>Ga0209628_10004287_pt1 | contig 10268 bp, 14 predicted proteins | sample TergutCu122P4_FD_187285 | JGI IMG/M metagenome (GOLD analysis project Ga0209628, IMG submission 187285) | Cubitermes ugandensis P4 segment gut microbial communities from Kakamega Forest, Kenya - Cu122 P4 (SPAdes) (version 2) | ecosystem: Host-associated > Arthropoda: Insects > Digestive system... | reverse complement strand
CGAGCTGACCATGTTCACCCTTCTGACACATCCCGGCAAGCGGCCCTGAACCGCACGATTCAGACCAACCTCGCCTCCACGACTGCGGCGACGGATACGGGCGGCAATATCACGCTTGGCGTAACAGGGATTTTGCCGATAGCCAACGGCGGCACGGGCGTTGCCACGGGCGTACCTGCTGCTTCGACCACGACGCCCACGATGGACGGCACGGCGGCGGTGGGTACTGGCACGACTTGGGCGCGAGCTGACCATGTGCATCCTACTAACACCTCCCTGCAAGCAAAACTTAACCGCACAGTTCAGACCAACCTGGCTGCCGCGACTGCGGCAACGGATACGGGCGGCAATATCACGCCTGGCGTGACGGGGATTTTGCCGATAGCCAACGGCGGCACGGGCGTTACCACGGGCGTACCTGCTGCTTCGACCACGACGCCCACGATGAACGGCGCTGCGGCGGTGGGCACTGGGACGACCTGGGCACGCGCAGATCACGTCCATCCGACCGAGTTTGGCTCAAGTACAGCGACATTTTCTGCAAACGGGTACCAAAAGCTGCCTAGCGGACTGATTATCCAGTGGGTCTCTGCCTTAATGCCTACGGTCGCGCAAACAGAGATAAGTTTTAACTGGCCCATTGCATTCCCAAACGGCGTTCTTGCTTGCGGGCATTCACCGGATTATGTTAACACCAACCAGGATGCAGACGGCCTGACCGTAAATAGCCGTACAAAAACCGGAGCCGCACTCAGAACTGCGCGAGCCATATCGGCAAGCTCCGTTGCGCCGACCACGATTATTGCGATTGGTTATTAAGCAGAAAGGAAAATCACATGGAACAGAACCTGGTGGAGCCTGGCCTTGCGGAACAATTGGAGGAGTCAGCCGAAAAGTTATTCGAAGAGCAAATTGAAGAGTCTGCGCCGCCCGGAAGTCCGATGCCGCTGCCCTATCGGTACAGCCCCTCGACCGGCGCTTTTTACCCTATCGATACCCATTACCCCAATCTGCCCGATGATCTGATCGCGGTTTCGGAGAACGATTATCAGAGAGCGATTAATCGCCCATTTGGGGCCGCGCTGGCCGTGGAGGGCGGCGCGCTGTTTGTTATTCCGCCATCTGCCGCCTTCGCGCTGGAACGCGCCCGCTCGCAGCAAGCAGCAGCCATAAGCGCCGCGTGTGCCGCCGCGATTACCGGCGGGTTTCAGTCCGCGGCGCTGGGCCAGGCGCACACCTACCCGAGCAAGCCCACCGATCAATCCAATCTGACCGGTGCCGTGACCGCATCCATCATGACCGCTGGCGTGCCGGGCTGGACGATCAATTTCTGGTGCTCTGATGCCGACGGCAACTGGGCATTCGTTCCGCACACGGCGGCGCAGATTCAGGGTGTGTATGCCGATGGCATCGCGGCGCTGCAAGCGTACCAGGCGCGCAATCAGGCTCTGCAAGAGCAAATCACTGCGGCCACAACGGTCGAGGCGGCGCAGGCTGTTGCGTGGGGAGAGCAGCCATGAAAATAGCCCTACGCTCGACCGCCAGCTCAAGCGCCACGCGCTGGCAGCGCCTGCAATCGGCACTGATTGGATGGCGCATGTGCAGTGCGTTTTGTCACGGCGCGATCGTCGTTGGCGACATGCTGATTCAGGCCAATTCTGCCAAGGGCCTGCACGCCACGATGAACTGGGAGCCTGCCAAGTGGGCGCTGATCGACGTTGGCGCCGCGCGTGATGCGCAGGCACTGGCCCTGTTTGATGCCAACGTGGGAGCGCCTTATGACTGGCTTGGCGTACTGGGCTTCGTGCTGCCGTGGGTGAGAGGCAAGAAGAACTCTCTGTACTGCTTCGAGTGGTGCGCGTTTGCGCTGGGCGTGCCGCCGGCGCGCTGGATGACCCCGGAACGGTTGCTGGCGCACATCGCGACTCACGGGAAGGATTGATATGGCGATCCTATCAACACAGTCTTGGCAATGCCGTGCCCTGTACGCCTTTGCCGCCTACCAGATCGCCAGCAACATGTACGACTCGGCCACGATGGGGTTGTGGCTGCCACATTCGGTGCAGTACATCATCGCCGACATCACCGGCGTACGCGTGTATCTGTCGGTCTGCTTCCTGGTTTGCTGCGCGGCCTACCTGCCGTTCCTGCTGGCGCAACTGCGTCCGCACATAGCCCCGCGCTGGAGTGTGCTGCTGGTGTGCGCGGCGTCGTTCGCCGCGGCCTTGATGTGGATCGGCTCGGCCTTCGTGTCGCGCGACGATGAGCTGGACATGCTGCGCTTTGAGTACATCCGCCAGGGCATTGAGGCGTGCGTGTTCATGTTGGTAATTGCCGCCAACCGGAACGATGCCCGGAAACACAAGCACGGCCTGAACCACATGCGCCGCGAGCGCGGCTCAAACAACAGGGTGGCTTTGAAATGACACGCACGCTCAATGCGCACATTCGCGCCGCCGTTCTCTGCGCCTGGCTGGCGGCCATGTCCTACAGCCTGCCCGCCGCGGCACAGGGCATCGCCACCGTGCCCAGTCTGGCCGACGGACTCAAACACTACGACATCGAGTTTCTCGGATGGTGCGTGCTTGTCGCGGTAGTCGGCGGTTTCGGGCGTACCGTGCTAACGCTGCTGTCTGCCGAGATCGTGGTGCTCGAAGTGGTGCGCGAAACCTGGAAAGACCTGCTGATCGCGGCGCTGGCCGGCGCCGTGGCCTCCGTCATGCTGGCCGCCGTGCAGTCGCTAGGCGTGGCCATCACCGCGCCGCTGGAGGTGCTGATCCTGGCCGCGTGCGGCTGGGCGCGCATGGCATTTTTCGCATGGGCCGAACGCAGCGCCCGCACCGTCGCCGAGCGCGGTACCCAATGGGCCGCCGACAAGATCGGGCGTGCTGGTCAGCAGTGGCCGGGAACGGCATTACGCGAACCGCATGGTCCGTCCGGCCAGCCGCCGCACGCACCGGGGCGCTTTGCCAGGCCGGAGGACGATCGTGATTAATACCATCGAAAAATGGAACACCGCGCTTGTTGCTCTCGGCGTTGCGCCACGTACCGCACTGCGTTGGGGCACTGATTTTTGCAACGTGCTGGGGGCGGCCAACTTGTCCGGGTGCAGCATGAGCGCCTTTCTGGCGCAAATCTTGCACGAGAGCCGGATGCTCGAATGCACCGAGGAAAACCTGATGTACAGCGCCGCGCGGCTAATGCAGGTCTGGCCCAAACGCTTCCCGACGATGGCCAGCGCACAGCCTTATGCGTACAACCCGCGCGCGCTGGCCAACAAGGTTTACGGAGGGCGCCTGGGCAACATCGGGCCGGACGACGGCTGGCGCTACCGTGGACGCGGGTTGATTCAGATCACCGGCCGCGCCAACTATGCGCTGTCCGAAGAACTGACCCGTTTGCCCCTGGTCGAACAGCCCGGCTTGCTTGGCGAACCAAAACCGGCGCTGGCCGCCTCGCTGGCGTGGTGGGCCGAAACGATACCCGATGAAGCCATGACCGACGTTGCCCTGGTCACGCGCTACGTCAACGGCGGCACCACGGGCCTGGCCGAACGCCAGCGCCTGACGGACAAAGCTTCTTCATACCTCAAGAAGGTGACGACATGACCGGGAAATCACTTGCCGCGCTGGGGTGCGCGCTTGCCTTGGCCGCACCGCTGGCTGCCATCGCATTTGCCCAGGCGCGCGCTCGCGCGGGCGTTGCGCTGAAGGTCAATGCGCTGGACATCGGTGCGGAGCACAAAGCCGCGGCGCTGGCGTATTTCAAGCGGGCGTCCGATCAGGCGACGTTATGGGCAGCGCTGCGCGATCACATCATCGCGCCGATCGTGCTGTTCATACCGCTGCTGCGCCTGCCGCGCGAAGCCGACGACCTGCCGGACAACCTGGCCCGCTGGCGCAACGACGTCAGCATCAACGGCGACGGCTGGGGCTGGCAAGACGCTGACGGCAAATGGCATCAGTGCAGTGTTGAACCCGCGCCGCCCGGCATCGCCGCCGTGCCCTACACCGACCCGGCCTACGGCGGAGATGCGTATTACGCGCCCGGCCACCACCCGCGCAGCTTTTGGGCGCGGTTTGTGTGGCTGGCGTTGCGCAACGTGGCGAGCAAAGCCTTGCAAGATGCCGGGCCTCTGATCGAAACCCGCCCCATCCTGCTGGCCGGATCGCCCCTGGCCAGCGCGTACACGCCGGGGTTTGCGCTGTTTTGGAATGGCGACAGGGGCGATGGGGCGGCCTATGGCTGGCACGCCATCGACCGCTGGGGGCCGCTGGCCCTGTGGACGCACGTCGGCGCCAAGCTGGGCGTGCCCTATGCATGGCCGGAACTCATGCCGTGCCGCGCAATGCTGGCTGGAACGTGGCGCGCAGCCAAATGGGCCGGGGGAACAAAGGCATGACCGGGAAATCATGGGCCGCACTGGCGGCTGCCCTGGTGCTGGCCGGCGCGACTGGCTTGGCGTACCGGCAGGGCGCCAGCAGCCGCGACGGCGAGGTGGCTCAACTTAACGCTGTGCGCGCCAACCTGGAACAGGCTTACGCCAACCTGGCGCTGGATGCGCAAAAACGAATCAACGCTGAGCAAACGGCCAGGCAACAGCGCGTCGCCGCTGCCGATCAACGGGCAACACAGGAGGTTGAAGATGCAAAACGCAGGTATGAAACTGATCTCGCTGCTGTGCGCGGCGGCACTGTCGGCGTGCGCCTCAACGGCGCCGACTGCACCGCCACCGGTAGCAACGCAGTGCCCACCGCCCCCGCCGGCGCCGGCGTGGCTGATGCAGCCAGCGGGGGACTCCCTGAAAGCGTGGCGCAAGACGTTCTCGGTCTACGAGCTGCAATCGAGCACGACGCCGCCCAAATCGCCGGGCTTCAGGGCTACATACGCGCCATCACCGGAGAACCAGTGACGCGGCAACCGGCCCCCGATCCGGTCGCTAGCGCGCCAGCAGCGCAGTAATGCGCATTGCCAGGCGCGGGCCTGCTGCACAATACGCGCTGTCCAGGAATCAAATGCCCGATGAGTTTCTGGACACTTTGTAAACTTTTGTTACAATTGCTTTCCTGCCCAAACAACGGCAGGCGGGTTTGACATCCCGATACAGCCCTACGACGAAAGCCGTAGGCAACTCACCGCGAACTCTCTGCGGCTTCGTCGTCCGTGCCTCCTTTTTGGCGGCCCGGATGGGGAGTCGCAAGGCTCGCCGGTTCTCGCAAGGGCTGTCCGGTATGTCAACCTGTTCGGGCTGCCGCCCATACCTTCTTAATAGGGCGGTGGTTATTGCAATCTGAACTGAAAGTAATCCCCTGTCACACGCCGCCCTTGTGCCGATAGAGTTTCACGGCACCTTCATCTACGCCGCCATCATCAACGGAACCCCCCATGTCGCGCTTCCCCCAATATGCGAAGCGTTGACCATCGACTGGCCGTCCCAATACCACCGAATCAAGCGACACCCCGTCCTGTCGTCAACCATTGTCATTACGACAATGCTTGCCGGTGACGGCAAGAAACGCAACATGGCTTGTCTGCCGCTGGACAAGATCAATGGCTGGCTATTCGGAATCAGCTCTGCGCGGATTCGAGACCCGGCCCGGCGCGCCCTGTTGATCGAATACCAACGCGAATGCTTCGATGTACTCGCAAGGCACTTCGGTGCCGCCCAGCAAACAGGCCAAGTGCCCGCGCTTGTGCCCGTACCCGTGAGCGTGCCTGGGCCGGGCCGGTACTTGGTTCATGTCGGCGATGACAAACAGGTCACGGTCACATCGCTCAAGGGCAAATCGGTCGTCGATTCGGATGGCGCATGGAAGCTACATGCGGACATGGACAACGTCTGCGGCGCGCTGAAAGAGCTGGCAAGCCGCATACGCATCTTCTCAGGCTCAGTCGATCTCAGTGCGGTCGAGCAGCCCTTGCGCGTGACTTTGAGCGATGGGTGGGTGGTATAGTTGTTTCGAGTGCGGAGCAAACCGGCACCGCACGCGCCAATGCTATTTGCAGGCAAAAGGTCAGGCTGGTCAGGTGGTTGGAGCGCTACGCTTTCCCGATGATCGGCACCATGACGATCGACTCGATACCATGAACCTTTTGGTGGTTTGGCGGAATGAGAGCTATAAATATTGTAGCAACAAACATGGTATCAAACATGGTATTCTGCTTTACATCGGTGATTTTCATGAAATTATGAATCCCACCGCTTCCGCCAAGAACAGCAAACTTGGAAGGTTGCGTCGTGCCTAAGTATTGGCGTGATGCAGGCGGTTGTCTTCTGTGTAGCCACACTATACAATGTGGCGGCCATGATCAAGAGTTTTCGGCACAAAGGCCTGCAACTGTTCTTCGAGACGGGCCGCAAAACGGGTATTCAGCCGCATCACGCTGAGCGGTTGATGCGGCAACTGGCTCGTTTGAACGTGGCCGCACAGCCTCAAGACATGAATATCCCTGGTTGGCGGTTGCACCCGCTGCAAACCGAGCACTGGTCGATATGGGTCAACGGAAATTGGCGCATGACCTTCATGTTCGAGGAGCAAGACGCCGTGTTGGTCGATTATCAGGACTACCACTGAAAGGACACGTTATGAACACTCCATACAACCCGCCGCATCCGGGATTGACGCTGCGCGATGATGTGCTGCCAGCACTGGGCTTGACGGTAAGCCAGGCGGCTGTTCAGTTGGGTGTGACGCGCGCGGCGCTCTCGCGGGTAATCAACGGACGAGCGGCCATCAGCCCGGAAATGGCGTTGCGTTTGGAAGCGTGGCTAGGCGCCGAGCGAGGCGGACGGGCCGATCTGTGGCTGGCCGAGCAGTCGGCTTACGACTTATGGCAAGCTCGCCAAGCAGCCGCTGCGGTCAAACCCGCGCAGCGGCAGGTGCGGCGCGCGCCAGAACCGCAAATGGCGTAGAGACTGCAAAGCGTCGGCTGGCGCCAGACAGCTCATCATGAACAAAACCCCTGAAAAATCGGGCCGGCACAAACACCCGCTTGAGCAACGCTCAGGCTATACCATGATTGAACTGCTGGTGGTTGTCGGGCTGATTGCCATCGTCATCACGCTGGCCCTGCCGTACTTTTCCGCGCTGATCGATCGTTGGCGGGTTTATCAGGGGGTTACCGCATTGCAAAACGTGATGCGTTTTGCCAGGGCGCAAGCAATCCGCACCAATTCCAACGTGTTTATCCAGGCCAAATCGACGAGTTGCCGGTCGTTGCCGGAAGACACGCATAACTGGAGTTGTGGCCTGACGGTGTTTCAGGATGTCAATCCGAACAAGGGCCAGGATCCGGATGACCCGACCTTGCAAGATTTGCCCGAATTCCACGCTCTGACGGTGATGTACGGTCCAGGGATCGGAAGTAGCGCCCGCTTTAGCTATGGGCCGCATGGCGCGCCCAGTACCAATTCGAGCTTTCAGGTGTACCCAACGGGTAACAGCAACTCGCGCTCCGCCCGAGTAATTTGCCAAAGTTCCGGCGGCCGATTACGGGTTACCGAGGACCCGAAATGTTCAGAGTTGAATCGGTGATGCCCAGCCCGTCACCAACGTGGCGGACTCATTCCCCCTCGGGCCCTAGCGTCCAGCGAGGCCGCACATTAAAGGCATAGTCGCGCCGCGCCGTATCGACGCCCGCTTGCAGCCGCATGGCGGCGGCCAGGGCTATCATGGCGCCGTTGTCGGTACACAAATGCGGTTCCGGGTAATGCACGCGCACGCCGCGTGCAAGGCCGGCCGCATTGAGTTGTTCGCGCAGCCGCGCATTGGCGCCCACGCCACCGGCGACCACCAAGCGATCCAGGCCGGTTTGCCGCAACGCGGCGAGCGACTTTTCGACCAGCACCTCGATAATCGCCGCTTGGGTGCTGGCCGCCAAATCGGCGCGCGCCTGTTCGCACACGTTGCCGAGCTTGCGGGTTTGCGTGAGCACCGCGGTTTTGAGTCCGGCGAAACTGAAATCTAAATCGCCGCTGCGCAGTAAAGGACGCGGCAGCGCAAAGGCTTGCGGATTGCCAAAATCCGCCAGCCGCGCCAGCGCCGGACCGCCAGGGTAGCCCAGGCCCAGCAGCTTGGCGGATTTGTCGAACGCCTCGCCCGCCGCGTCGTCGATGGTTTCGCCCAACAGCGCGTAGCGCCCCACCCCATCGACGCGCATCAGTTGCGTGTGGCCGCCCGAAACGAGTAGCGCGACGAACGGAAAACGCGGCGGATCGGCGCTCAGGAACGGCGAGAGCAGATGTCCTTCCAAATGGTGCATGCCCAGCGTGGGCTTGCCCAGCGCCGCCGCCAGCGCACAAGCCACCCCCGCGCCCACCAGCAGCGCGCCGGCCAGCCCCGGCCCGCGCGTATAGGCCACCACGTCGATGGCCGTCAGCGGCAGCCGCGCCTGGGCCAGCACGTGGGCGGTCAACGGCAGTACGCGCCGGATGTGGTCGCGGCTGGCCAGCTCGGGCACCACACCGCCGTAATCGGCGTGCAGCGCCACCTGCGTATGCAGCGCGTGCGCCAGCAACACAGGCACGCGCGCAGCCGTGCCCATGTCCGCCTGAACAAGCGCGACGCCTGTTTCATCGCACGACGATTCGATGCCCAATACCCGCATGATCACGATTATCCGCGGCTACGCGAACGGCGTGGCGGCAGGCCAGGCGGCCAGCCATTCAGGAATACTGTTCGATTAATCCGGTCTTGCCCCCTGCCCTGCTTGTGGGCAGAGCAATGGTGCTACCTTCCGGAGAGCCGACCCGGCCTCTACATACAATCAGCCACCGGGCCTGAGCGCCCGGTTTTTGTTGCCCCAGATCATCCTAGGATCATGCAGATTTTCGATTACGACCAGGTATTGCTGCTGCCGCGCAAGTGCCGTGTGCGCAGCCGCGCCGAGTGCGATACCGGCATCGGCTTTGGCGGCCGGCGCTTTCGGCTGCCGGTGGTGCCGGCCAACATGAAGACCGTGGTGGACGAACCGCTGTGCGCGTGGCTGGCCGAGCATGGCTATTTTTACGTGATGCACCGGTTTGATCTGGATAACGTGGCTTTTGTGCGCGGCATGCAAGCACGCCAGCTTTACGCCTCGATTTCGCTGGGCGTCAAGGCCGCCGATTACGCCGTGGTGGAAGATTTGGCCGCCGCCAACCTGGCGCCCGAATACATCACCATCGACATCGCGCACGGCCACGCCGACACGGTGCGCGAGCTGATCAGGTTCATCAAGGACAAGCTCCCGCAAACCTTTGTCATCGCGGGCAACGTGGCCACGCCCGAAGCGGTGATCGACCTGGAAAACTGGGGCGCGGATGCCACCAAGGTCGGCCTGGGGCCAGGCAAAGTCTGCATCACGCGCAACAAAACCGGCTTTGGCACCGGCGGCTGGCAGCTTTCGGCGCTCAAGTGGTGCGCGCGGGTGGCCACCAAACCGATCATCGCCGATGGCGGCATCCGTCACCACGGCGACATCGCCAAGTCGATCCGCTTTGGCGCCACGCTGGTCATGATCGGCTCGCTGTTCGCGGGGCACGAGGAATCGCCGGGCCGCACGGTCGAGGTCAACGGCCAAGCATTCAAGGAATACTACGGCTCGGCCAGCGATTTCAACAAGGGCGAGCGCCGGCACGTGGAAGGCACACGCATCCTCGAACCGATCAAAGGACGCATTGCCGACACGCTGACCGAAATGGAGCAAGACCTGCAAAGCGCCATCAGCTACGCCGGCGGCGGCAAGCTGATGGACATCCGCAAGGTCAATTACGTGATCCTCGGCGGCGATAACGCCCGGGAAGATTTGGTGATGTGATGCAGCCGCCGCGCCGGCACAAGCGCCAGCAGTCGGTACAACTGCCCTACTCCACCTCAACGCCTAAAAATACGCTAGAATAATAGCTTCAGCCGTGGGGGGGTAGCTCAGCTGGGAGAGCGCCGCGTTCGCAATGCGGAGGTCGGGAGTTCGATCCTCCTCCTCTCCACCACCACTTATCAAAAAACCAACCGTTCCCGGTTGGTTTTTTTTCGTCCGGTTTCCCCGCTCTCGACTCCCGCCGGTTCTTTTGTTTCTGCAAAGGACGCCTTCGTACAAAAGCCAGCCATGACGCGGCCTTCAACCTGGCTGGCTATCTGAAATAGCACTCACTGCTCCGTTTCGGGCACATCCCAATCGGCCGGGCGTGCCTCGCCGGTTTGATAGAACTGTTTCACCAGCTTCACGTACTCCAGAAAATCTTTGTTCTCCGTGGCCAGCCGGTTGGCCATGTCCCAATCGATCTCGTC
>Ga0209628_10004286_pt1 | contig 10269 bp, 8 predicted proteins | sample TergutCu122P4_FD_187285 | JGI IMG/M metagenome (GOLD analysis project Ga0209628, IMG submission 187285) | Cubitermes ugandensis P4 segment gut microbial communities from Kakamega Forest, Kenya - Cu122 P4 (SPAdes) (version 2) | ecosystem: Host-associated > Arthropoda: Insects > Digestive system >... | reverse complement strand
CAATGCGAATAGCTGTTGTTAAGCCGGACCATCTGGGCGATTTAGTTTTAGCGTCGGCAGCGATCAATTACCTAACATCGCTGGGCATCCAACTGACGCTTTACATAGCTTCAAAAAACATAGCCTTGTCCAACTATCTATTTCCAGACATTGAAAAAAAACCCTTGGATGTGCCGCACCTTTCCAAAGGCGAAATTCCGATGGTGGATTATAACTGGGAGAATTTGGCGGACGATTTGAGGCAATATGACCATGCTGTTTTTTTGCGAGGCGATCTTTTCATGGCGCACACTGCGCGATTGCTGGGTAACAAGGCTGTCATTATTTCTGACAATGATTCCAGGCACGAAACCCGATTGCATCATGATGCCATTCAGCGAATATGGGGGGATTATGTTCGTCCTAAGCACCATTTCACAAAATTTTCTGAACGCAATTTTGGAAATTCAGGGAAGGTGGGGTTTTGCATAGCCGCAGGTTATGCAGGTAATGTTATGCCCGAGTTCTTTTGGAAAACACTCATAGATAAATATATCGTCACAGGTTGCACGCCCTATCTGATAGGCGGTCCGGGAGAATTGGATTCTATTAACAATCTTTCGGAGGTTTTGGAATTGAATTCAGATCAGATACTCATCGGAAGTAATGATTTTTTATTCTTGAATCAAATAAGTAAACTCGATTTCTTATTTGCGACAGATTCCGGAACTGCTCATCTTTGTGCTTTGTCAGCCCCGGTAATATCATTTTTTGGGGGGAGCCCATATCGGAGATACGCTCCATTTGGGACTTGCAACAAAATTATCACAAAAGACTATTTTTGTTCGCCTTGTTGCCAGTTTAATCCTGAAGGGCTGAATTTATGCTTGACCAGACATTGTTTGCATTCCATGATGGCTAGCGATGTATGGAACTTAGTGGAAAAAAACAAACACGATGACCTAATCATGATCAATACGGAACAAATTTTGTAGGGACACGAATTAACAAATATCAATGGAGCAATTTCTCAAATTTATTTAGGATACAAACATGCAATATATATATTATTCCATCGCAACGTGGCTTATTTTCTTTTTATGCGGCCTGCCGTTCATTTTTCTCCCCATGCCAACATATCTTGCCAAATATCGCTTTTTTCTGGCCCCGACATTTGGTTATAGTTACGTAATGTTTTTCTCGTATTACCTTTATAGATTTAACCTACCCGGCACCGATAGTTATGCGTTTTTTATATTTGCAATTCCACTCCTGGTATGCGCCGGATTAGTCTGGCGGTATGCCAAACAAAAATCTTTAGTCGGGTTTCCATTTCCTGAAAATGCTAGTGACTCGTTACGTTGCGTTGGACATGCGCTAATAAGTTTCATTGTCATGTCCATTCCGTATTATGTGATAGGAAAAGGTGGACTGCTGGCTGTTTCCATGGGTAATTTAGACCTCGCCAATTACGCTGTTGGAACACGAATCTTGCAGGAATTCCCGCGTTCATTCCAAGCAGGAATTTTCGGCCTAACCAAGGACTTTCTATCCATCAATGATGATTATTGGTTTGGTGCAAGCGCCATAGTTGGCAATGTCTGTTCCCTGTTATCCAAGAAGCCACATGAGATGCAAAGCATGGTCATGGCCGTGGCCGCATCACAGGGGGCTGGCATGATCCATATTTACTTTGTTGAAAATTTGAAATTCACCAAACTGCGTTCCCATTGTATTACTATAATTTGTGCCATAAGCCCGTTGTATTTGTATGCGGTTTGGCAGGGATTTGGAGGGCAGATTGTGAGCATGCCTCTGATTATTTTCCTCATTCTCATTGCGACAACATGGCCGGATGATCCAGCTTCGCTGCCAGATTATAAACAATATGTGCCGACATTCGTGCTTGTCGCGTCAGGCATACTGGCGACCTACCATTATAGTTTATTAATTATAACCGTGCTGGTTCTTGGCGCACACATCGTGCAGGTTATATTTTACAAAACCGGCGCTCTCTTCAAACGATCCTTATGCTTATATGCGGTTGCCATGCTTTTGACTTTGGCCATTAATCCGCTGAGGTCTCAAAGCCTTGTTATTACGCTTAACTATGTCAAGGATGTCGCCGCCGGCTGGTTTATACCGTGGGCCAGCCCTACTTTCATACTGGGAATAAACGGCGGCAAGCTGTTAATGGGAACTCCGGCAGTATTGAGCAGCACTTATGTTTATGCAATAACAACCGCGCTTATCATTTTAAGCGCCTACACGCTTGCAAGACACAGAAAAAGGCATGCCATTGTATTTTATTTTGGAATATTTCTCCCGCTAATGGCAATGACGATCTTCTTCGCCCTGCGGGATTATCATGGGGGAGATTTTGGCGGATATAGAAGTTTTAAAATTAGTTCTCTATTTATTCCGTTTTTGATCGGCGGAATACTTCTATTTAATGGTTATGAAATATTATCAAAAAAATATATCAATCGCACATTTTCGCTTATTACCTTCATATGCGTAATTTATTGCTCTCTACTTTCTCTCACAACCATTACGCGACTGATGACAACTTATGCGTATAGATCCCATAGACATATGACGGAATTACAGCGCGTGGAAAGTTACACTTCCGTCAAAGGTTTAAATATCCCCGAATATGACAACGACACTTTAATGTGGATAAGTTATTTTACGTTAAAGGTGCCCCAGATTTTCAAAAATTTTCCCTATAGCTGCCGGGTCATCGCAGAACATAATCCGGACTATAAATTTTTGATATATGATGACAGGGAACGCCCACATGAGCGGATTGGCGATATATTCCATGTGGAATATTCAGATAAGAAAAATATTATTCCTGTCGGTGGAGGATTTGGTCTTTTGGATGGGACGCAATCAAACGCCACTTTGAAAATTGGATTGGGATGGTATGGGTTTGAGGGAACGCATAGATGGAGCGGGAGCGATGACAAGTCAGCGAGTATTATAGTCACAGTTATCGGCGGCAACACCCGCGCAAGACTTGGAGGAAAATATAATTATCTGGCTGATGGCGATAGCATCGCCATTTATATAAATAATGAAGCTGTAGCGGCGCATTATGCTGATGGTCATTTGGATACTGAAGAATTTTTATTGAAAAAGGGTGAAAATGTCATAACGATAACCAATCAGGTTTCGCCACGAAGCCTAAATCCAGCGGATTCCAGAGTGTTTACCATAATGTGGACCGACATAACTCTAACTCTTAATTCCGCGGATCAGACGAACAGGCGCTGAATTACTAGTTCCAACCAACCAAGTCATTTGCCAATTGAAAACCATGCGAATATCACTGATAGTTCCCGTTTACAGAGAGGAAAAATCGCTCCCGGAGTTTTTTAAACGGGTGCCTGCCATCCTCGAATCCATAACAAAAGACTATGAAATAATTTTTTCAATGGACCCATCGCCAGATGCTACTGAAACATTGATTTTAGAGGCGAGGGAAAAGGACGATAGAATTAAATTGCTGAAATTTTCAAGGCGTTTTGGCCAGCCCATGGCTACTTTAGCAGGTTTGCAATATTCAAAGGGTGATGCGGTTGTTGTGATGGATGTGGACATGCAAGATCCACCTGAACTTCTTGTTGAAATGGTAAAAAAGTGGCAAGAGGGTTACGATGTTGTATTGCCACAACGGCGGCAACGCACCGGAGAACCGTGGATTAAAAGAACAATCACCGAAGTGGGGTATAAGGTCATAAGTAAGATAGCTAATGTGAATATCCCCAAAAATACTGGTGACTTTCGGTTGATGTCTAGGCGGGTTGTGGCTGAAGTTGCGCGACTTAAGGAATGCCACGGATTTTTGCGGGGAATGGTGGCTGTTGTCGGTTTTCGTCAATGTCTCCTTCCTTTTGATAGACCGCAGCGATTTGCAGGGGAAACAAATTATAATAAATTTACAGGATCACTGCGCATAGGATTTAATGGCATCTTCTGTTTTTCCACCTATGCCTTGAGCCTGAGCACATTGGCCGGTTTTATTATTGCGTCATTTTCCCTGGGGCTTGCATTGCTTTATTTAATTATGAAGATTGCGGGATTTCCATTTCCCATCGGGAATCCAACGATCGTAATATTGCTGCTTTTCATGAGCGGCATTCAGCTTCTCGGAATAGGCATTCTTGGGGAATACATTGGACGCATTTATGAAGAGGTAAGAGAACGTCCGAAATTTATAGTTGACCAATCCTTTGGTTTTGATTCCGTAACACCTGAAAAACAAAATGAGCAATCCTGAACAAACCCAACTCGCTGCCAAAAAAAATCGTGATTTTTTTGCCGATAATGATCACTACAAAGATATCCAATCAGAATTGGAGCATTATAAATTCATCGCATTGTCCGCCCGTAATGGGATTGCAGGTGCGGGCAATCTACTGGATATAGGTAATGGTGGAGTGTTTATCTATAAAATAGATGACGTGCCTTCTGTGACTGCAATCGATATTTTTGTCGAGGAATCATTTTCAAAACGGTATCCGTCCGTAAAATGGATGGAGATGAGTGCTTTGAAGATGCCATTCGTCGGTGAGTTCGACACTGCCATCGAGATAAATACATTACATCACATAATCGGAAGGACCGTCAGGCAAAATTATGATAACTTGAGCCAATTCTTTCGGGAGGTTCATCGAGCTCTCAAGCCAAATGGAAGATTGGTATTGCTTGAGAGCACTGTGTCCAAATGGTTCTTATGTATTTATAATTTGATTTTTCCCCTCTTCTCAAGATTTTGGCCATTTAAGCATCCACCAACTTATCAATTTCATTATCGTGATTTGTTAAAAGCAGCGACTGCTTCAGGTTTTGAATTGTGCGAATTTTGCTGGGTGCCTAAAACGAGCGATGTTTTGGCCTTTGGGATACGATTGCGGCCGTGGATGGTTCCAGCAAAAACCGCCAAGATGATTTTTATAAAAAAATAACCCATTTCCAGCTTGGAACCAAGGCGACATAAAAATCTTATTTTCCAAATATCAAAACACCAATTTTCATGCAACAATTAGCTGATTTTCCATGGCCTTTAATTTTAGGACAGGTTCAAAGACCGGTCTGGGATGGACATAAATTTCATGTCGATACTCAGCTAATGCGAGTCCTAGTCTATGATACAGAGCAAAGTCATTGGAGCGAGGAATTAACGTCTTTGCATGAGAATGAAGCAGGTTCGCAGCATCCAATAGATGTTGCATCCCGGCGGCTTGCAGTTGCGAGCATGAAGCTGATCAAAAAAAACGTTCCTCTTATTCTGGATGTGGGTTGTTCGTCTGGATTTGTCCTTGACGAATTGCGGGCGAAAATTCCAGAGGCGGGCCTTATAGGTGCGGATTACTTGAGAGGTCCCTTGGAAACTCTTGGCAAGCGCATATTAGACATACCAATAATGCAATTTGACCTGCGTAAGTGTCCATTGCCAGCAGGTTGTGTGGACGGCATTACTTGTCTTAATGTGTTGGAGCATATAGATGATCATGAGCAGGCGTTAAATGAAATATATAGAATACTGGCCGATGGTGGGATAGCCCATGTCGAAGTTCCCGCTGGCCCGCATCTTTTTGATATTTATGATGAGCATCTACTGCATTACAGAAGGTATAAATTGAAAGACCTTGTTTCGTTGGCGAGGAAAATTGGTTTCTCGGTTAGAAAAGCGACGCATTTGGGATTTGCGGTGTATCCCGCATTTTGGTGGACAAAGAAGCATAATCGCAAGAAATTAGGAATTCCACCTGAAGAAAAAGCCAAACTGGTTGCTCAACAAATACGCAAAACAAAAAGCAGCCTGCCTGTGAATGTTTTGATAAATTTAGAAACAAGCATTGGCCGCTTTGTTTCCTATCCATGGGGCATAAGATGTGTTGTCACTTTGATGAAAATGTAGGCAATAGGTCAGTAATTTCAATATAAGATATGAATCAGATACATAAATTTTTTATCACCGGCGCTGCTGGCTTTATCGGTTCAACGCTGATAGATCGCTTGTTGTCGCTCGGCGTTGATGTCATTGGATGGGATAATTTTTCCACTGGACAGGATCGCTTTTTAGAAAATGCGAATGGGCATCCGAGGTTCAAGTTGATCCGGGGAGACAATCTTGATCTGCCTGCATTGAAAGCTGCGATGCGTGGCTGCGACATGGTTGTCCATCTGGCCGCAAATGCTGATATAAAGGACGGTTGGTTGCATCCAGAGAGAGATCTGGAGCAGAACACTGTCGCCACATTTAATGTGCTGGAGGCAATGCGCGCCAATGGTATCCGACGCATCGCTTTTTCATCAACCGGTTCAGTTTACGGCGAGGCGCTTGTCACGCCTGACAAGCCCACACCCGAAACCGATGTGTTTCCTGTGCAGACTTCGCTGTATGCCGCCTCAAAGGTGGCTGGCGAGGGATTGATTTCGTCCTATGCCGAGGGAGAGCAGTTGGATGAAGCTTACATCTTCCGTTTTGTTTCCATCCTTGGGGAACGCTACACGCACGGGCATGTTTTTGATTTTTACAAACAACTTCTTGATCATCCCGATTATCTGAAGGTTCTTGGCAACGGGCGGCAGCGTAAGAGCTATCTGTATGTGCAGGATTGTATTGATGCCATGTTGCATGTCATTGGCAAGGCCACCGCGAAAGATGCCAAACATCACACTCAAGTTTACAATCTTGGCACCCAGGAGTATGTGGAGGTCAACACTAGCATAGGTTATATCTGCGCGGCGCTCGGTTTGAAACCTGAACTGCGCTATACTGGTGGCGAACGCGGGTGGATTGGCGATAATCCGTTTATTTATCTCGACACACAAAAAATTCGCTCAACAGGCTGGAGCACCAAATTGACGATAGAGCAAGGCATCATTCGCACGCTTCGCTGGCTGGAGGAAAATCGCTGGGTTTATGAACATAGGCGCTGACAATTTTCAAAATATCCTGATTACAGGAAGCAGCTCGGGAATCGGCCTGCATCTGACGGGGTATTTGCGCGAGGCAGGTGCCTGTGTATGGGCACTCGCGCGTCGCCAACAAGCCGCTTTTGCGGGCGGGCATGTGCATTTTTTGCAAGCCGATGTTGGCAATTACATGGAATGTGCCACAGCAGCGGCAAGCCTGCCTAGTGATACCAGATTGGATGCCATTATTCATTGCGCCGGCATTCAGGGCGAGATAGGGTCAGCCATGACGATGAGCGCGGAATCATGGCAAAGGGTTGTTCAGGTGAATTTGTGCGGCACGTTTAATGTTATCAGGGCATTTTATGAAAAATTGATGCTGGATGCGCGCATGGGCAGCCGGGCAAAGGTGTTATGTTTTTCGGGTGGCGGGGCGACAAAATCACGTCCGATGTTTTCGGCCTATGCGGCGGCAAAAACAGGGGTGGTGCGCTTGGTTGAAACACTGGCTGACGAATGGCGGAATCTTCCTGTTGACATCAATGCTATCGCGCCCGGCGCGTTGCCCACTGCCATGACGCAGGAAACACTCGCCGCTGGCAGCGCTGTCACAGGCGAGGCCGAAATCGCGATGGCGCTCAAGGCGCTGGCGGCGGGAGAGGTGCCGTGGAAAAAACTTACCGCCTTGACTGATCATCTGCTTTCGCCAGATTCTGATGGCATTTCGGGCAGATTGATAGCCGCCCAATGGGATCCATTGGCAGACGTTTCCACGGGCGGGCGCGCGACAGCAGAAACCGATTTATACAAACTAAGACGCACTCAATAATTTTAATAATATATGAAACTTGCAATCATAGGATGTGGCGCGATAGGGCGCAAACGGGCGGCAGGCTTGGGCACAGCGTCCCTAGCGTATGCCTGCGATATCAATGAGACGCGCGCGATGGAAATCGCCCGGATGTTTCCCGGTTGCAGGGCGGTTTCCGATTATGCGACAATCATGGATGATCCATCTGTCGAGGCGGTTATTGTCTCAACACTGAATGCCCAGCTTGCGCCAATAACATTGGCTGCGACAAACGCAGGCAAACACGCGCTCGTCGAAAAACCCGGCGCGCTCAACGCGGCGCAATTGCGTGAAATCGAAGCGGCTGCCAGCAAAACCGGCGCCAAGGTCCGTCTTGGTTACAATCATCGCTACCATCCCGCGTTGCAGAAGGCCCGCCAGCTCATTGACACAGGAGCAGCCGGCCCGCTGATGTTCATGCGCGGGCGTTACGGCCACGGCGGGCGCAAGGGCTATGACCGCGAATGGCGTGCCGATCCCAAGCAATCGGGCGGTGGCGAACTGATTGATCAGGGCGTGCATTTGATCGATTTCGCAGGCTGGTTTTTTGGCAATTTTTCGGTAATCGACGGTCATGTATCGACATTATATTGGGACATGAAAGTGGATGACAACGCCTTCATGTCCCTGCGAACGGCGTCGGGACAGACCGCGTGGCTGCATGCCAGTTGCACGGAGTGGAAGAATATGTTCTCGTTGGAACTCTACGGACGCGACGCCAAGATCGCGATCGACGGACTTGGTGGCAGCTATGGCGTGGAACGATGCACCTTGTATAAAATGCTTCCACAGATGGGCCCACCGGATACTACCATCTGGGAATATCCGCGCGGGGACGATTCGTGGGCGGTTGAGACAAAGGAATTCATTGACGACATTCATTGCAATCGCATTCCAAATCCCGGCCTCAAGGAGGGAATTCGCACGCTTGAAATCGTGGAGGAAATTTATAGAAAATCAGGATATAACTTTAGCCAAACAACAACATGATCATCACACGTTCACCATTGCGTATCTCCTTGGGCGGCGGCGGCACGGACTTGCCTAGCTATTACAGCCAGCATGAAGGCTTTCTTGTCGCGGCGGCGATAGATAAATATGTTTACATTACGCGCCACAGGACATTTCAGCCTGAAATTATAGTAAAATACTCCAAACTGGAGCGCGCGCAATCGGTTGATCAAATTGAACACCCGATTTTTCGCGAGGCACTAAAGCTCACAAACACACTGGACCCGCACTTGGAATTGGCGTCAATGGCGGACATACCGGGAGGCACGGGACTGGGGAGTTCCGGCAGTTTTACGACGGCGCTACTGAAGGCGTTGCATACATATAATCGCACATTGGTTTCGCCAGCGGAGCTTGCGGAGCAGGCGTGTGACATCGAGATGAACAAGCTCAAGGAGCCGATTGGAAAACAAGATCAATATATTGCCGCGATTGGCGGCATCACTGCCTTCACGTTTCACAAGGATGGCAGGGTTTCTTATCGTCCGTGTAGAATATCGGAAGAGACGCTGTTCAACCTTGAGGACAATCTTCTTCTGTTTTTCACGGGATACTCCCGTTCCGCATCGTCCATTTTGAAAGATCAAAATGATCGTTCGAAGCAGAGCGATCAATCAATGCTGGATAATTTGCATTTTACGAAAGACCTCGGCTACAAATCGCTGGCGGCGCTGGAGTCGGGTAATCTTGAGGAATTTGCCAAGCTCATGGATGTGCACTGGCAACACAAGAAGGCGCGCAGTTCGGGCATGAGCAACCAGCATATCAACGAGTGGTATGATTACGCCATGACCAATGGAGCGCTGGGTGGAAAACTCATCGGGGCGGGTGGCGGCGGATTTCTGATGTTCTACGCGCACGACAAGCAGCGCTTGCGTCATGCGATGCGGGCGAAGGGATTGCAAGAAGTGCGGTTCCGTTTCGATTTCGAGGGCACCAAGGTGGTTGTTCAAAATTAGTCCATGTCACTCCAACCCACAGATATTCCGGTGGCCATTCTCGCGGGTGGCATGGCGACGCGGCTTAGGCCCATCACGGAGCAGATTCCCAAGCTCTTGGTGGAGGTGGCAGGGGAGCCGTTTTTTACCCATCAAATCCGTTTGCTGAAGGCGTCGGGGTTGAGGCATGTGGTTCTTTGTGTCGGTTATTTGGGGGAGAAAATTGTGGACTATTACGGGGATGGTTCCCGCTGGGGGATTAAAATAGAATATGCATTTGACGGTCCCAAGCTGCTGGGAACCGGTGGCGCTTTGATTCGCGCGCTTTCTTTGCTCGGCGATGTGTTTTATGTGCTCTATGGCGATTCATACTTGCCAATTAATTATCAGGATGTCGGGGATTTTTTTCTAAAATCCGGCAAAAACGGGCTGATGACGGTTTTTGAAAACTGGGAAAGTTACGATTCAAGCAATATATGGTTTGAGGACGGTATAATCAAATGCTACGACAAAAAGAACAAGCTGCCCCAAATGCATCATATCGATTATGGGTTGGGTATG
>Ga0209628_10004285_pt1 | contig 10269 bp, 5 predicted proteins | sample TergutCu122P4_FD_187285 | JGI IMG/M metagenome (GOLD analysis project Ga0209628, IMG submission 187285) | Cubitermes ugandensis P4 segment gut microbial communities from Kakamega Forest, Kenya - Cu122 P4 (SPAdes) (version 2) | ecosystem: Host-associated > Arthropoda: Insects > Digestive system >... | reverse complement strand
CGATCTCCCCGGTTTTGTGGATACCGACTGGCAAAAAAATAAACCGGTTGACATACGCAAAAACATCGAAGGTAAAATCGCTTTGGGACGTTTCTGCGAACCGGACGAACTGGCGGGCGTCTACCGGCTGTTAGTGGAAAATAGTTATATCAACGGAGAAATAATTGTCGCCGACGGAGGTTATTCTTTTAAATAAAATGCCATGGGATATTTTTACTTTTCAGAATATGAGGCTTCGCTTAAGTCGATTGAAACGGAAAATTATATCGACCGACTGTTCTTCCGTCCGATAGGTTTTTTGATAGCTAAACTATTAAGTAAGACCTGTGTAACGCCCAATGTGATAACTATCATTTCCATTTTTGTTGGCGTAGCGGTCGGCCCGTTATTCTTTTTCAACCATATCTATTTTTCCATAGCCGGTATTTTGTGCCTTATTATCGCTAACATACTCGACTGTGTGGACGGGCAATTAGCGCGTCTTACCGGCAAAAAGTCGAAAATAGGGCGGATACTTGACGGCCTCGCGGGGGATTTATGGTTTGCTTCCATATATTTCTTCCTCTCTTTGCGGCTAAAATACGAATTTGATACCTGGCTGTTTTTTATCCCGGCTGCTTTATCCGCGCTGTCGCACCTTATACAAGCCAACATCACAGACTATTACAAAACGTTGCACCTCCTTTTTGTCAGTAAGGAAAAAGGTTATGAGTTTCAATCATTAGCCGAAATACGCGCACAATACCATCAAATGAAACCCGGCTTTTCAAAAGTATTATTTTCGCTTTATTTAATATATACCTATCTGCAAGAGGCTATTACTCCGCAGTTGCAAAAGATGCTCAGCCGTCTGCGAACCAAATACGGGGATAACATACCGGACGAAATAAGTGTAGACTTTCGCCGTCAGAGCAAAAGGCTTATGAATATTTTCATTGATTTAATGACATTCAACGGGCGGGTAGCTATCTTGTTCGTAGCTGTTTTAACCGGCTATATCTGGATATATTTCTTTTTCGAAATCGTCATCCTAAACCTCATATTGCTGATTTCAATCTTCCGGCACGAGAAATTATGCAAAAAGCTCCCCCTTTGAACGTTCCTATAAAAATTGATCAACGTATATTGTTCGCTTGCGGAACAACGTTCCTTGATGTTTAAAAATAATCTGTCTCTTTACGAAGTGAAGAACGTTCCTTGATGTTAAAATTAAAAATAATGTGTCTCTTTACGAAGTGAAGAAAAATGGGGGCAGATGGATGTAAAAATAATAAATATGAAAAAAAACGTACTTGATTATGAAGATGTACAAAACAAATTTCCTTTTTTCAAAACACGTTTTGGTCTGTATCTTCTAAAAAAATTATTTCGCTGGTTAGACATGAACAAAGTCAATCAGATTCATGCCAACCACTACAAATTGCGTGGCTCAGCATTTACAACAGCCATGCTGAACGACCCTTTAATGGACGTCCACTATGTCATTCACAACAAAGAAGTCTTAGACCAGCTTCCGTCAGGAGCTTTTATCACCGTTTCCAACCACCCCATCGGTTCGTTAGACGGTATTATCCTGATAGATATCTTCGCCTCACGACGCCCCGATTTTAGGGTGATGGTCAACGAAATATTAGCAAACATCTCCGCGATGGAAGACAATATCATTTCGGTCATCCCCAAAACGGACGACCAGAAAGGTCATAACCTAAAGAACGTAAACGGGATACGGCAGTCGTTTGCGCATTTGAAAGACAGTCATCCGATGGGGTTCTTCCCTTCCGGCTCCATGTCGTTCTACGATACCAAACGGAAGATAGTGCGCGACAAACCTTGGACACACAGTATCATTCGTCTTATCCGCAAAGCCAAAGTTCCTGTTTTCCCAGTTCTTTTCGACAGTCAAAACTCCCAATTATTTTACCGTTTAGGGCGCATCAGTTGGAAGATACGCCAATTTCGCGTCGGCATCGAAGCCTTCAACAAGAAAGGGCAAACCTTATCCGTCTATTTAGGCTCTCCCATCCCGCCCGAAACCATCCAAACGATGCCCGACGACATCGAATTAGCCACTTACCTCTACAACGCCACCTACGCAAGTAAACACCCACTTTGAAAAATATGAAACGAACACCCCTTATCCTACTCCTCGCGCTTTCCATATTATCGGGAAGCGCCTCCGACATTCCGCATCTCACCAAAAAAGGCAATGCTACCCAACTGATAGTCAATGGAAAACCATTTATTATGTTAGCCGGCCAAGTCCACAACTCCAGCTCATCTACCTTGGAATACATGATGACAGTCTGGCCAAAGCTCCAAAACTTCCAAGCCAACACCGTTTTAATGCCTGTTAGTTGGGAACAGTTAGAACCGGAAGAGGGAAAGTTTGATTTTACATTAGTAGACGGACTTATCCGGCAAGCGCGCCAGAACGACATGAAAATCGTATTCCTCTGGTTTGCAAGCTGGAAAAGTGGTGCTTCTAGCTATGCTCCGGGATGGGTAAAAAAAGATACCAAACGTTTTCCCCTCAGCAAAGACACCGACTTAAAGTCAATAGACATGCTTACCCCGCATAGTACGAATACACGCGACGCCGACGCCAGGGCATACACTGCACTATTGCGACATATTAAAGAAGTGGATAACGCCGAACAAACGGTAGTCATGATACAGATACAGAACGAAGCAGGTATCCGGTTTCAACCCCGCGACATGTCCGAGGCGGCCACCAAAGTTTACAACGCTTCCGTACCAAAAGAACTCATGGATTACCTGACGTCAAAGCGGAAAACCCTTCACCCTGCTATCATAAGCCAATGGCAGAAAAGCGGATTCCGAACCGCGGGGACATGGCCCGAAGTGTTTGGTGGATATTGGGAAGCCGACGAGATTTTCTCCGCATGGCACTATGCCAAATATGTGCAGGCAATAGCCGTTGCCGGAAAGAAGGAATACGCTATCCCCGTGTTTGTCAATGCCTGGTTACCCGACCCCGTTGGCCCGCCCCATAACTGGCCTAATGGAGGCCCTACCCCTAACATGCTCGACATTTGGCGGGCCGCTGCGCCTGATATCGACTGCTTAGCGCCCGACATCTTCCTGCCCACCTTCAAAGAACTATGCGACGAATACACCCGTAACGGCCATGCTCTCCTCATTCCCGAAGCACACCGGGGTGAAGACGCCCCTGCAAGAGCTTATTGGGCGATAGGAAAATACAACGCCTTATGTTTTGCACCTTTCGGCATAGAAAGCATGCCCGACAACCATCCGCTTAAAGATAGCTATGCGTTGCTTCGTCAGGCATTGCCCCTTATAACCGACGCACAGGGAACCGGCAGAATGACAGCCGTTTATCAGCAGGACAATGAAAGAGAACAAGCACAAACTATCGTACAGCTCGGTACATGGAACTTGCATGTACGCTATTCAACCAACGGGTTGCCTTCTGGTACAAGGCCGGGCGCCATCATCCTTCAAACCGCTAACGACGAGTTTTATATCCTAGGACAAGGTATAGAGATAGGCTTCAAACCCCAAAGCGAAAAAGGCCAGCAAAACGTAGACATCCTTAGCTCCGAGATAGGACACATCGAACACGGCATTTTCGTCAGTGAAATACGCCTCAACGGCGACGAAATAAGAGCGCACGAAACCCCTTTCTACCGAGCGCGTATCCCAGCCAATGTAAGAAACACCTTCTTAGACCCCAGCAAACCCCGCATCTTACGTATCAGAATTTTTTCATACGAATAGCGCTAAAAGAAAGATATTTTCGTGGCTATGCATAAAAATTACAATAAAAATTTGTAACGGAAAATTTGTAAAAAAAGATGAGATGTCCATGAGTTTATTAACGGATTTTACTTTTTGAATCCACAAATAATCAGTCATATAGCCCCAATAAATTGTCGATTTGTTGCTACAAATATTTGGTCGTTTAAAAATATTGTATTTTCTTTGCAGCGTTAAACTAATTTTTAATCGGGTAAAGCATCACTTAATAAACACTAATAATTGGTGAAACGAATAGGGATCACAATAAACGAATAGGGAGCATAATAGTCGTTCAAAAAACAGCATCATAATTTTAAAAAAGTATATCATGGTTAAAAAAGTTTTCTTAATGCTTATTTTCTTCGCTTTCATAGCGAAAGGTACGGCACAAATTGAAGTGCATTCCTCCAATCAGGTAGGAATCGGCACAACTAATCCCCAACACAAATTGCATGTTGTCGGCGATGCCTTCGTTTCGGGGAATTTTTATCTTGGAAGCGCTTCAAAATTTTTAGGTACGATGGGGAATTATCCCGTTATGTTTAAAGTCAATAACATACATTCAGGATCAACTGGAAGTGATGGAAATACCAGTGTTTCTTTTGGTTATGAAGCTCTACCTAATATTCCCCTGTATGCTACTTCTGGAAATACAGCAGTAGGATACAGGACTTTATTTAATAATACAACATTTGCCTATACGAGTGGCATCAAAAATACAGCCATCGGTTCATTTGCTCTATACACCAATACAACGGGTTTCTATAATACTGCCATTGGCGCTGAAGCGCTTTACTCCAATACGACAGGTAACTATAACAATGCTTTTGGTCATGCTTCACTATATTACAATACCATAGGTAATGGTAATACTGCAATAGGTACATATTCACTTTGGTTAAATACAACAGGTAGTTACAATTTTGCTTTAGGTCCTGATGCACTAAGTGGTAATACAACAGGTTCAGGTAATACTGCTATTGGCTATGGGGCGCTTAATACAAATACGATTGGAGGATATAATTTTGCTTTAGGGAGTTTCTCCGGTTATGGTATCACTGGTAATAATAATGTTGCAATTGGTACTTATACTTTATTTTCCTCTTATGGTATTCCCGAGATAAATAATTCTACAGCCATTGGCTATGGTGCAATGGTTGGCGGAAGCAATCAGGTGATAATCGGCAACAACACCGTTACCAGTATTGGCGGTTACGTTGCTTGGTCGAATTATTCTGATGGTCGGATGAAAAAGAACATTCGAAGGGATGTGCCTGGACTTGCGTTTATCAAAAGCTTGCAACCGGTTACTTATAACATGGATTTGGATGCTGTCGATAAATTATTTAAAAGACCGAACGAAAGCGTTACAGACAGCGTCTTTCCTCCCAAATCTGAAAAGATGATTGAAGCAGAAAAAAAGGCAAGGGAAGCAAAAGAAAAAATAACACAGACCGGCTTCATTGCACAGGATGTAGAGAAAGCTGCAAAAGAAGTAGGATACGATTTCAGCGGTGTGGATGTGGACGAAGCAGGCATCTACAGTTTACGGTATTCCGAATTTGTCGTTCCCTTAGTGAAAGCAGTCCATGAACTCTGCGAGCAAAATGAAAGACTGCAAAAGCAGGTAGAAGAACTGAATAAAAGACTTGAAAAATTAGAACCAAAATGAAAACTCCTCAATTTAGTTTTTCGTCCCCTGAAGCGAAGGACGACGTAGTCAAAGGTGGTACAATTAATCGCGTTGGGTATCGGATTCCCCTAGCATTGGACGCCATCATGCTATTGGTGTTGTGTCTTTTATTGACGAGTTTTTCCCAATTGCTTCATGCACAGACAACAATAACATATAGTTATGACGCAGCCGGTAACCGCATTTCCCGCACGATTGTACTCGCCCCGCGAACCGCGCCAGCACAGCCTGAACAACAGCCGGTGGTGCATACCGAAAAACTCGCAGATATTCTATTGAAAATCTATCCTAACCCAACCGATGGGAAGGTAAAAGTGGAGCTAAACAACCTGCCGGAAGGCCAAAAGACCCAGATTGGGATTTATACGATGTCCGGTCGCTTGATAACGACGTTCAAAGACGTCACCAACACGTTCAACGTTGATATTAGTAACCAGCCCGCAGGGATCTATCTGATGCGTATTGAAGTCGGCCAATACCGGACGGAATGGAGAATAATCAAAAAGTAAGGATTATGAGAAACCTGTACTGGCTCATACTAACGCTGGCTTTTTGGGTTTTCCATGCCCATGTACAGGCGCAGGCGCCACAGGAAAGGTGGACGCTTGATTCTATCGTGACAGGGACAAAAACATACGTTGCAAAGGAAAGCATCTCCTTATTGGCAGGGTTCAAATACTCTTCGACCTCCGGCAGTACGTTTAGAGCAACGATAGACCCCACGCTTCTGTTTCCTCCGGATGAAAATACCTATCTCACACCAGAAGACACTATAACAACCAACCCCGCTTTTGGAGGAGTGGTAGGCTCGCTTTCCGGCGCTTTTGATGTAAGCCCGACCGGCGCAGCTATCTACAGCGTGCCGATAGAAGTCCTGCCGGGCATACAAGGCATGCAGCCCAACCTTTCTTTAGTTTATAATAGCCAGTCGGGAAACGGTATGGCCGGGATGTGCTGGGGTTTGAGCGGATTATCTATGATCTCGCGCGTACCAAAGAATTATTACCACGATAACGACCGAAGCGGTATAATCTGGGACAATACCAGCCCGTTAGCTTTGGACGGACAACGACTAATCAAAATCAACGAATGGGGAATAGACAGCGTTGAATACCATACGGAATCCGGGTTAGATATAATTATCGGTTATACCATCCATATGTGGGGCCCTGCAACTTTTACAGTCTATACAAAAGACGGGGGCATTTTGGAATACGGTAATCCGTCAATGGTCAATTCATATTACCCCATTCGCATGTTTTCCAATTATTTGTATACAAGCATAAGAAATCATTTGGGTTGGGCGCTTACACGTATGATTGATGCAAACAACAACTTTGTCGACTTCACCTATACTTCCGACCAAACCAATTCGTCCGGTTTTTATAATTATGATAATGTTCGCGTAGCGTCAATAAGTTATGGCAATCATTCCGGAAGCGTCAAAGAAACGGTCGGCAAAGTAGATTTTGTATACAAACCTCATACGCATCCCTATCTCACCTATATAGACGGAATGGAATTGTCGAACAAATACCTGCTTGACAAGATTCAAATAAGAGGGGTTAATGATTCGTTATCGGATACCTACGAATTGAGTTACACAGCTTTTGATGACAATGACTTTCTTTCATCAATCAAAAAGGTGAACGCCTCCGGCGAATTTGTTCTTCCCCTCGAATTTGAATGGAGCCCGATGGGTTACCAACACGCACATATCGGCACTTTAATATTTGAACCGACGCCTGCTTTTGCAACGCCTCAACATGCACAAAATTTTGTGCCGACACATTATGGAGATATAGATGGCGATGGTTATATGGACGTATTAGTTCAGGCAAAAGCTCGTGGTTATGAGCAATATTACTGGATTCTCTATCGTAATAACGGGGACGGTACGTTTCAGTACCTGTACGAAGATAACTGGGATAATGAATATGAAAATACCTTTTTATTTTTAGATGTCGATGGAACCGGAGAAAAATTATACGTAGGAAGATACAGACAGGAAAACGGTTTATGGGGATATTACTTGGACTGCTACAAATATCTAAATGGCAGTTTGGTAGCAGATGCGGCAGGCACAATCCGACTACCTGCCTCCGGTGGATATGACAAAGCGACAAGAAAAGCATTGCATGTTCTTGCCGCTGATTTTAAAGGCGAAGGGAAGCCTCAGTTTATTTTGTTTAGACAGTGTCATGAAGTAGTATCTCAAGTTGGAATAGGAAATGTTTTCTTTCCTTTTGGATTCTTTAATTCAAGAATATTTTTATCGGATATTAATGGTAACGGTAAAACAGAAATTGCTTATAGAAGCGACCAGGCAATCAAGTTTTGTGAATTTATAGACGGAATCGGATTTGTAAGTTTATTTTCTATTGAATTTGAAAGAGATGATGAGGTGTATACGGGTGATTTTAATGGAGACGGTAATACCGATTTGTTAGTTAAAACAAAAAAATCCCAGAAATGGAAAACCTTTATCTCAACCGGTACAGATTTCATAGAAAAAGATATGAGTTCATTTATTCCTTATCAGAGCGGTCAGGATGTTATTATTTTGGATGGAAACAGGGACGGGAAGAGTGATATATTTATAAAAACTTCAGGTACCGCGCCGTATGTCGGTATTTACTTCAGCACAACGCTTTGTCTGTATATAAGCAATGGCAATGATTTCATTACAAAGGAATTATCTACCAATTATTTAAAGGCTGGGAACTGCCATATTGTATCTAATTTCAGTTCCGGTAACAACAAGGACATCTTTCTTTCAAACGATGCCGGGTATGGCTCATCCGGTCCTCACCTTATTTTACTAAGCGATGGCAAAAGATTCAACAAAATCAATCGTATAAAGGATGCTTTTGGACAACAATTATCATTTTCATATAAAGATTATAAAAATCCTTACACCACTTTCTCTTTTCAGAATGTAATAGATTTTGAAAATGAAGGAAAAACGATTATTCTTAATCCGACGCCTCAATTAGAAGTGGTTCAAAACATTACGGCATCGAATACGAACCTGTCGTATGAATATACGCATCCTCGTTTACACAGGCCTGCCCGTGGATTCCTAGGCTTTTTATCCACAAAGACAACAGATAATATCCGTTCTCTGACGGCAGAAACAGAAAACAGATTGGACAGCTCGTACTATTTTCTGTACCCTTACAGAAACACAGTCAAAGCCGGTGGAACTGTTATGAATGAAACGGCCTCCTTTTTTTCCATTAACAATGCAGGAACAGGACGCTATTTTGTAAAACCGGATTCTTTAATTTCGACAGACGCCTTAAAAGGGATTACCGTTAAAACATTGTTTTCAAATTATGACGTTGAACGCAATCCGCAGACGATAAAAACCGATTACGGGAACGGTATTTCAAGCACAGTGGATATGACATACATTTCCGCCGGTTCACGGTTCATAAACAACATGGCTTCTCGACAAATTACACAACAGGCGTCGGGCGAAGCTAACGTTGTTCGAAAGGAATATTTCTCGTATGACGATAAAGGTAATCCTGTCTATCATGTACAGGATTCAACCGATGTTAACAAAGTCCAAACTTTTTACGGCAGTTACGACAAATACGGGAATCCGGGCAAGATAACCACCGTTGCCAACGGTGTGTCTCGCTCTCAAACGCTTACCTATACCTCTTCGGGGCGACAGGTTAAAACGTCGAAGAATGACCAGCTCAATGAAACGGTGACTTATAATTACGACCCGGTTCGCTTGTCGCTGACAAGCAAAATAGACCGGATAGGAACCACAAGTTACCTGTATGACAATTTCGGGCGGTTGAAGCAGACAACCCGTCCGGACGGGATTAAAACCGCCCATGCGCTTCAATGGGCTGGAACTGTATCCGGCAGGCCTGCCAATGCTAAATATTACGCTTATACGGAAACTGCCGGTCAGTCGCCTGTATGGGTTTGGTACGATGCTTTAGGACGTGAAATCAGGCGGGATTCTTACGGATTGGACAACAATAAAGTGTTTGTTGAGACAGGATATAACACCGAAGGACAGTTATATTTCGTCAGCGAACCCTATTTCCAGAACTCGCCTGTAACGTATGCCTCTATTTATTTGTATGACCGTTTCGGAAGGAAATCAATGATAGTTACGCCTGCGGGAACAACCACTTTCGCCTATTCCGTTCTGACTGCAACCGTTACTTCTCCTACAGGCAGCAGTAAAACGACAATCAACCCTGCAGGCTGGGTAACGGAAGAAGAAACCAACGGAAAAAAGGTCAATTTTACGCAATATGCCTCCGGGTTGTTAAAAACCGCTACCCCGCAGGATGGGCATACATTGTCATTTGAATACGACTTGCAGGGCAACCGTAAAAAACTGACCGATCCCGATGCCGGCGTCATCACCTCAGTGTTCGATGGCTTTGGGCAGTTAATGCGTCAAGCGCAGAAAGTCCACCTATCCGGCGATTCTGTCGTGACCACTTACAGTTATCAGCCGTCAGGTTTGTTGCAGTCCCGCTTACGCAACGGCGAGACAACAAGTTACGGCTATGACAACCAGAACCGGCTCAACCAGATTTCAATTAAAGGTCGCCATGGACAAAGTTTTACTTATGACCAGTATGACCGTCTCATCCAGACCACTGACACGATAAATGGTTCAAAAGTCTTTGTCAGTAAAACCGATTATGACCTTTTCGGACGGGTTTCAAAAGAAACCTGTCCAAGTGGCTATTTTATTACTAACAAGTATGATAAATATGGCTACTTGACCGGTATTGTCGATATGAACAACACGA
>Ga0209628_10004284_pt1 | contig 10269 bp, 3 predicted proteins | sample TergutCu122P4_FD_187285 | JGI IMG/M metagenome (GOLD analysis project Ga0209628, IMG submission 187285) | Cubitermes ugandensis P4 segment gut microbial communities from Kakamega Forest, Kenya - Cu122 P4 (SPAdes) (version 2) | ecosystem: Host-associated > Arthropoda: Insects > Digestive system >... | reverse complement strand
CTTCCTTATCAGGTTACGTTGTATGAAGTTGGAAACAAGATTGATAGCTCGTATGTTTACTTATTGGTGTGAAAGCATTAGACATTTAAGTTTTGTTAGTCAGAGAATATGCTGTGGTTGGACAACTGAGGAATAAGGGTTTGATTCTCGGGGGGTTAAGGGATTTTTCTCTTATCTAAAGTGTCCACACCAGCTCTGATGCCCACCCTACTTCCTGTCAAGTGGGTAACAGGGGCTGTTTCCTAGGCAGTCAAGCAGCCACAGCATGAAGTTACAACTTGCTCCCACCTAGTGCCAGCATTAGAATGCATGGTGCTATACTTCCAAGGGGAAGTTCTGTTGTTTCTCAAGTCATATTTTTGTATCTTATAACTCAAAATTTTATTGTACTTTTAGTGACACAATGTATGTAATTATAATTTTTAGCACTACTGTAATCATAATACCTGTAACATATGGCAGTATCACCAATTTAATCTTTCCAGCTCCTACTCCAACTGAAGGACCTAGAAACCCTTGCAATCCATCACCATGTGGTGCCAATGCAGTATGCAAAGAGCGTAATGGTGCTGGCTCTTGTGTATGCCTGCCGGAATATTTTGGAGACCCGTACACTGGTTGTAGGCCGGAATGTGTTATTAATTCCGACTGTGATCGCAGCAAAGCATGTTTGAACAACAAGTGTGTGGATCCTTGTCCTGGGACATGTGGCCTGAATGCTGAATGTCGCGTGGTGAATCATGCTCCATCCTGCACGTGTATAGTGGGCTACACAGGAGATCCTCTGTCTGCCTGTGTGCTCATTCAGCCCAGTAAGATAATTCTTCTTCTCTCTGTGCACCCTGACATAATATGAGCAATTGCAAGATGATTGTAGTTGTTTAGGTCTCTAGAGTTACAGAAAGAAATGTTTCCTAAGGGGATATTTTGTAAATGTCCTTTAGCTTCAGACTTTCCTCCTTCAAAATGACATCCAGATTAAGGAGTGAATATTTGAAAAGCACCCATATTTGGGGATGAATATACAGGCCTGAAAGGAAATTGTTCAAATGTTTTGTGTTTTGCTAATGGTGAAAGTAAAACTAGTACTGCTGTAATACATATGACTTTGATGTAATACCTCTTTTTATCATTTGCTGTTAACAGGCTTACAAAAGAAAAATCATCTTCAGTTGTCATATTTTTGTGTTAGAAAGTATACATTTTTCATTTCTTATTCCTGTGCTGTCACTTCATTCTTTGCTAAATTTCTCCAACAACAGCAAGTTCTAAATTTCTTTATTAAAGAATATTGTGAATTCTGGCTGATGTAGTATTATACATGTGCTATGTTTATGGATTTTTCTTCTAATTGCATAATACGCAGAAAGTTCAATTGCATGGGAGTTTGAAATGTATTTATTTTAATAACTTATAATTTGCTCTTTATTTTCTCTACTATTACAGTTACTGGGATTTTTATGCCTGCAATGTCTGTAATCTTCGTCTGTTAAATGTGGCATGTATGCTATTTTCTCTTTGTTTCTTGCCTTCATTTAGTTGTTGCTGAACCTCCTCAAAATCCATGTGATCCATCTCCATGTGGACCCAACAGTCAGTGTCGGTTGGTGAATCAACATGCTGTGTGTTCCTGCTCTCCTGGTTTTATTGGCAATCCACCGTCATGTAGACCAGAGTGTGTTGTTAGTTCTGAGTGCCCTCAGAATCGAGCATGTATCAAGCAGAAATGTTTGGATCCATGTCCAGGCACATGTGGTCTTAATGCTCGCTGTCAAGTTGTGAATCACAATCCAATATGTAGCTGTGCTGCTGGCTTTACTGGTGACCCTTTTGCAAGATGTCTGAAACAAGAAAGTAAGCTTTCTATTTCTTACTGTCATTCTTGTCTTCATTTTCTATCGTTTATTCCTAAAGAGGAGTTTCTTTTAGATATTTTCTGTATTCTGTTGTTGATTCTGCTAAGTTATGGCACTGGAGGTCACTTGTAGACCTGTAGCTGAAGCACTGGTTTCCCAAGTCGTAACTGTATTTCCGTTTCAAGTAGTGAACTGCCAGTCATTGTGGCTGACCTAGAACATGTGAAAGTCTGTAAGAAACTCAAATTTACATTACCTATATTAAATATTACAGCAGATGTTTGATACAGGGCTTCTGGATGTGTTAGAATATAAAATGAATGTGGCATTCAATATTTAACATCTTGGACAAGAATCAAAAGTGCATTGACAACGAAATTGCTGGGTTTACCTTGACTTTTGAGAGATGATAGCTGTATACCAGACATTCAAATTTGGTGAATTAATTTTAAGTAGAATCCGTTTTTTTAATGTGTTATTTTGGTACTTAATTGTATACCAATTTAACCACAAATTCATGATTCAGAGATTTTATTATTAATTTTACGTTACCATAATAGGTGTTTTGGCTGCTACAAAACTGCCAGATCCTGTATTCTGCAGGCAAAAATGCAGTTCTTAATTTGTCACATGAAAAATTACTGACATTGTGTCCAACTGTTTTTTAAACGTGTCTTTTTTCTTGATGCTGTACCTGTGCATATAGCATGCTAGCCAGATTGGGGTTGGACACATTCACTCCTGCCCATCTGCAGAGGCGTGATATTTTGCATATTTCAAGAAATATCTATTAATCTGGGTTACATTACTTTGTTAATTGAAAACTATAGTTAAATGTTTTCAGTTATCTAGTTGTCTTATTATATACTAAATTATACTCATAAGAGTTCATTCATTTCAGTGTTTCCCAAACTCGTTTTTTCATGAAACCCTTTGCATAAAAATGCAGTGTTGGCACTCCAAATAAAAATTTTAATCTGTGTGTGTGTAAGGCTTTTAGTTTGATTCTTGTTTATGAGAGAAAGCAGCTGAAGTAAACTAAAAATAAGACTCCCCCCCAACCATCCAACTGAATTATTAAACAGAATGTTTCTGAATTTATGATTTTTCACAGGCATTTTGTGGCTAAAGCATAGGCATGTGCAAGTGTGCATTTATTCTCTTGAGTATTTTTTGATTGGACTATGCTAGAAATGTATTGTGGAAATGTCTTTTAATTGCCCTTCGGTATAAGATAAGAGGCAATGTCAAATAGCAGTTGCCTTGCAGTGAGATTCCATTTTGGCCTGACAGAGACTGGGAGAGATTTCACTTTCAAAAACTTTCATCTTTATTTTCAGACCTCTGCAAAACCTTCGATCATTCAGGGGTTTTGTGGAAGAAAGACATTTTGGAAATTTCTTGCAGAGTTTTTCTCCCAGCAAAGAATAACACTTTAGTTCTTCTATTTTTACTGTCTGATATTTTCTTATTTCATCTTTCTTTCTTGTTTCATTGTGTGTTTAAGTTCTTCATTGTCTGTCTTTGTAACTTGTTTACTTTTAGCATGTTCTGTACTTGTCTTGTGTCTTGTATTCTAGCAACTACTCCTGCTCCTGTTGGAAATCCTTGCAATCCTTCGCCCTGTGGGCCCAATTCACAATGTAAGGTTGTTGGAACACAACCAGCATGCTCTTGTCTGCCAAACTATGTGGGACGAGCTCCAAACTGTCGCCCAGAGTGCACACTTGATGCTGAATGCCCCAGCAATCTAGCCTGCCAGAATGAACGCTGCAGAGATCCATGTCCAGGTGTCTGTGGCACTCTTGCACAGTGCTCAGTTGTGAATCATCATGCAGTGTGTACATGCCCTCAGGGCTACACAGGAAATCCTAATTTAGCCTGTATTCTGGCACCACCACCATGTAAGAATATGCTCTAACTTTTATATGACAGTAGTTTATAAAATATTGTATTATGTGTGTGTGAAACAACACAGCTGAAGTGCTGCATATATCAGGTAGAAAAGTTTGAACTTCCCTTGCGCTCTATTTTTTTGAGTGATATGTGTTCATCCTTGCTGTATATCTTGATGTATATTGAGTGGATCCATTGTCACCAAGACATGGGACAGCCTCATACTGTGGCTGAAAGTTGAAGGCCCTTAGGTCATGGACAGTAGCTATGAATATGTCGTGTAGATAATTGTACACATCCAGCATTGGATGGTCTTCCAGCTGGCAGGTTGGATAGTAAGTTACGAAATATCATGAAGTTCCAGCTTTGAATGTATATTCAAGGGAGTGTGGTTGAAATCCACACTGGAACCTGACTGACCGCAGGATGACTGCCCTGCTGCCTGTGTTATCACCCAGCAGTATTATTCCACCGCCTTTGTCTCATTGCCCGTTCATTCTGCAAGAGAAAAGTTGGCTCTTGTTTTGAAAGGTGTTATAATTTCATTTTTTTAACTGATTCTGAAATAATGTAGCTTGAAATTCTGTAAGTCAGGGAGTGTCTGTAGATGGATTTTGGGAGTGATCTAAGCAAGAGAAAGTGAGAGCAAGGTATAGATAAGATGATAATACTGGCATGGTTCTTGAATAAATAGGATGTGAGAGAGAGGACTCCTTTCACTTGTTTACCTGAGAGTCCAGTGGCAGAACCTGGTGGATATGGTAGTGGACGGTCTTCATTTCACAAAGGGCTGGGACTGCACATTTCAGCTTCTCTGTTAGTACCCTGCACTATGGAGTAGTGACAATCTATTTTGTTAGAGAAGGTTGCAGAACAGAACACAAGATTTAGGATCGTTTGGTTTCTGAGCTATGTCTGTCTTATAGAATTGCAAATGGAACACAGTGTTTCAAGGATTAGATCTGTTTTCCATCTTCAGGTGAAGGGTTAGGAAAGCACCTACTTAGGTGTGCCCAGTAGAAAGAACTTTTCACAGTTATTTGGTGTTGTGTTTCATTTGGAGTACTAGATGATGAATGAAAACCAGTAACCAAGTAATCCAGAGAACTTTAGATTATTAGAAGCTGTGCGTGGCAAATGATATATTAGCAGTTGGCCAGTCAGCATTATGCACATCTGCTTAATGCACTGAATCATACTAAGTCATTTATTTCTCAATTGTCTATCATTCTTAACACAGTAATATTTCCTACTGTGCTGAATGTTGAAGTCATAGTGCTTAAAAGGTATTTTAACTATGTGGTCTGATAGCATCAATGAGTTTATTTAATTTGTTATATTTTTATTCGTTTTTGTAAAGAGAGTACTGATTCAGAAGAAATTTCAAATATGCCAGCCACACTAACATCCTTGATTTTGATGAAAAGAATAATCATTTAAAGGAAACCCAAAATAATTCTTAGTGAAGAAACTCTATCAGAACACAGGGGAGTGAACCTAAACTGATGTCAAATGTGTGTTCATTTGTCCTTCATGGATAATATTTGGTTGTTTCTAATATGTAACATATTCTAGAAGTGTAAATTAAGTCAGAGTATTAATTCAAAATAACAGAGATTTATTCTTGATTTCAAACTTTTGCCGTGTTCTGAATGTTGTATGCTTTCTTCTTGGTAATCCCCCAGCATCTGAATTTTATATGCCGGCGTTTCAGAACACTCTGTTCCATCTTCATACCTATCCACCTATGAAGATGGAACAGACAGAGTGTTCCGAAACGCCGGTATATAAAATTCAGATGCTGGAGGATTACCCAGAAGAAAGCATACAACAACAAAGATTTAGAAGCAGTAACATAATAGTGTCTATTTGCCAAATTCTATCTTTGTGCCAAACTATCAAAGAGGCAACTTGAGTTGTGTATCAACAAACATCTTTCCAGAGACTGACACAGCTGCTGTGTATATGCATCAGAGTACAAACATGATATCTACTTGTGCTGAAACCATATTAAATTTAGAAAACACATTTATTCTACATGTACAGGTTTGTGGAACTGTCAAATAGATGCTGAAAGCAACTAAACTATTTCTGGTAGATAGATTTGGTACAAGGGGGATGGACAAATTTGTATGGTTCTACTTTTGTAACTGAAGGTTTCTTTGCACTCTTTAAGTGAAAAAATGAGAGCAGCTAAGTGAGTGAGTGAGTTGACAAGCCAAAATGTTAATTGTTATCACGTGAACACACAGTTTGAACTTGAGCTGAAAATTATGCATAATTGCACTAAAACATGAGGTGAATAAACATTCATATTGTGTACATAGATGAGTAAATGTACAGTATTTATGATGACTCTGTCTATTAGTGAAGGGTGCTGGGTACTTGACCTTGGGAGTCTTTGTGATGATTCTTCCTTCTTCAGTCATTAGGCCATGCACCAGATGTTTATGGTAGTTATTAGACTTCCAACTAAAAGCTCTAAACCCAATTATGTTAAAGTTTCACTTTCTTCATACTTCTGTCCTTATTTTAGCAAAAACTGCATGTGAATGGAAAAAAAAATAACAAACTGTTGTAAGAATGAGCTGCAACATTGCACAGGGTAACATTCTTCATATATTAAGTGTAGTGCAGCTGCTGTTCCTATTGTTATCACCATCATGATTGTTGTTGTTGTAGTTTTTATTGGCATCATCGTTGTTGTTGTTGTTGTTGTTGTTGTTTTTATTGGCATCATCGTTGTTGTTGTTGTTGTTGTTGTTGTTGTTGTTGTTGTTTTTGTTTTTGTTTTTGTTTTTGTTGTTTCTCTTGCCAGCTGCGATCCAGTTCTTTCAACAGATGAAAGCAGGTACAGCATGGATATTTTGTGTGCAAATAATTTTATTTGTTGCTCTCTGAATTTGTCCATTGGTAACAAGAATATAATTTTGCAGCTACAGAACGTACACCACCAGTAAACCCTTGCTTCCCCTCTCCATGTGGACCAAATGCTGAATGCCGAGAGAGGAATGGTGCAGGTTCATGTACTTGTCTGCCCGGCTACGAAGGTGACCCATATGATCAGAGAGGCTGTAGGCGTGAGTGTGAAGTGAACTCAGACTGCACTGAAGTTTTAGCGTGCATCACATTCAAATGTGTGGATCCATGTCCAGGAACATGTGGGTCTGGAGCCCAGTGCAGTGTGGTGAACCACATTCCAACATGTACATGTCCGATACAGTTTACAGGTGACCCGTTCTTCCAGTGTCGACCAATACCACCAACACGTGAGTACATTTTCTTTATACATTATTTAGATCAGAAAAACCTATCAACACTCATGTCCATATTGAAGGAAGGCTTGTACAAATACTAAAGAAAATCTACCTTCTAGTCACTGATGGTTTACCATTCCTTTAGAGTCCTTCTACATTAGCATTGATTTAAAGGACTTATTTACTACCTTGCATAGCAGTATGAAGCAAAGGGGCTGATGAGTATTGGACCAACTTCATATGAACATCAACTGTGAATGAAACTTGGTAACAATTATGAAATGAATATTTAGCATGTTGCAGTTTTTTGTTCTTCCTCAGTGTGTTGTCTGGAGAATGGAATATCAAATTTATTCATCACTGTATAGATTGTGGTTTCACATTACAGAAGAATAAGTCATTAATAATATTTCTATGACTCGCGCAATCCCCTTCCCCCACAGTCCCCATGTTGTAACTTCAACTCAGAATTCGCAATATCGTAGCAACTGTCTGGAACAGGAGGGACTTACTCCCTTATGATCAACTGGTATAGATTTTTGTGCTCTTTCTAAATTATTTGTCTGTGAAGGTAACTGATTTTTCTAGATTTCTGACAACCCCATTTTCACAAGCACCCATGTACAGTATTAACAGAAAATGAAATTTAGATCAGCCCATCTCCTACCCATGCACCTTGGATTGTATTGATATTTCCAAGTGCCCTTGTTATTTAAAATATTGGTGGTGCGATAAGATGTTTTATTGTATTGTGAAAGTACGTGATATGTATGCCCACAGTTGTTCATGTTTTCAGTTTGACAGTACAACAAAATAATATACGCAATGTGTTAATGATTTTGCTGCTTATTTGAGGCTAAAGGGAAAACCAACTTACTGGTCCTGCAACAAGTTAATCATTTGTGCTTTCCTCCTGTGTCTTCATTGTTGTAATATTTAAGAATGAAAGTGAGAGCAGACACAAGATTTCATGAAGAAAATCTAGAGATATGAGAGATTGTTTATAAAAAATGTGTGACAGAAATACATTTAACAAGAGATTCGTTTGTTTGTTTATATTTTATTTAATGACACTTTCCATAGTTTAATATAGTTTAGCTTTTGGTTTTTATAACATCAAAAGAGAGGATGTGTATTGAATAATGAACTTGAAAGGGTGTTGAATGATTTAATTTGTGGTAATGTTCTGGCATTTATTTGGAATGATGGAGGTTAAACCATGAAAAATTTTTCCAGGATGCCTGGTCTGTGGGCCGAGATTCAAACTTCAAACCTACTTACTAAAGAGCAGGAAATCTGCTCACGTGTCTGTAACATATGGTCACTTAGAGGTAGTTTATGATGTATAATTGAGCATTCCTGTAGAAATTCTGGATATTTAGCATTATTTGAATAACAGTGCCATAATTGATGCTTACTGTGGCAAACTTCTGAGTATATATTATTCTCATAATCACTGAAAACATTTGTGTGTAGGCAGGCTTATATAATGGAGAGTTTTATTTTTAAACTACATTGTATGGACCCCATAGAAATCATATAATGGGTAGGAACTTTAATTGAGGTGACAAATTAATTATATGAGAATTACTTTTTGCAGCTCCACCACCACCTCGGGATCCATGTTCCCCATCACCTTGTGGTCCCAATAGCCAGTGCCGTGTGGTAAACCAGCAAGCTGTGTGCACATGCCTGCAGAACTATGTTGGGTCTCCTCCACAGTGCCGACCTGAGTGTGTAGTCAGCTCCGAGTGTCCTCAGGATAGAGCCTGTGTGAATCTCAAATGTGCTGATCCATGCCCTAACACTTGTGGCATTGGTGCTCAGTGTACCACAAAGAACCACAACCCCATCTGTGCTTGTCCCCCTGGCTTTACAGGAGATCCATTCAGTCAGTGCACACCACAACGTAAGCATTGGCTCTTTATTATGATATTGCTTGAAATGTATAACCAAGAAATTAAGGATTCATGTAGCATTGAAACTACATGATTCTGTCTGTAGTGATAATTTCCTTGATATTTTAAAATATATTTGCCACAGATTTTTTTTTTTTTCAGTTGTAATGCTGTCAGTGTATTGGGTTATGTAGCATTAGTGATGCAGTGGTTGATGAGTGATGAATTTGGAAGGATTTGGAATGGTATGATTGTAACCTAATCAAGATACTTTACTGGCATCTGCCTGGAAGGGTTGAGGAAAAGCATGAAAAGTCTCATTCAGGATAACCAGTGTCCTGGCTGATGCTTTGACCTGGCATTACCTACACAGAATTGTAACACTGTGTGTAACTCATTAATTTAGAAACTGCTGCTACTTGCTGTTCAATAATATATGGAAGTCAGGCATATTTAACACAGACAGAATTGGGCATGGCTTACAAAAAATAATTATTGTGGCTTTGACTACATGCATAGGACAAGAGCCACATAAGGTAAAAATCTTAACATAGAATAGTAGAGGAAAAAGTAGCACTTTTTGGTAACAGAGGCCAATTATGTTAACATAATAAACAACTAAAAATTACTTGTTTTGCCCTTCTTCAGTAAGAAACAGATGGATACTAATAATCTAACATAGAGATAATACAATAGAGACCTCCTATATATGAAAATTTTCTGTGTTTTATTTCAATATTTTTATGCAGAATGAAATTAATTTTACTGTTTTTTGAAACTTTCAGCTATGCCTCCTGTACCGGAGCCCACTCCAAGTCCACCTTCTTGCTTTCCATCTCCATGTGGCCCCAACTCGCAGTGTCAGATCGTGGCTGGGAACCCTGCCTGTTCATGCTTGCCTGATTACATTGGAGCACCACCTAGCTGTCGTCCAGAATGTGTTCTGAGTGCAGAATGCCTTAGCCAGTTAGCATGTATGAATCAGAAATGTCAGGATCCCTGTCCTGGATCTTGTGGCTACAATGCCAATTGTCATGTTCTCAACCATATCCCCGTGTGTCTCTGCAATGATGGACATACTGGGGATCCATTTACACAGTGCAGCCCGATTCCACCAAGTACACCACCACCAAGGGCTGATCCATGCAATCCATCACCCTGCGGACCAAATGCTGTATGCAGGTATGAATATTGCAGGTGTAACAGATGTAGCAGATGGTGTTATGTTTCAAATACATCTAATACAGTTTTTGTTTTTGGCAGGGGTGGTGGTGGTGGTGGTAGTGGTAGTGGTGGTGGTGGTAGTAGTAGTAGTAGTAGTAGTAGTTGTTGTTGTTGTTGTTGTTGTTGTTGTTGTATATA
>Ga0209628_10004283_pt1 | contig 10270 bp, 7 predicted proteins | sample TergutCu122P4_FD_187285 | JGI IMG/M metagenome (GOLD analysis project Ga0209628, IMG submission 187285) | Cubitermes ugandensis P4 segment gut microbial communities from Kakamega Forest, Kenya - Cu122 P4 (SPAdes) (version 2) | ecosystem: Host-associated > Arthropoda: Insects > Digestive system >... | reverse complement strand
GGTTGTGGCTTCACTCTCTCAAGGTCGCACAGCTGCTGCACAGTGCGGCTTGTTTACACACAAATCAGTCCCGGTCATATTTGAACCACCTTGTACTTTTAATTTCACTATTTCTAGTTTTCTTCTCTAATGTCTACTAGCTGTAATACTGATGTGGATGTTTACTCATGAATTTCATCATCCACAACTGTAGTTTAATAAACCAACATCTTTGTTCAATTACATTAATTTTATAGGTAACTTCTAATTAAAAAGTTTTTTTTTTTTTAAAACATACTGGTACTTGCCACTGCAGTGTTCCCTCCTGGTTTGTGGTGATCCTACACATTTAAACCTTCCAACCTATTATGGTATAGTTCTCTGTAATCTGATATCACACTTTCTCCCCAAGCTGAATAAATTATACTTCAGTATTTTAAAAAGTAAATGGGAAAATAATGATTTATGAACTGTGAAGGACAAAGAATTTACTACTTATTCCACTACTAATCTCAACATAAAATCTGTTTTTGTTAGTGTTCTCATCAGACACACATCTTCCTTAATTCAGCCTTCAAGTAGTACCAACATGTACATCCACAGACCACAAAGAACACAAGTATACAACACAGTGGTTGTCACGTTCAAATATAGGGGTTCTTTGGATTTCTGGCCCCCTGTAAATGTGCTCCACTTGTGACATGTTTATATCTCATCATTATGCATATATAAGAAATAAACTTTGCAGAACACAATGCACAATATAGTGCTGTTAATGAACACAAAAGCATACGCCAATATGGATTCATTGTAACAACACACGGACAGCAAAACACAGGGGAAACAAGTGAGCAGCACATGTGCACAGTTTACCACCGATCTCTCCTAAGATATGTTTTGATGTTATCTTCTTTGTCTTCCAAACTGTGACTGCTAAGAGGCTTCCTTTGTTAATTTATTTTTTCTTGCATCCATGTTGTATGACCAGCCCATTATAATTTCCTTCAAACGCCCTAACAATCCTAGCGCAAGACTATGAACTGACAGTCCCATGTTATATAACCTTTTTATTTTTATAATCAGTTTCATTTTTTATACCCAAATATTTTCCACAGCTGTTTTAAATAATTAGTGGCAACCTACATCAAAAACTTTTGTATCAAGATTAGCTTACGTGTGTTCTATTATACTTCCCTCCAATCACATCTTGGTTCCAGTTAGAAATAAGCAACAGAAGAAATCCCTCTACTGAGATTAAAATCCAGTATTGCAGAAGGGAGGTAACATGAAGACTGCCAACTTCCCTGAACCTAATGACAATACTGACAATCAGAAAATTTATACAACCCTGAAAATCAGCTTATAAAATCATTAACAAACAAAATTAACAACAACTTATGGTAAGCAAAGCATCCCAACTGTACATAAAAGCATCTGCATACTTCACAAATGCAAAGCCATGGCTCACAACATATGCCACAACGCAGATGTCACAGAAACATGCAACTCACACTAAAATAATCAAAGTACTTACTTTGGGCATAACAAATGTATCATCCTGCAGCCCTGGCAGACTGTTGGATCGAAGTGATGAGGTCTTGAGAGTGGGTGCTACTGCAACAGACTGGCGAAGATTGGATGGTTCTGAATCTGGGGTGGAACTACTTGAAACATTGACTGAAGAGGTAGGGAGACAAAAACTTGGGAAACCGGCCTGCTGTTGGGAGTTAGTCCGGTGGTACACTTGCTTATAATTCTGAACTCCTAGAGAATGAGAATAACTGGGCAGTTGGGGTTGTGCTGGAGGTTGTGGAGGTGAATGACTAGGAGAAGTGGATAAACCTAAATCACTGAAGGTCTGGTATTGCGGTGATGCACAAAGAACAACTTGCTGTTGGTGCTGCTGCTGCTGTGATGCAGGAGATGGCTGCTGAAATAACACACTAGACTGCTGAGGCATGGGTGGTGGCATTGACTGAGTCTGTTGTTTCTGCTGCTGAGGTGGGTGGAGTTGGGGATGACTTCGTCGTGACGAGCGAAGAGTGCGGGACTTTGCAACTGGGGAAATGTCTTCATACCTGGTCTGGCCAGCAGCTGTCAAAAAGCAAGTCCATAAACAACAACTTCCTATTAACAACATTTCCACTGTGAATATGTAAGTGCTGCACTTTCAGCACTTTCTGAGTTCACTCTTTGAAACTTGAAAATAATGACAGAATCCTAGTCACAAAATAAACTAACAAAATCAATGTACGAATATGTATACAAGAAAGACTAAACGGTTACTACACAAAACACAAACACAGTGTTACGAGGACAGCATACAATGCTGACACTGTTTGAAATGTTTCATTGTACAATGTGCCATAATAATATGATACATTTTGAAATACAATTTGACAATGGGAAACACTACGTTGGCCAAAAACGGGGGGGAGGTTATGAACATCATTTGTACAGAACACAGAACAAAGACATACTCAGCTTAATCTGTGACAGCAATGTGGTAACAACAATAGAAACCTGCATCCCTTCCATGTACGTGTACTTAAGTGTGTTGATAATATTGAAATCTACCTTGACAGACCAGAATCCTTGAGGTTCCACAGGCTGAGTAAGTGTTGTTTAATCAATGATGCCTTTCAGCTGCAGAAGTTATACAGCATGACAAGATAAACACATGATCATTAGGGTGAGTACACAACTTGAAGGATGCATGTGTATGTACTTAAGGTACCAATCTCACATTCACCTGGGAAACCTGAGGAAAACCACATGAAGTCCTAAGACAGTAATATGGCTCAGATTCAAACTGGGTACCCCTCAAATATAAACTGTGACAATTTTCACTACAACAACACACTTGGCATATTTTACAACAGTTTAGGGATGATTACATTAATTAACAAACTAAATTAACAAATATAATTATGTTCCTGTAATATACGAGTATATAGCAAATGTACCCTGCTGGAAATCACTGGGGCCAGAAGTTTGGAAGTTAGTGCCTGTTTCTGGTTGAGCAAAGATGGTGGCAGTGTACTGCAGTGGACTGTCTGGGGGCAGCTGCTGCAGGTCCTGCTGCACTATAGGTTGAGGCTGCAACACCTGCACCTGTGGCATTGCGACTGCTTGATGTACTGCCAAAAGGTCCAATCCCACGCCCCTTCCACGGAATATATCATCTGGGATATATTCCTCAGGAACAGATGGTAATTTTGCGTTTAATAAATCTGGGGAAAAATGCGCAGAACAATCGAATTAACATCACAAGTCAACCTTTGCTCAATGCCAGAATCATTACCTCCCTGAGGAACTGATCAGCTCCACTGTATAACGTATTTCTTGAAAACTGACAGTCATCAAAACATCTCCTACTATTACAAAACCTGAAAGGTCACCATCATGTTCATAAAATTTTGCCACTGGACTGTACCCTGAGTCAATTCAATCCACTTCACATATTCACAAGTCATTTCTATTAAATTTCTTTAAATGTTATACATAAATTTCCAGGTCTGGTGCTATCATCTGAACAAGATTAGGTGCAATTTAATATTTCCATGACAGTGTTAATTCGCAATTGTCTCCAAGTTACAACACCCCTGTTACATCAGAGGGTATCAATATTTCACAGACGCAAGCTGCCTCCATCTTTACAGATGAATATAGTGCATTATTTACTTTTCTTGTCCCCTTGGATCCAGTGAACACCTTCCATACAACCTGCACATATAAACTGACCACAATCACACCCTACTCACCTCAAGCCTACAGATGGAGACAACAAGATTCTGTTAAACACTGGATGCTATGAACATGAGGTAACAATGAAAAATTACAAGTTTCCTCATTGTGTAACTGTCTGCAGCTTTTGTACCCTTCATCTCTTCTAGTTATAAATACAGCTCTTTGTTCTCAGAGATCTGCAAATTATGTTCTCCACTTGTAAGGTACGTACAGACAAATGTAACACTGCATGAACGTGTTAATCTTCCATCTTTGGCCAAGATGCAGATGATGAATCTCTTCACTGCTTGTTGCCAAATTCAAAAAAGGTGTTACCAGTAAGTGGTAACAACCATCCTCAGTGCTGCAGTATTACACTGGTGGCCTTAATGGGGCATCGCCTATTGCAAATTTCAAACAGTTATTCAGTTTCTGTTTTTATGTGGATGTTCTGAGCAGGTGTTTCACGGATAAGAAAAATCAGTTAATAAGTGGTATCAAGAAGAACATACACACTGTTTATACTCAGATTTTTTTTTCTGTAAATCACCCTACTTTTAGCTATTTAGAGTGGCAGAATAAACCAACAGCAAAATGAATCTTACATCAAACTTTGGCTTAGGAAGCTTCTGAATCATTAAGTGGCTCCAGATGTTAGTATACATAAAAAACATGCATCACTAGCACCAGCCAAATCCTTGGTATGCCCTAAACTTTAAATGGGCACTAATGCCAATTGTTCATCATCTCTCCCCCTGAAAAAGGAAATTTAATACCATGTTCTGCTGAAAAACCTGTAACTGATAAAGAATGTAACAGATTGCACAGTTTTAACACAGCACACATATACAAGTTACCATGACCCTACATATAATTAAAAGTTGAACAACATAACTAGGCCTGTATGGGCATAAAACTGTGATTTAGTTGTAAGAGGAGCATCAGAATTATTTTATTACTACTTCAAAATACGTAACTGAAGCATTCCATGATTTTCACTCTGAGGTAGGACCACACAACCACTGGCTAGTGGGTAACATGACACTTGAAATGAGAAAATGTTTATAAATCCTTTCCTTGGCAAAGCCAAGTTAGAATGGCAAAACAATTTTTAAAATGTATGAGTTGTTTATTTATGGAGACACACATTACATACATCAATAATTTATTTTGTAAAAATGTGCTAAAAATAGTTAACATCCTAGCCTAGGTTGCAATTTGAATTTTTAATACATTTTCCCCACTAACATCAGTAAATTTTTATTGCAAAAGATGTACAGAAAAATACAATGGTAAAATTATACATATAATTTTATATATACTTATTTATTCATTTTGTATCAACTTTCATGCTGCCCACATGCAGCTTAAATTTTGCCAAACTTGCCTGCACCACACAGGTGGTGGTCCATGCTCGCTCTGCAGGAAGGTAAAGAACATGGGTGTGCAGGAAATAAATAGTGAGTAATATAAGTGCAAAGAAGAAGGAATTAACAAGTGAGATGGAGAAAAATTAACAATGAAGAGCTCAAAATTTGTGTTCTTCACCACATATGATCAGCACGATCAAATCAAAGAGTATAAGACCCCACGCACAAGTAGCCTGCATTAGAAGTGAGAAGTGCATACTAAGATTCTCTAGAAAACCTGAAGGCAAGAAAACACTTGGGATACAATCACAGATTTAAGGTTAATTTTAAAATAAGTCTAATTGAAATTTGGGCGGATAGAATTCATCTGGTTCAAAACAGGACCCAATGGCAAGTGCCTGTGAACAGCATAATGAAACTTTCAATTCCATAAAACGTGAGAAATTTCATGATTAGCCAAATGACTATCTGAAAAATTCTGCTCCATAAATGGATTGTTATTCACTGGTGAGACACACCAAACACCATGAGAACTTCTTATGCATTATTATGTTCTACAAAACCCTGTGTTAGCCAAACAGTATCACAATCTTGTTCCTTTACCCATGCCAGGTTTCTACATATTGTAACTTTCTATTAGCAGTAGTTACTGCTTACTTTATAGCTTGACCTCTTACAGAAGTCACGGACTCTGAACAGCTCCAATATCTCCAGCGCATGTGGTATGGAAGAGCAAACATACTGAAACTGCACTGGAGCCAAAATAAAAAGTTGTGTTTATAAAGAAAGTTAGCTGATGCCAATAATTCAGATATGGATAGAAGTAATTCTGATAACAATGATAATGGGTACGCAGTTTGTAATGACATCATCAACATTTCAAATCCATACACAAGACAAAGTGATGACAAAAATCGATTATGTTTCAGTAACAGTGATAATGCACTGGTGAGGATGTAAATAAAACTGAACATTCTTGGACGCTGCTCTACACTCAGAATCTTACAACATTCAGGCATGGGTACATACCATATATTGAAAGAAGAACACCCCAGTTTGGAGGGGGACAGTGCAGAGGACTGGTGGCTACACAAAGGACTAGTGGGCTCCTACTTGTTGGAGGAATGAACTGTTATACTAGCACACACAGACTTAAAACATAAAGGATATTGGGTAGTGTGTAGTGAGTGAGTACACTGTGTGAATGCCCTCAGGAAGGGTACTAGCAACTTGTCATTTGCGACGAAATCTTGCGCATGCACATCTGTCACTTTTCTAGCAAGGATGGTCTCCTGGTGTGTGGACAGTATCAGCTTTTCATAGCATATGTGTTTCTAGGAACAAGTGGAATGGCTGACCATGTCACCAGTCTTTATATGTCGAAACAGGCCGGGCAATGCTGCCTCATGTTACCTCACTACATATAAATGGAGTGAACAACATCTGTCCTTACCTTGGAGAGGTTCCAACGTATCCATAAAGTCTTCAAGATTTGGTTGGAGCTGAACAAGAGTGGGTTGAATGAAGTCAGCAATACCACCAGCATTACGAGCTGCAACAAGATGACAAGATTTCATTATCCCCTTACACTCAGTTCTTGCTTGTGATTGTTAGCATCAATGATGTTTGGCACTGCTAACTACATACACTGCCTTCAACACTGTATAACCTATGCACTTGAAACAGTGTCAACATTCACCTCAAAATAAAGAAATAGATATGTGGGTTCAAAACTCATTCATGTAAGTTCATACCTTACCAACTACACTACAAATGGGACAAGATGGAAGGTGCAGGTGTGCAACAGCATTTTCAAATAATGACAGCAGACCAGTGAAGATCAGTTAGGCTTTGGTGGTAGTCATAGTAGTAGTAGTAGTAGTAGTCATAGTAGAACTAATGACTTTGTATCCTGATGCACAGACTATAACTGGAAGTGTACACTTCCCAAAATTCAGGCTACAGTCATGCACTGCATACTGATGTTTCAGTCAACGACGGACCGCATATACGACAGTGGTCCCCCATAATATTATAATATAATATTATAATACTTACCATTGTGTTGCCTACAGTATTCAGTACAGTAACATGCTGTACAGGTTTGTAGCCTAGGAGCAATAGGCTATACTATATATCCTAGATGTGTAGTAGGCTGTACTAACTAGGTTTGTGTAAGTACACTCTATGTCTTTTATATTTTGTTGACCGTGCATCTCGTTACAAATTCTTGCTAATAACCAACTTGACGCACTTTTTCATGCATTTATTTATTTCATCTCTCTACATGTTTCGAGCATGAGAGTGCTCATCATCAGGAGATGGAACTGTATTAATACATCATCTGGTATGATTAGTCTGTGTAAGTGACTGCTTGGTATGCGGGTCAGGTCCCTCCTGACCGGCATACCAAGCAGTCACTTACACAGACTAATCATACCAGATGATGTATTAATACAGTTCAATCTCCTGATGATGAGCACTGTGATGCTCAAAACATGTAGAGAGATGAAATAAATAATTACATGAAAAATTGTGTCAAGTTGGCTATTAGCAAGAATTACATTCAATGTCGTTTGCACAACAACAAAATCGACTAATGACGCATTTCTCCGAATGTATCCCCGTCGTTAAGTGACACACGACTGTAAATGTGCATCACCTCCGTTTCTGCTGCCTGTCTGCATGTTTCTTTCACTTCCAGAACTACCCATGGATTGGGATAGACAATAATGAAACAAATATGATCCACAGGTAACGCTACTGCCATAATAGACTATCTGCCTATGTTGACATATGTTAACCAACTTACAATAAATCCACATTGGAATAAATGTTTAAATCACGTATTTAATGGCAAGGATGAATTCTTAATTTTATACATAACTAGTCCTGTGCCTGGAACTTGCCTCAGTTAGCAATGATTCACTTTTCGTATATACCAACATAACCACTCTGCAACTGTTAAAGAAATTAAATAAAACATACACTACTGGACGTATTCCACTGAAAGACAAGAGACAGGCTTACAACATGCCCATACATAGACTATCAACCACTGTAATGATGACACAGCCATCAACATTGTTGGGGCACTAACACGAGCTGAACAATCTCATGCACTTGTGCAGGAAAAATACGAACCAATTAATGGATGCAAAACATATACATTTATTGTAGTACTTAAACACACACTGACAGAAGATTTTGATGTTCATATAACCTATTTATAATCATAATTGGAGGAATATTAGTACTATTTAGATACGAGTATATAACAAGACTAGCATCAAATGAAATATTCTCACTATAAAACAAAATACACTGGGAAGTAGGTTGGGCTAAGGACTTATCAGCACCCCGGTAGTACTCAAAATACATATACAAAGGAAGCTTGTACCACAATAATGAACTTCAGGCAATAACAAAGAATATTATACAGTATATTAATTACTGAAGCACCTGAAATTTGTGAAGTAATATCTGATGTGAACTTTTAGTACCTTGCATGACAAGAAGAGCCCTCTGAAGATGAAAGAAATAAGTTAAAAACAACACATAAATGGTTGTAATCATATGTCATAACTGACAGTATAAAATAAAATGTTAATTTTAAAAATACAATGCTATAAACCGAAAAGGAAATCTCTAGTTTCAATAATTGAATTCCGCAGTATATATCTCAACAGACAGGATCTAAATGCTTTTCAAGAGGACAGAATAAGCCATACCTAAGCCTAAAGTATGAACATAAGATGATCACTGCGTAACACAATATACTCTGAAGTCTATAAAGGCCCCTGTAACAGACCTTCACCAAATGCACATTTACCCAGCCTTACCTAAGTGTATTTAGAAATATTTCCAAAACGTCTCCACATGCTCTATAGTGGCCACGAGACACGCATGCCCTTTCTGACACACACACACACACACACACACAACATAGTTCTTAAAGCAAAGCATTGTAAGCAACATACTTATTTCACGTTGATCAGGAAAGGCATATGGTTGATTGGCTGAGATAGTAGAAAATAGCGTGTCTGACATGAACTCCATGTAGTCTTCATCCACCATCATTGAGCCCATTGAATGAACACTGTCATTGCTGTGAGGCTGCCAGTCGAACACATCAGTTATCTGCAGTAAAATACCAGTATCACATGCATTATGTATGTCCGTTTTTTATTACCATCACAGTACTTACCCTTCCAAGTTTTCGTAAGTTGCCTCTTCATTTAAAATGATATTTAATTCTTTTACTTTCTGTTGTAAGGCTCAAACCCCATTCTTTGAGTGAGATTACCTTTTCAACACACTAACAGTCTGTTTATCATATACTGGTATGAACAACACACATAGCTGTTACCACATATTACAGTACATAGAAGATTATTGCCTGCTGGGATGTACAGCATTGAAATCTGATGACTACCTACCACGGTTTTCGGACAACCTATTTCCTTCAACACCCCTACCCTGAAGGTGAAGTCTATAGTTCCTTCAAAACCTTGGTAACTACCTACCAGATTACATAGCATCACAACCTAAAGAACAGATTACATTGTGACAAACCCTCAAATTATCAGGTTACATCCTCAAATCGTGCCTCACAGTGGAGTGTTCAACATTCATGCTTTGCAATTATGAGGCCTGGGTTTGAATACCAATCAACAGACCAACAATTCAGACAGATGTTCGGTTACAGTTCACCTGAAAGTCAAGATTCTGTTGTAATTCCTTAAAAATGACAGCTAAGTTCAAATGCAGTCACAACCATCCTGTCAGTCAACATTCTATAAGCTAGACACAACATGTCACACAGTAAATAAAGGAATAAAAAGCCAGTTACACAGGATGCCCAAAAATTATTTCAAGTATAACCACACACAATGTGTCCAAGAGGTACGTGATGAGGCACCAGTCTTTCAGCAAGGTAACTGCATACGTGGTCTGTTAGAAAAGTATCTGACCATATTTTTTTATGCGAACACCTTATGGATTATAATCTAGCGCGCTTGCATGAGCCGACCTTGAACCTTAGTGCGCATGCGTGAATTTTTTCCCGCCTGTCGATTGCGTCAGTTGCTGGCAAGCAGCAGTTGAGTGAGGTAGTGTGTAGTGCTCGCGTCGGTTTTTCATTGCAAGGAAAATGACGGAACGATTGGAGCAGCGCTACTGCATCAAATTTT
>Ga0209628_10004282_pt1 | contig 10271 bp, 4 predicted proteins | sample TergutCu122P4_FD_187285 | JGI IMG/M metagenome (GOLD analysis project Ga0209628, IMG submission 187285) | Cubitermes ugandensis P4 segment gut microbial communities from Kakamega Forest, Kenya - Cu122 P4 (SPAdes) (version 2) | ecosystem: Host-associated > Arthropoda: Insects > Digestive system >... | reverse complement strand
TCCTATTTGACACGTCATATGTATAAAACATGACAAAATAAATAACAACTTTAAGGCAATTAATGATTTTTAAATATTTACCTTCCCTACTTAGCATGATATAAATTAAAAGGCGATAAAGCACACGTTGGCGCTTTCAGGTAGTGAAGTACCACCAGCGCTTCTAGTGTTAATGGGTTTTTATGGTTTTTTATGGTTTTTAATGGTTTTTTATGGTCTTATTTTCTATGATTTATAACCATACTTATTGAATGTATATATAGATAAACTTTTTTATATTTACTTTAGGTTTGTTATTGTAATTGTGACATGTTCTATATCCTATAGGTTCATATAACCTTGTATGGATCTACAGAATGCAAATAAATGAATGAATATTTGAACATGTTTTATGTAATAGCTTCAATGGTAAATAATTGAGAAATAAAATACAGCCTTTAAAATCCTTGTAACCAATTTCATATTTATAATTGTAAATTTGGACGCCAGATTATACCATAGTGGCCTGGGTTTAATTCCAAGGTTGTCCATATGAAAATTAAAATGAATGAATTGGCAGTGGGGCAGAGTTTCCACCCGGTATTGTTTTATCCTGCTAAGTATTGCTTCACCATTACTCCGTACTCATGCAGGACAGCCCCTGGTGTGGGAATACCCAACATAATGTTAGAAATCTCAGTCTGGGTGACATTCTGGAATCTTTCCTTGGCTGGACTCGTAGTGAGAATATCTGAGTAATTTTTAATGTTATACTCATGAAACAGAAATTTGTTATATCCCACCAATACACATTTCTACGGGAGGCAGAAAAAGCTTGACAGACCCTTAATAGACCAACCCTTAAGCATATTACATTTTTATGAAAATATAAGAAGAAGCAATTTTTTGTGGGTTCAGCATTTTGACAGGCTGTGTGTTTTTAACCCAAATGTATAGGAATGTGGGAAAGACAGTTGGATGAATTGTGTGGGTTATGTAAAATTGCTTTTTTTTGTGAGCTGTTTGTTAACATTTAATGTGTGCTTTGTAAGTTCAAGGAGCTGTGATTACAATAACATTTATATAACTCTATATTCTTCAATATTACTAGGTGAATCTGGATGTCTCAGCAATGAACAAAGGTGATTGCTTTATCTTGGATGCTGGGAGAGAGATATTTGTGTATATAGGTCAGAAGAGCAAACGAACAGAACGGTTGAAAGCCATCAGTGCTGCCAATCAAATCAGAGATCAAGATCATGCTGGTAGAGCTCAAGTTCACATCATAGGTATGTGAAAGGGGTGTGCTGACACACCTAACATAACACTGAGTTATATTTGAGGTCTTTATCATAGGAAATTGAGAAGTATGATCAAAACAACTTTAAAATCTAAAAATATTAACAAGGAAGGTATTATGTGTCTAAATTTTATAGTAAAGTTTGTGCAATTAAATCATTTTGATTCAATCAGATTTAGATTTTAGTCTGTGAAATATAGTTTATTTTTCTTTAACTGAATTGCTTGAGAAGTTCAAAAGTTCACTGTGTTAAGGATATTAAGTATGCATTGTTTGAGATGAAGAATTGAAATGAACTGTTAGTTATATGACCACTCAAGTTAGCTTTTTAATTCATATTTTGATATAAGTTATGATGTGTAAATTACATCTTACCATAACTAAATTACAATATGCATTTACTGTCATGAAAACCTCAAAGCTCATAACAATGAAACATTTGTTTACTGTCTTTCCTTTTATTAAAAATGCATCATTTTACATAAAAATTTTGTATATATAAAGGGTAAATATAATGTTATTCAATATTATTTTCCTGTATACAAATTGCTCCTCCAAGTATCAGACATCTGCAATGTGTCTGCCAGAATTTATCATGCAGAAGTTTTTGCTGGTGAGGTTTTACACTTTCTCCTGTTATAAGATGTTGCTATTTTAACATAAGTTGTTTATTTGATATTATACTCAGAAATTTGCTGGTGTTAAAAACGTTATTTTTTAAAATTATTTTTGAAACTTATTTCTTACTTAAACATAATGGATTGCTCTAAATATGAGATTAAAGAAGCATGATTGGCATACATAGGAATGTATAATAGGCTGTTAATGCCAGAACAAGTCATGGTTATGATGTAAAACTCCTTCTTTGACCATGTGTACCATGAAAGAAAAGTTGAAGTTTACACCTTACGTTCCTGTGTATGACAAGGGTTGCATTCTGAAGTTTCTTTTATCAGTAGCAAGCATGAATTTTGAATTTTTTTTTTGTGTTTTGGTTGTAAAAAACATGGTTTTTGCACCCTACTGGTTCTTGCACAAATCCCTGCAGATGAACTTGTATGGTTTACAGTGTGTTTGTTTTTTATCTAAATACTTGCAGGAAAAAAGTATCTGTTGGCACATTCAAAAAAATACAGGATATGAAATACATTATAATCCTTGATGGTAACTGTATAAATTTAACAGTTGAGGCATGTTTACATTGTATTCAGTATATTATGGAAAAACATTTGGTCACTGGAAATACTGCAAGTTTTAGAAGAGTTCATAAATAATTGTGGTTTGTGAGATTTTTCATTCTTGTCTCAGTGATTGTGAAGATTACACTGAGATTTGACACCATGTAGTGTGGTACATGGGTATCAATTTTTCAGAGGAACTGCTGGTCTCCATCCACTTTGAAGAAAGAAGATGTAGGTAGAGGTTTTTAAAAAAATATTGGTACCCAGTTACCAAATTTTGTGATGTCACATCCCATAGGATTAAAATCTTATTATACTTTGAATCCATTTTAGGTGTTTAGTTACTGTTAGTGACACCTCAAGTTGAAAACTTACAGCACTGATGTATCTGTTTGGAGTAGCAAAGTCACAGGACAGAATTTCGTTAATTTGTTAGCAATTTAAAGACTACTGAGTAGTTTTCTTTAAATATAATTTAAGAGTGAAGTGGGCTGTGATTTTCTAGTTGAATTGGTATCATTCTGATTATGATGAAAATAATCCCTTGAACATTACCTCCAAATTATTAGTCTGATAAAGCTAAAGTCTGAACAATGTCATAAAAAGCAACTGCACTCTTATCACACTTTTGTTTAAGCAAGTGTAATCCTTTGTGATACAAACAAACAGGCACCATATACAGGTGGATTTACTCGTGGTGTATCTGCCACAAATTTATGATTTTTCTCAAAGCTGACTTACTTTACAAAATATTTCTGCTGAGTATAAAATCTGAGGGAACCAAAATTATCAAGCAATTATACTTGTATGATGTGTTTTTTGTTATGGTGAATAATGGAATAGAAGGAACCCTATGTTTTAATTCCATGCCTGTGATTAACTATGAAATAATAGATTTATATCTGTAATAAATGATTATCAAGTTCAAGGAATTAACCATAATCATGAATATGTTTTTTGGTGGGATGTATCATTTTGTCTTTTCATATGCCAGGTAATGTGTGTAAACATTTGACGTTTGTGGCAGAACCATATTTTGAGCATATTTTGAAATATGTTTAATGAAAGTAATTTTTGTATTTTCTTGCAGATGAATACAGTACTGAGAGGGAAGTTTCTAGATTCTTTGAGGAGCTTGGCTCAGGTACAGCAGGTGAAGTTGCCGAGGAGACAGATGGCGGAGATGATTCAGAGTTTGAGAGGAAACAAGAGGTAAAGCACTTGTGAAGTGGCTGTGTAGGACAGAAATTCCCATACTTGTAATTTGGAAACAGTAAATAATTTTGAATTTAAATAAAAAATACTAAGCTGATACAAAAATAAATTCTTCTTGTTTCATGTAATGATTTTACAGCATTAATGAAATTTCTTCCACCTCTGTTGATGATCTGCAAAAATTCATTTTGTAAGTCTACACCCTGTCAGACTACCCAGATTGAAAGATTGAGATTACTGAAAATAATTGAACATAGATTAATAATCAGTCGTCAAGATATTGCTATTGAAAGATATTAGCGCAAGCATGACAGTGGTATTAGTACTTACACATTTGTGTTTTTTTTCCATGTAGTGTTTGACTGTGTTCAGATTTGTCCACATGCTAATGTGTTTCAGTTATAGTTAGGTACTATGGAGGGTTTCAGCGCTCTTCCATGCCCGTTGTAAAATGTACGCCCCGCTGGAGTTCAGTGCACGTTGATCAGCTTGGTACATTTTATTTGTCTTTCTATACTATGACTGTCATGTTTTCAGTGTCATTCTGTATGAATTTCAGTGTCTTTCCCAGACCCTTAGACATACATGTTTCACTTGGTTTGACATTATCACAGATATTTATTGTCTCGGATGTATTCATCAAATAAGTGTGAAGCAGAAAAGACTGACTGTGTGTGTTGTATACCCCACATTTTTAATTTGTGGATTATATCCTGTAACAATTCCATGTGTAGCTGTCACCGAAGGAGGTGCAAATTTCCTGTCATTGCCTAAATATACACACACACGTGCGTGCGCACGCACACGCACGCAGTATATAATTCAGTAGTTACAATGACTAGACAACATCTCGATCATTTGATATACAGTCATGTTTTATGTACATCCTTTAAAATCATGAATTTTGTAGCCTTCTGTCTGTAACTATCTGTGATTCTTCAGAATATATTTTTTGAAGGTAACTCTAAATTCAAAAAAGCACATTGACTTGTTTTCTAAGTGTTCAGTTAGCCTGTAGTATTTCACATATGTACCATTGAGCTTGTTAAGTCATTTTCAATGTCCATAACTGATTGCAATTTTTACCTTTTTTCAGGTTCTTTTTTGCTGTAACTAAATGTAGGAATATTAGTGTATGGTAGAATCTATATTGTGTCATTATATCTGTATATGATCATTAAAACTTTTACAGTACCTATTAGTAAACTTTTGATGTCTTTCTCTGCAAAACATGTAATAGACAATAACAGGTTCATTTCCTCTAAACTTGTGTCAGGTGGGGGGGGGGGTTCATTCATTTAGTGTGTCTGAAAATAGTTGAAAGCACGGTTATCTGTTGAAATTGCTCAGCAGAGTAGAGTCTTTGGTAATATGAGGTGCTTCATTTTGCTCTAACACCATAAGGTCCAGTGCAAATCACTTGTGGCATTTGAAACTAGAAACTGGGCTGTGTTCAGAGCTTCATGTAATGTTAGGTTCTGCCCAGTACAGAAACAAAGAAATTTGGTTCCCTGTTCATTAAGTGTGCCTAAGTTACAGAAAGTGAATTGGTGAGTGGAATATTGACATAAACATGAAATTTTTATACATAAAACTTGTATCAATCCACCAAGTAAGTGACTGACTGAATGACTGACTGACTGACTGACTAACCAACTAAGCAAATTGATGGAGCAGAGTCCTTATTTAGAAGCTAATAGTTTGTTATTTAGTTAAGAATTTTCTCACGTTTTTTAGAACTGGAAGGTTCATTAAGCACACCACTTGTCCCTAAACTGCAGCAGATAAAACCACTCCACTCTCTCCCAACCTGTACATTCGAGATACTTGTGAGTATCCTCCTCTTTTCTACTCATTGTTCCACCAAATAACTTTTTTATTTCAGGTTTCTGCACTTAAACCCTGTACATATTTCTCTCTTTCCCTCATACTTGCCACGTGCACCATCCATGATGTATCACATACAGATACACATAGTTATAATATTATAGTGTGATAATATTCACTGTGCCCATTTTTTATTTGGTCCTGATTCTGAATGTTGAAGACAACAAAAACTAATAGCAATAAACAGCACACCTTGTGGTTTACCACAGTGATTAAAGTGGTTATAGTGTCTTTTTGCACCAGGCAAATTAATAGTTCTCTGCCAATGTGTTTAGAGCACATGCTAGGACTTAAATTCTGAAAATGGTTGCCAAATTGAGTTTTTATCAACATACATATTTTATGTCTGCTTCACACTCACCTGTAAGCTATTCTGATCCTGCAACCATTGGCACAGAGAAATTAGGTGTATGATGCAGTAATAATGGTATATTGTGTACAGTCTGTTCTGAATATTGTGGCCCTTAACTGTTATAAAAATTTTTCAGGCATGTGTTATAAACATGAAAACAAATTAAATATGAAGGATCACAAACTGATGTGCATATAAGCTGGTCTATTTTTCAGAACTTCATATGCAGGTCAGTGGACGTATTCTTGCAAGATTTTATGCTGTTGCAATTGTGTGGCTGAAATCTTTTATTTTCTGTTACATTGTGTAGCATTAATGGCTAGTTTATTACCGAAATTTTGGCATAGCATATTGGCCCCAACTTTCAACATTCAAGAATCCAAAGTATCCTGAAATTTAGGTAAGAAGCTACCCACTGACACTCTGCAACTTCCCAGAAGTTTGAAGACCTCATTTTTATTCTTAACCTTATACTACTTATTCCAGTTTTTCAGTTTAAAAATATGTTAGATGCTGTGTTACTGTACATGATCTTATGATGAACTTATCATAATCATAGTTGAATGTTTGCAGGCTGTTGTAACCCTGTACCATGTAAGTGATGCAAGTGGAGAGATGACCATGCAAAAAATTGCAGAGAAGCCTCTTCACCAGGATATGCTCAACTCAGCTGTAAGTAAACAAATTATATTCTATTTATCAAGAACTGCTTTTGGTATCTTATAGCGAGTGCATTTTAATCTGATTGCATGATATTGTGTTTGAAAGTTTGCTTTATAAACAGAAAAATGTATAAGATTTTGTTTGCTTAAAATCTTTTGTAATACTGGTACTTAATTGTTGCAGACTTTGGAGATGAGGATATGTGAGCTTTGATGTAAAGCTGAACTTATATATATTGCTTATCTGTACATGAGATAACCATGATATAGAAATGATTATAAAAAAATGATAACTTAGAAAAATTACACCTGGCATTGCAATTTTTGTTAATGTACAAAATACAAATTCTTTGCCTTTGCATTTTAAAGATTCCCTTTAAAATCAGATTACAAGGAAGAGGGACAAATGCTGTTGTTTTCATTAAGATGTGCCATTGAATTATTTAAGACTGCACTTTTGTACTTCATTATGCACTTCTTTGATTATATTAATGATGAATTCTTAAAAAGATTCAAGTGTTTCAGTCGTATGTCCAGGGCAAAATCTAAAGGGTTCTTTTTCTGCTGAACTTTGTAATGACAGCATTCTTAGTAAAAAGTCCTGTCTTTACTGAGCTGCATAGAAATGAAATTGAATAAATTAGAGTGTGACATACATTTTGGAGTGGAACTTACCTGTTGAAACTTCTTGAGGACAGAATAAATGTTTTGGCTTCTATATTATTTTCACTATTGTGTGATAATGTAGGCATCTTGTGTGTGTGAATTATTTTGGGTTAGACTATTCTACATGTCATACTGATTTAAAGGTGTGTTTTATGTGCTTGTGAATTACATTTTAAAATTATTTTAAATTGTGTTCGTTTTAAATTTGTAATGAAATTTGATTTTTTGAATGCTGAAATGTGAAACATGTGTTTGTGTGTTTTGAGTGTGATACTAATTTGAGTGTTATTTTTTATCACTACAGGAACTTGGTGGACAGGTATGAACCAATGCCATTTATATTATTCTAATAATATGAGTATGTTCAATAGCCACTCCAAGGGCATTTGAGAATATTGCAGGAATGTTGATTTAATATAGTGTAAATATGTCTTGAGGTACAGTTTTGCATGGCTTGGGCTTTAAATTGAATGAAGGTGCATGGACAGAATTTTGCTTGTGCTGGAAGACTATATTGTATGGTCTTTGGACTGTATGGAAGTGAATGGTCAACTTCATGCTTGGATAGGTTTGTCCCCGGGATAAAGTTTGTGTGGCAGTTGTGGAAAACACAAATCGCTGTTACACATGGCATGTTTGACAAATTCAGTCAGCTAAGATTATGTAGAAGTTTTTTCCTTCTGGAATAATCTGATTAGACAGGATGTTAGCAGTTAACGGTGAAGGCTGGTAGGAAGTTGTAGGTTCTTCAAATTTGCTCATCTTCATTTCTCATTTAGGTTTCATTTTCTCCTTCCATGGTGGTACCTTGTGTGGTGGGTGGTTAATCTATGTTAATTTCAAATCTCTTCTCAGTTGGTGTTTGTATGTCACATTATTTGTTTAGTTTGGTGTACTAAATTAGATTTATTCTGCCTAACATAGTTTTCTTTTTCCTTCAAGAATATTCCGTCAGTTTTAATACTTTCCAGTGCATTCAATGTACTCTGCTTGATCCTAATTGCATATATATACAGTTTGTTAACTTATAAAGGCTGTCCAGCATTTGAGAATAGCTCTTTCTGTTGGTTAACACTGGGTACATGCCTACCCAGTCTCTCCACTTGAATTCCTGAAACATTCCTTTCTGTTTTGAATTTGAGATGATAGAAGAATTCCAGGAATCTGAGAATCCTAAGCATCTTGAACTTTTAGAATAAATGCACTTTTATTAAAATTATTAACCTTGGCTTCATAAAATACCTTAGTTAGCCCCATTCACTAGACATGTAATTGAGATGTGGTATAAGCCTTGTAAAACTTGCCTCAGTCTAATGCAGTTTATTCTTTGCAGAGTGTGAGGGAGCAGTGGGTGCACAGCTCGGAGCCAGTTATTCAGTGTCATATTCTTGAGAGGAAGTCCAAAATTTATGTGCTAGTGATTTTAAGTTAAGCTTTTTGACATAATCTGTCACTAAATACTTTTGAATGATGACATGTACAAATGAGCAAAAGTATGGGGAAATAGGTTACATAAAGCACAGACATGAGGAATTCAGTTGGTTGCAAAATTGTCATTAATGTGTTTTAGATTTCTTTTTTAATTATAAAACGGCAATATAAATTTTGGATTGTATGTTTTACTAATTTTTTTTCCTGCAGCTGTCTTACTGTGCTGTTAAGTACTATAACAAGAAGGTTTCACAGCTTCTCCATTTATAATAATGATCTGCATATTATTCTTCTTCTTCATTGTTTTTATTGTACATTGATCAAGCGTCAAAAAGTCTCTAATATTGCCTGTCTCTCCTTTTCAATTTATTAGCAGCTCTTCTTGCTCTTATTCATGTCTTCTAGTGCCTGGCTGAACCACCTAAATGTGTATAATGATGACAGAAATTGTGGCAGCTCTAGTCATACTGTATGGTGAAGCACATTATGATGGAGTCTGACATTTTTCCTGCTTGATAAGGAAAGGGTGTGTAACTGCAGTATGGTTATGAATGTTGGGTGTTAACTGAAACATCACTTTAAGATTTATAGAAATAATATTATAGTCTCCTGCTGTTGTACATAAATATAGTGACTGTAACCTGTTAGTTATTTCCTTGGTTGTTAAGGTTTTAACGCTTCTTTTGCCAGATGCCCCTGAAAAATGCTATCATCATGGAAATTATTTATGTGAAATTTCATCTGCTATGTTGAACTGTTACACCCAATGGCGCTTATAACTGACTTCCTGCACCTTAAACTGCTGATTTCAGTGATTATTTGCTATATACTGCTACATACATTTCATTCTATGAATTTTATTTGCTGGAAAGTAAAGTAAATACATCCTATTATGGAGCTGTATATAGATTTGTTTAAAAATTACAAAAAGGCAAAGAAAAAACTGTACATGTACATAGAGTGAAAGCATAGAAAGTGGGTGGATGTGTAGCTCCACTCATTCTTAACCTGGCACTGGGTAAAGATGAGTGGTTAGCATCACACACCAATCACTTTATCCCTGGGGAAAGAGCTTCCAGTATACATTGAACACAAGGCAGGGTGGGCCCCTAGGATGGTCTGTAAATTTTGGAGAAGAGATAAATGTCTTGTCCCTGCCAGGATTGGAACCCCAAATCGTCCAGCCTGTAGCCTAGTCATTATATTGACTCTTAAAAGTTAAAAGTGGAAGATTGTACATTATTAATGTTGAGTATCTGTCATTGTTGAACTGATGGTAGCAGTAGAAAGTAGGATTTGATTTTATTAATTCTTCTGGGTTATTTATGTTCAGTACAATGGTGAAGGAAGTAGCAGTAGTTGGGTATCTTATATGCTGAGAAGTAATTCACTTTTCAGAACGAAATTAAATTCTGTAGAACATACTCAGGAAAAGTAGCTAGTATTTTTTTATTTGTTTTTGTGATAATACCTTTTAATGCCTTTAATGGGATAAATAAGGGTGTACGTGGTCTGTTAGAAAAGTATCCGACCGTATTTTTTTATGCGAACACCTGATGGATTATAATCTAGCGCGCTTGCATGAGCCGACCTTGAAC
>Ga0209628_10004281_pt1 | contig 10272 bp, 5 predicted proteins | sample TergutCu122P4_FD_187285 | JGI IMG/M metagenome (GOLD analysis project Ga0209628, IMG submission 187285) | Cubitermes ugandensis P4 segment gut microbial communities from Kakamega Forest, Kenya - Cu122 P4 (SPAdes) (version 2) | ecosystem: Host-associated > Arthropoda: Insects > Digestive system >... | reverse complement strand
GGCTGAGTCAACCCCAGGGCCATAGTGCGACCGGAAGGATTATGTCACTGAAAAAGTCCAATGACACCATCGGGAATCGAACCCGCGACCTGCCGGTTTGTAGCGTAGTGATGCGGACAGACAGACAAATAGGCGCGATGAAATTAACAGTCGATTTTTGGAACTATTTTTCGAAAGCGCCTAAATGTCTGCCCCTGCTGGGAAACAAACTTCCTCTCGTCAGTGATCGAGCCTGTAGACTAGCGCCATATTGGTCGCGAATTGCGGCAAAGTTACGGCGGACATGCCTCAGGCCTGCACATTGAAAACGTGAAAAGTAACAGCTGCTGCAGTGTGAATGGCCTTGCGCAGTGTCTGATAAAACGGAGACTCAGGAACTGCCTCAGTCATTGTCTTCCGGTAGCGTAATCTGCTGACATAAGTAAATCTTTATCGTCATACTGACCTCCTTTCCCTTTCCCTTCCCCCTCCTTCAGTTGTAACTGTGGTTGGAGACACATCCAGTCTGCAAATGTCGAGTGCTTTTGTTTTCGGAATTCGTTTTAATCACGCAATGGGCAAAGGCCAATTGGAGTGCCTAGTAGTAGTAGTACCAGTACCAGCAGCAGAGAGGCAGTAATAATAATAATAATAATAATAATAATAATAATAATAATAATAATAATACAGTCTTATTAAATTACAGAACGACCTCCGTGTACCAAATATTAATTGCAAATTCTGAAGCAGTAAGACTACTCTGGAGACAGGCATATATGGAAGCATTGATATTAAAGCAGGTATTTGAAAATAGTAACTGGGAAACAGTACCTTAAATAATGTCACGGCGGATACTTCCACACCCTTTCCACTTCAATGCTCACTTAGCATGCTGTTCTTCTTAGCTATAAATTGTACCCGGGCTACCAACAGCGTCTTTACATAAAACATAAATACAATGCCGCCACTGCTTCTTGTATTACTGTTACTACCACCACGAACACGGGATTTTTCCACAGAAAAATCTGATTGAAGTTTGTGCGACTGACTGTGGCACTCGTAGTTTGTTGGACTGGTGACGTACAGGGAGTAATCATCAGCACATTTGCGCATTCTGTACAAACAAGCGACAAGAAACGAGGCCACTCTTTTCCCCGCTTAGCTGCCAATTACACGTGTCCTGGACGTGTTCTTCGTCACAAGCCTGGCTCAGCAGATCAAGAAATCCCTTGCTTTTAAGGTTCATATGATCCAGGTATTGGACCGTATCCTGAGCCAGATGAGTCCAGTCTACATTTTTTCATTAAGATTCATTTTAATATTATTCCCATCTATGTCTAGGCCTACCAATTGATTCTTAGGGTTCCCGTGGGATAGTTAATGGATAATTAGATGCCAAGTTTGTATATTTCGTGTTACAAGATTCAAAAGGAGTAAATCACTTGATAGCGTCTCTCCATTACCCACCACTACCCTCTCTAAAACAGAATCGTGTCGCCGGAAGAACTGGATCATATCTGAACACGTCACTTTCATAACAGCAGAAAGTTATTCGTGACTCAGATTTTTTTACACTTCGATTGCCATCGTCTAGGATGTAACACCGTGTAGTTCGGTAGAAATTTACAGACTTTTCAAACGAACAGCCTGCCTCTGTCATCAGCCCTTATGATGGAGGTAAACGATTCAACTGAAACTTCAACAGGGCTCAACGGCATTGCATCCCAGAAGACGGGAGTCTTCATTCACCACCATATTCCAGTTGCAAAGAGGCGCACATGAATGGGCTGAGGCGGGTGCCACCTTACTTTACTGGCTGAATTCATAATTTCAATTCGGTGGTTTAACACATATGTGACAGTATATATTTCAACACTTCATTTCTCTTGAATAACTGCGATTTAATGAAATTGCGGGGTCTTGAAAACACGCTAATCAAAATTCCGATGCCGTAAAAAGTGAAGACTTTCTAAACCAGGCGAGCGACTATTACGGTTTCAACAAGGGTTTTGAGCGAGCAACGTGGTTTCAGTGGTAACGCTTGTGACTCACATTTCGGAGGTGTGCGGTTCGTGTCTTTGCCAGGAAAGAGGCTCTCCTTACTGAGGCATTTTTGTGGTCTGCCTAAGTCGCTCCAGGTGAACTCCGTATTAGTACGCAAAATTAAGCTGCGACCAATCAAATCCAAGGACTTCAAGCTAGCTTGTGATTTAGTTAGGATGTCGCACCAGAGTTCAAGCGATCAGACGCCGGCTTCTCACGGCAGTAGTCCCGGTTCAGTCACAGCACAGTCCCTGTGGGACTTGAGATGTTACAGGTCAAACTATGGAAGTTTTTTCTACAAGCAATGTGGCTTTCCCCTATCAATTAACATTCTTCAGATGTTCCGTACTGAGATAAGACAAGGGGCTGGTATAAGCCGCAGTAATCATGAGTCAGTCATACCTCACTACTATACTAGGCTACAGTATCAAGGAAATCAGTCTCACCCCACTGCTACAATAGGATGCAGTACGAGAGGACTCATTCCAACACACCGCTACAAGAGCCCAAGCTACTAAGGGACCTAGTCTCACCTCTCTGCTACAACAGGCTACAGTACCAAGTAACTCATTCCAACCACACGGCTACAAGAGTCCACGCTACAAAGGGACATAATCTCACCTTACTGCTACAAGAGGCTGCAGTACTAAGTGACTCATTCCAACCACACCGATAAAAGAGCCCACGCTACCAAGGGACACAGTCTAACCTCACTGCTTCAACAGGCTACAGTACCAAGGGACTCATTCCACCAACACCAATACAAGAGCCCACGCTACAAAGGGACATAGTTTCACCTCACTGCTACAACAGGCTGCAGTACCAAGTGTCTCATTCCATCCACACCGCTACGACAGCCCACGCTACGAGGAGACATAGTCTAACCTCACTGCTACAACAGGCTGCAGTACCAAGGGACTCAGTCTCACCCCACTGCTACAACACGCCGTTGTATGAAGGGGCTAATTTTCACCCTACGCTAAAATTTGGCGTTCATACGACGGCAACAATTCTTATTTTGGTCTTCTCGGTGACGAGGCCTCTAGTCTGCTGGCTGGGTACCAACGTTTCTGAGTCACACTTTGAATCCAGATTCTTATAACTGGAGTAGTAGACTGCAATGGGGCGTTTTATTGAAATCATGCCTGAAAACGTTTTAAATTTAGATTACTATCCCCTGTGTTTTTCTTATAAGCTGTTACTATAAATGTATCTAATAAATTATGTTAATGTTGTAACGTGTGACCAAATGCGTAGCAGTCCGCCTTCGGTTTTTAGAGGTGTCAGGTTCACATCTTGTCCCATAAACCAGGTATTTTCACTGAATCCTCTGGTAAGTTCCTACAGTCTTCCTGAGACAATTGCAGTGCCTTATGTGTACATTACGCCACAATCACATTCACGTGTCCATCATTCTCTAATCACTTTATCACTCTACAGTGTTAAATCTGAGATTATGCAAGTGTGTTTAAATAAACCCAGAATACTAACTTACCGTAAGATGTGTACCGTGTTGACAAGGCTTCAGCACTATTCTGACAGATTATAACAGTCGCTTTCGAGCTCGCTCAGCTTTTCAACACTGACCGCTTCTTCGTAATCGAGACTTCAAGTTGACAAGGCTGCAACTGCGTTACGGGTTTAATTTTTACAAATTATAATGAAACCGCAGCCTTGAGTTAGGGATACTATACTACAGATAAGACAAGACTCCACTCCTTCCATATTTCTCCAGTTGAATGCGTTTCGACGTAACGCGAAACGGCCTGACAAAACCACATGCGAGGTCAGTGTGTTTACGCTTACACTTCCCGGTTCAGCCCACGACACAGAAACAGAGCGTTACAATTATAGATCAACCCGGAAGAGATAGAAAGGTCTTGCAAGGCCGCTATCGCGCGTGAGGAAAAGTTGAACATTATCTAACCAATGCACAAACAGTATGTCTTGTCTCTTTTCATATAATTATATGAAAAGAGACAAGACATACTGTTCGTGCATATAATTATATGAAAAGAGACAAGACATACTGTTCGTGCATACGTGTGAGAGAAACTTTTTTTAAATTTACTCGGTAGAAGGCTGTTACCTTTGTCTTATTTGTTCTGCACTGCAATGTAACCGATGTGTGAGTTGCCTTTTGAACTGAATAATCGCCTTGCAGACACAGAAGGCACTGTGCATGGAGCAGTCATCGGAAAAAGTGACACGACACAACCAAAGATGTTGCAGAACAACGTCCAACAAAAATCAAGCGGCCTCCTTATTTGTGCATTCGTCGCGTTTCTATGTCTTCCATTTATTACCATCAATCACGCCGCGAAGATATTAACTGAAGACACCAATACGTTTGCTTAATATGAAGTTAAAACATGAATTAATGTTTATTAATATTCCGAGGAGTGTGGCTGGCTAGCTCTGATGCAAAGGCTGGATGTTGCGAACAGCGCGGGCGTTTGCTGTATTTAGGTGTAGCTGAGTCCCTACGCGCGATACTAGTACTTTTCGGAAACAAACTACGTTGGTTCGAGTCCCAGTAGTGGCATTTTTTTCATATGTTTCAATCAAACACTAAATCAAACTGTGCACTAATACATCTATTATTTAATCATACGTTTCAAAAGTTATCTGTGCTCCATTGGCAATGATAGAAATGCGAGTGACGCAGATGTTTCTGTTATTTTTCCGTAATTCTTTTTCCTTTGTTTACTGGCATTCTGATGTACAGGGTTCGTGTTCGACTGTGACTTAGATCAGGCACGTCACACTGGTTGGTTCTTGCGGGCCGTAGTGGGCCAAGAGATCTGACGTTGGGCCGTACGATTTGAAAATTTTTCACAAAGGATTTTTGAGTGTATGATGGGTGTGCTTGGGAGAAACCTGGACTGAGGGTGTTTTTACTCTCGCCCTAATTTCAGGGTTGGGGTGGAGGGGAGTGAAGTACTGTTGAAACAGGTGCAGCTCTAACTTTAGCCTGCAAAACAAGTTCGTTGTTCCTCCGCATGACTTTTAGTACAGAATAACACATTTTTAAAAATGAGAATTTTATAAATATTTTACTGGCTACACTGACGATGGTTGATACGAAAACCTAAATGCGTATGTTGTAATAATGATAAAAACAATATTAATATAGAGCTCATGTTTGTCAGTTTAAACTATACTTTGCCGCATAATCAAAATGATGGCTGGAATGATGGCGCTGTCAGTATCAGTCCTTTGCACCAGAGTTAGTTAGCCAGCCACACGCCTCGCAATATAAATAGTATACGTTAAATGTTTTAACTTCAAATTAAGCAAACGTATTGGTGTCTTCGGTTAATATATAAGCGATGTGATTGATGGTAATGAATGAAAGACAGCGAAAAGCTACGAATACGCAAATAAGGGCGAAGTACGAACGAGTCGAATTATGATAGCAACTGTAGGTCACGTCACTTCCGGTTCGGGACTTAAAGACAGTTTCAAGCCGCTTGATTTTTGAAGGACAGAGACATGCATGGTGACCATATACAGCAAGCCTGATGAAAATTTGGAACACATATACGAGTTGTTGTTGTTTTTGCTTGCTTGTTTTTTTTTTTTATGTCCACATAAGTTGACATGAGGCATTGACATTTCCGGAATGAATTTCTCTGTCCGTAGCAGCAGCAGCGACGACGACGACAACAACACTTGCCTTCTAATCAATGTTGTCCCCTTCAAACGAGCTTCCTTAGAAATCCACACAGCAAGCACAACGATCTCGCGACCGTTCGAAGCACTTCGTGAAGTGCAGTGATTGAAACTAGGCACCACATTCAAGTCTGTATTCCGTCTAAACCGGGCGTCTGGCAGGGCCAAATCGTGGTGTAGCCCAGACAGGTAGTTGATAGCCAGGTCAACCAGCCGTCCTTGCATCAGATCCTGGCACTTGCCAGGAAAGCGAGGCGTGTACCCCGGCCATCAAGGGGCCTATCAGGACTACTTTGGTGTCTATCCCAGTAGCATAAGCTAGCGAGGTGGATTCTAGCCAACCACGCAGGTCGCCTGGTCTCGTCATACTAACCGTCCAAGACACCAGAGTAGTACGCCGAGACTCTACGTTTGTGGCGCATGCACCTGGGCCAATGTCGGCTAGTAGGGTCGGCCAGGACATTCGAGCGGGTCTGGTGTCCAGGTGCGGGTGCCTTCGGTGCATCCGGTCCAGCCTATCTTCTGACCGAACCAACCTGACCAGAATAATCGACTGTTTACTTACCTGAATGACTAGATACAGGACTGTACAGTACATCCCCTAACCAAGTACATGCGTGTCTGTCTAGTCATATGAACTGACACCTGGTTGGTTAGACTCCTCAGTGGTTGATCGCATGGCTCACTGGGGTAATCTGAGTAAACACCTGAGTAAAGACGCCTGTCTGATTGACGGCATGACTAGCTAGATACAACTGGTCAGTAGCAACAAAGGTTACACACCAAAGTTGCTATGCATCTCACTACCATCTGAGCAGGTTACTGAGACATTATTGGCTGGGTGCCTTAGTGCACAAACACCCATCTGGTTGATACAAGACTTTAAAAGGTGCGTCTGACTAGATACCTAACAGGTCACACACCTTACTTCATCGAGAGCCAGCTGTGATTTGCCTGAGCAGGCACATGTTGGTATGCGTCTGACTTGCCTACTTGTCTGAATTGCTGGAGACCTGATCAGACAGTACAGTAACTTACTATACACCTGAGAGTTTACTCATCTGATTGATAATATGTATTCCTGATGAGACATCTGACTGAGGAATCATGTGACTTACTAAGACATCTGACTACATGCCTGTCTGCCTGGAAGCTTTACAAGCATGGCTCTGTAGAGAAGCCCTAGTAACAGGTGAGCACTACAGAGGCTCCAACAAGAAACGAGTAACATGTCAGCATGACTTTACTTTGTAATTTTTCACACCATGAGACTGCAACAGAATTCACTGAGTACAATTAAGTAGAAGCTTACTGTGGGATTTGATGTTCTGAGAGCAGTGTTGATCAAGATTAAAGTTTTTTGGGATATGATGCTGTGTCGTACGCTAGAAATCCACCCTTTCAGAGGTACCTGCTGCCTCCATTATCAGAGCACATGAAACTTCACTGATCACGGTAGCTGAAAGATTCTCTGGGGCATCAGTAGACCAACACACTTGTCACACTGCATGTTGACACAACCCGGAAGACCATTATTTTCACACCCACCACCATGACAATATCACCTCATACAATCAAATACTTTTTTTCACTGGTACATAAAAAGGAGCTACATAAATTTTAACGTTTCAACATGTAATGTGAACAAAATCATACTGGCAATAATATGAAAGAAATGTGAGCATTATAAGTCAGCATTTATGACTTTCTCTTATAGATCATAACATTGCCAACCATATGTAGCACAAGACAGAGAGTCTGGCCTGAGCCTAGCCTTTGCAATTTTACTGAATCAACAGTGCTGAAACTTGAGAAAATGATAAAGAGTGTAGGACAGTATGAATCCACCCAACATGCTGCAGTTTCAGTATTAGCCTTTTATAAATACTGTGACAGGAATTAAGCAATAAGAAACTATATTACTTTAATTACAATTATGTTTATTCATTAATGTACAATATGGCCTCACAGAGGCTTAAGGATTATCTAAAAAATTGGTAACTTCAAAACCAACAAAACTGAAACACGAAAATTCTCATTTTCTAAACTGTACACGTTTCAGTGAGGAGGTTTTAAAACTAGTAACTTACAAGTGGGGAGGGAAACATGAGTGATGCTCAAGCTTGCACAACAAAACACTAATTAATTACAACTTTTCCTGCTTTATGTGACGTTTCACAGAAAGAACTGCAGTTCTGCTACACAAAAATATGGCACTGACTCCCCAGGAAATGTGACAGTCACCTCTGTTTTGGTTGTGGTTATACATACAAGCAAAAATGCACAAGTGTGTAAGCAGATACATAAACAATGTTATAAAAAATATCAATGACACACCACTTCATTATTCCATTAAAATAATGACAATGTTAGAAAGATGCAGCAGTACATGTATGTAAAAATCTGATTTTTATGAAAATTTGTGTTACTAGCAACAAGGTCACAGAAATAAGTGCCATGGATTGATCCTCTCCAAATCTCCCTTCAGCTGTTTTGTCTCACCACACTGCATGTTGAATTGTCAAATGTCACTTTTTTATTAGCTAATTTCCAGAATCAAAAAAGGGCTTATGATATCTTCACTGCGATGAAAAGGATACACAGAATATAATCCAGTGGACTTGCTTCCATGGTGATTTTGTTGTGTTTGGAATTTCTAAGTAACAGTTCAATTGAACAGACTCCAGCACACCCCCACCTTATTCCCTCCAGTCAGAGAGACATCATTAGCAACCACTGCTTTTTGTTTGTTAACACAGGCCAGAGGGTGTTGGAAAGGAATACAATGAGCAACAGAGAGGGTCAGGACTTGAGCACCATCCATGGGACTTCTATGGCCTCAATACAATGACTGAAATAAGGAAATTTACATAATTTGCAAACACTGGTTATGGCTACTGTTTGGCAGATACAAACTATCGAACAGTCTCTGAATACAAAGTTTATGGTCTTCTGGGATGTGACATGATGAAGTTTGGCATACATGTACTGGTCTCAGAGGAACATTCTGTCTCCATCTTCAGGGAAATGTTGGTGGTACCCATGTACCAAACTACAGTGACAAATCTTCTGAAGACAAAATGTTGCTTTTGTAAAAACCTCGAGGTCACAACCTCTGAAAGGTGGCTTACTGTATTATTCACAATAAATTCACTGAAATCTTGTTACATTTCTGACTGAGATGGAAACAACTTTACAATCAACATAGGATTTTTTTATATAGTATTAATTTGAATTACATTTGAACTAAATAAAGCAATGCCACAACAGTAATAAAAAAAGAAGATTAACTAGTCTAGAACAAAATAATTTAATGGAGACCCATAAATTAAATACATATTAATTATGAAAACAATAAACACACTGACACTCAACAAATTAAAAAAAACACTGATGCCTCTGAACATACCATTGAAATGATGACTTTAGAATAAGAAGCAATAATGTGTATCACACAACACAAATGACTTGTGAACTACATAACATACTGAACATGTAATTTTTGGATGTGATATGTATTTTGATAAAGGGGTACCAACATTTAGGAGGAACCTGCTGCCTGCATCTTCAGCATACAGCACCTTCCTGTAAAACATTAGTACCTATTCACTGTACTACACAGCATCACATCCAACAAGACTATAATTTGGTTTACCTCCAGCCCTTATGAGATTCAAGTACACCCATGATTAGATCATCTAGTTGTTATTACGCAACAAGTTTACTTCCAGCTGCTCCATATTAGCATTTTGACCGATATTTTGGACAATGTTGATCACACTAATTTTACAAACCACAATATTTCTGAAACTGATCATCTTCCCTTCTTCAGCTGAGTGACTAAAGAAGGGAATCCTATTCCACTATGCCCCGTGGTATGACTAGTCCAGACCCCTGGGTTTTAATGGAGGAGGATTCTTTATACTTACTGTGTCACCTGTAGAAGGAAACAGACACAAATTTCCATGGCAGCAAGTGCTCTGGGTTATGACATTATGTAGCCTTGTAGGCAGTATGTTCCTCCAAGTCACTGGTATCTACCAACAGGACTACATAGTGATTCAATACAGAAGACAAGAATCAAAACAGCACCAGTCCCTGAAATAATGTGGTTTAAAAAAACTGGGGTCATAGCCCATAACATAGCCCATAGCAGCCAAAACAACTGTTATACACAATCACTAAAAGCTTCAAAATTTGCTTTCATATTTTATGTTTAAAAAGTGATGTGTCAAACAGACAGACATGGATACACCAGGCAAACCTGTTTCAGTTCCACAGTAGTTATGTTTGACGAACAATGACAGTCTGTGATAAATATACTGACACTATAACTTCTGAAATCTTGGAAAGAATATTTTCATTATACAGGGTGGCGCAAAAAGAACGCATGTTTTTTCAAATAATTGTAACTTTGTTTATTTTCAATATAAAAAAATCATGTCAACACCAAAACAACCTGTAATAAATGCTGTTTTGATTACTTACATTGATTACTCAATTACGGAAAATTATATCGGAAAGATGGCGTCCTTATTGCTTCTGACGATGTAATGTTAATAATGAGTGATGAGG
>Ga0209628_10004278_pt1 | contig 10274 bp, 10 predicted proteins | sample TergutCu122P4_FD_187285 | JGI IMG/M metagenome (GOLD analysis project Ga0209628, IMG submission 187285) | Cubitermes ugandensis P4 segment gut microbial communities from Kakamega Forest, Kenya - Cu122 P4 (SPAdes) (version 2) | ecosystem: Host-associated > Arthropoda: Insects > Digestive system... | reverse complement strand
TGATCCCTTACTACGATGGCACGATCGTGTATGTGTACATGCCGAGCGAGATCATCACGCGCGTGTTTCAGGAACCGGCTGGCGGTGCGGAGGCCGTGCTGCTTACGGTGCGTCAGGAACGGATGATTGATGAGCGCAATACGCTGCGCATTGGCCCAAACAACACTCTAATCGCTACCGGTACCAAGCGTTTCATAGACAAGGTGGCTGAAATAGCTAATCCTCCTCCTCCTCCTACCCCGGTGGGCCCGTCGGGCTTCAGGGTGTATTACCTGCGCTATGCGTGGGCGAATGACGTGGAGCTCCGATATGGCGGCAAAACCACGTTGGTGCCTGGCGTGGCAAGCATCCTGCGCTCGTTGCTGACTTCGTCGCGGTCCGGCGGTCGAGGTTCCGCACTCATCCAATCCCAAGGGACGGATGAACAAAGTTTGCGCAACGACGGTCTTGCGCGCCAACAAGGTAATAGCACCTTGGGCCTGCGAAGCGCGGGCATGATGGCGCCTTCGGCCGAGACGGTGCAGCAGGCTTGGGCCAACAGGCCGGGCGGGGTGCAAGGATCGATGGACGCGCAGTTGCTCGACAGCCTCAAAACGGCCGCCGCCATGGCTGCCGAGGCGCGCGTGGAGGCCGATGCGCGCCTGAACGCCGTCATCGTGCGCGACGCGCCAGGGCGTTTGCCGTATTACGATGAACTCGTGAAGTCGCTGGACATGGAGCCGCAGGCGCTGGAAATCGAGGCCACCATCATTGAGCTGTCTTCCAACAAGATGCGTGAACTGGGTATCAACTGGCGTGGTACCGGCAACCGTTATTCGTTTTTGTTTGGCGATGGCATCCAAGATAGCAACGGCAGATACATACATGATTCTTTGTTGGATCCCTTCTACGTGCGGCCAGAGATGATTACGCCCGGAGGCGCAGGGGGTTCCCTGTCTTTGGTGCTCGGAGGCAACGTCAACAAGTTTGCTGCCCGTATCAACGCGCTGCAAGATCAAGGGGTCGCCCGCATCGTGACCAGCCCGCAGGTCATGACGCTGTCGAACGTGGAGGCGGTGATCGACAACAACCGAAGCTTCTATATCAAGGTGAACGGTAATTACGAAGTGGATCTGTTCAAGGTGACGGCGGGTACCACGCTGCGGGTCACCCCGCATGTGTTCCGGGAAGGCTCGGAGGTGCACATCAAGCTGCTGGTGCAGATTGACGATGGAGTTATCAACTTCACCGACACAGCTAGCAAAGTGGACAATATCCCATCGGTGAGCAGGTCGACGATCAATACCCAGGCCCTGCTCATGGCTGGCGAAAGTCTGCTGATCGGCGGCATAGTTCAGGACTCGGAGAGGAATAACGTGTCCAAAGTACCCTTGCTGGGAGATATTCCCATCCTGGGTAACCTGTTCAAGACCACGACGGACAACCATGATCGCGTGGAACGCCTGTTCCTCATCTCTCCGCGCTTGATCCCGGCGCGGCGCACGCTGACGAGTCCCGTCGTTCCTATAGGCCCGCAGCGGCCGGGCAGTGCCGTGGAGCCTCCGCCCATGCCGAAATATCCGACGCCGGAATGGGTGCGCGGCAGCGACTCGCCCGAATCGTCGCCTGTCCAGCCGGCGCCCAACATGCCCTCCGGCGAGGATCCCGGCAGTTCAATCCATTCGCCCGAACCGTTGGGCCAGCCGGCGCTCAACATGCCTCCCAGCGGAGACGCCGATAGCTCATCCATTCGTTCGTTTGAATCCAGTCCGGACGTCGTTAGCTCATCCATACGTTCGCCCGAGCCGCCTGACCAATCGGCGTTCAGCGCGCCGCCTCCCGGCGAGGATGCCAATAGCGTCATACGCTCGCCCGAGCCGCCGTCCGAGCAACCCGCGCCGTCCGACAGTGCGGGGTTCAGCATGCCTTCGAGCGGGGATGCCAATGACCGGGTACCAAACTAAATAAATCGAGGCTCAGAATATGAAATCAGCACCAGCGTATGAATTACGCATACTAAGTGGAGAGCAGCGCGGCGCTACGTCGGCAGTGTGCCCGGGCGATGCGTTGCGCATTGGCCGCGACTGGTCCAGCGATGTCGTGCTGCAACAAACCGACGGCAGCGTGGCCATGCTGACCATGGACGCGGACGGTCAGTTGACATTGAACGCGGATGCGGGTCAATGCCTGATCGACGGCGGCGCCGAGTTGCAAACCGGACAACACATGCCGCTTGCGCTGCACACCTCGTTTTCGGTGGGCGGCGTCCGGATGGCGGTGGGCCGAATCGGCGCGCCGCAATGGGAGGCGCTGTTCCATGACGCCGGGCATGATGGTGCCGAAGAAGCCTCGGCGGAAACACCGGCTGACACACCAGCTGAAATGCCGGTGGCTACGGCAATCCCGGCGCATGTGGGCGTTGGGTCGGCGGCCATTTCGCTTGCGCGGCGTCTCAACTGGCTGCAACGGTTGTTGCTGGGCGGAGCGGCGCTGGTGAGTGCGTCGGTCGGTGCGTTTACGCTGGCATGGGCCATGGCCCCCGCAAGCCTGTCGCTGCCTGCCCGGGCCGGACAGTTGGAAAAGATTCTGACCAGCGCCGGTTTTGACGTGCAGGTCGAGGCCACCAACAGCGGACTGGACATCAAAGGCTACCTGGAGACGGATAAGCAGCGCACCGAACTGGAACGGTTGCTGGCCGACCAGACGCCACAGCCGCGCATGGCGGCGGTGTGGGTCAATGAGAAAGTCACGGCGGGCGTTGGCGAGGTGTACCGCCTCAAGGGTATTCCCGCGGAAGTGTCCAGCCCCGGACGGGGTGAGGTGCATGTGCACACGCACGCGGGGGATATCGCGGCGCTTGAACAGGCCAGGGATACGGCGGTTCGCGATGTGCCAGGTTTGCAGAAATTGGTGTCTTCCAATGATCCGCCGCCAATTCCGCCGCCTCCGCCCATCGTGGTCAAGGATCCGGGCAAGCGCATCGTCGCGGTTGTTCCTGGCGATCCTGGCTACGTCAAGACTGCCGATGGCACGTACTACTTTGTAGGCGCAATGCTGCCGGATGGACAGCGCCTCGTGGCCGTTTTGTCCGACCGTATTCAGTTGGAGCGCGATGGCGTGGTCAGCGACCTCGTGGTCAACGACCCGAAAGTTTCTTCCTGAAAACCACCGGTGCAACGTGTTCAAGGACCCACGTTGCGATGTACCCAACCGTTTCCCTGGTCCCCGTTTCGTGTGAGTTTATCCAAAGGAGTTAGCAATGAGCAACACCCAAATCAACCCCCTGTCGATGATGGCGACGTCGTCCCTGGCAAATACATCGTCTGCCCACCATGTCGGCAGCAAGAAAGGTAGCACCAGTTGGTATGAAGCCATGGCCGAAGCCTGGGGCAAGACCCTGGACGCCAAGGCCGATGAGATCACGGCGGCATCCGATAAATTGGCCAACGGCGGCGATGACACGCCATCGAATATCACGATGATAACCACGCTGGCCCAGCAAATGAACTTCATGTCCAACAGCGCGCACACTTCGCTGCAGTCGGTGGGATCGGCGCTTGAAACCATGGCACGCAAGCAGTGATAAGGGAGCACCCGGATCATGACCACAATAACAACACCGGCCATGCTGGCCGCCGAGTCGCTGGCGTCGCGTTCTTCCGGTGGCGCCGTGCAGGCAGGCTATGGGATCTCGCTCACCGATTTGTCGGGCTTTTCGCAAGCGATGGCGCGCGCGCAGGCCGGCGGTTCAAGCATGCTTGAACCGCAGGCCGTGGCGGCGCCAAGCGAGGCCATGCAGGCGATATTCAAACCGCTGGAGCACATCAATAACGAGGCTGCTTCATTGCACGAGGTCGCCGATATCGCCAAGGCCTCCGGTACCGACATGACGCCCAGCGAAATGGTGACGCTCACGGTGCGGTGCCAGGAGTTCCTGTTCCACAGCCAACTGACCGCCAACGTGGCCAACCGCACTTCTGATGGTCTGCAACAGCTGTTTCGCCAGCAGGCGTGATGCGCGCGTGCTACTACTACTGTTCAGCTTCGGATTGACATTGATGAATTCCATTGCCCGCCGCGGGATACGGGTCGTTGCGTCATGCCTGCTGCTTGCAGCCCTGGTGGGTTGCTCGCAGCAGGAGTTGTATGGAAACCTGAATGAACCTCAAGCCAACAGGATGGTGGCCGATTTGCGCAAGGCTGGCCTGGAGGCGGAAAAATCTTCCTCTCCTCGCGACGGCAAGTTGTTTACTGTCAGCACCAGCAAGGATGACTTCTCGCGTGCGGTGGATGTGCTTGAGGCTGGCGGTTTGCCGCGTCCTGCATTTAAAGACCGGGGGCAAGTGTTCGTGAAGGACAGCCTCTTCTCAACGCCATTGGAGGAGCGTGCACGCTATATGTTCGCACTGTCGCAAGAACTGTCCAACATGCTGTCCAATTTCAACGGCGTGGTGTCTGCCACCGTACTTATTTCCATACCAGAGAAAAATCCGCTGGCCGATAAGCAGGCACTTGCCACCGCATCGGTATTGATCAAGCACAGGTACGGGATGGATCTGACCCAGGAAGTGGGCAAGATCAAGGGGCTGGTGGTCAATGCGGTGGAAGGGCTGCCTTACGACAATGTCACGGTCGCGATATCTTCCGCCGATCCTCTTCCTCCCGCGCTGCCGCGTCCTCCGATGACCGTGATGTGGGGGAACTATGGCGCATTGATTCTTGGCGGCGGTATCGGCGTTGCGGTGCTTGTGGTTGGACTGGTGGTGTGGGCGCGTCAGCGTCACAGACGGGGGCACGGTAGCGATGACGGTCAGCGGTCCGTGGCGGTACAGCAGCAGCAGCAGCACAAGCGCGTTGCGTCCAGCAGCGCGGCGCGGCCGCCGTTGCGCACGGTCGGCATGAATCCGTCGTAGTTATTCAATACCGAGGGGCGCGAAGATGTCGGCTGTTGCACACGAATCACCGGTGTGCGCCAGCGTGCGCCGCGCCCGGCGCGTGGCCACGGCGCGCGCCCTGGAAGGGTTGAAGCTGGATTGGGCGGAGATTGACGCCAGTCCGCCTTGGCTGGCTTTGCCGGATAGCGATGCGCGTGAGCGCTTGTGCACCGGTACCGGCGCGTGGTGGTTGATGGGGTCGCTGAAAGCCTGTATCGATGGCAAGCGTTTTGCCAAGGTGCGCGATTTGCTGGGTGAAGAATTCCTGGCGCGCCTGCATGATTCCACCGATGCGCAATACCTGGAACTGCTGGCGCAGGCGCCGCGCCCCCTGCTGCCTCCCGCGGAAAGTTTGCCGGGGCATTTGCTGGCATGTGGCCGCGCGTTGCTGGGCTGGGACTTGCCGCCCAATCTGAGGGTGCCCGTGCTTCAGCATTTTGGCTGGAGCACGGATGAGCGCGATTACACGGTTTTCGATACCTATGCCGCCTGGGCGCGCCATGCGCTTTGGGCGGCGCGGCAGGTGAGCTGGCCTTCGGCGTCCGATTCCGGGCCGCGGGCATCGGAGTGATGGCCGATGCACTCTATTCCCATGGTGGTCAACCACGCTGGCATCCCGGTGGCGCATGTCCATTTTTGTTTTCAAGTCGCACGCGCCGCCTGGTGGAGGCGCGCATGAGCTACCTGTTGATTTTGCACCACGATGCCGAGTTGGCTTTGTCGACTTCCGATCCCTTGGTGCCCGCCGAGCAATTGACCGCGCTGCAAGATGCACTGGCGCTTGCCACGCGCTTGTCGGAGTTGCTGGCCAGCCGGCAACAGCAGTTGGCGCAGGCCGAAAGCCAGGCGCGCGAGCGTGGCGAGCAGGCCGGTCATGCCGCTGGTGTCGCCGCCGCGCGCCAGGAAGGCGCGGCTGCCCTGGCCAACGCGCTGGCCGATTTGGCGCGCGCACAGCTTGCACAGCGCGAGGAATTGCGCCATGCCCTGGTCACCTTGGCCACGGCGATGGTGCGCAGCATGACCGCGGAATTGGCGTCGGCCACCGTGCTGGCGGGGCTGGCCAAACGCGCGTTCGAGCATGTCATACCGCCGCAGGCGGTGCGCCTGCGGCTTCCGCTTGACATGGTGGAGTCTGTCCGCGCGCAACTGGCCGAGCACGATCTGGCCATGCCGGTGCAATGCACGGGAGACCCCGATTTGCAAGGCCTGCAATGCGTGGTCGAGTCCGCCGCGGGAGTGCTGCTGGCCGGACTGGACGATGTGCTGGCGCGCACCACGCAGTTGCTGGAAACGCATCGCCGCGCGAACACCAACGAACAAGCCCAGGAGTCGCTGCCATGAATACTCCTCACGCCATGGATCGTCCGCTGCTCGATCACGTACTGCTGGATGCCCTGCAGGTCATGCAGCCGGTGGTGGCGCGCGGGCGCGTGGTGCAGGCGTTCGGCACCACGCTGCGCGTGAGCGGGCTGCGCGTGCATATCGGCCAGCAGTGCCTGATTCGCGATCCCGCGCACCCGCAGGCCGAGCCGCTGCGGGCCGAGGTGGTGGGGTTGCGCGAACATGAAGCCATCCTCGTGCCGCTGGGTCACATGATGGGCATCTCGATGGGGGCCGAGGTTGAAATCATCGAGCGGGGAGCGCTGATTCCGGTCGGGGCCGCGCTATTGGGGCGTGTGATCGATGCCTTTGGCGAGCCGCTGGATGGCAAGCCGCTGCCTTCGTCCACCGTATTGCGGCCTTTTCAGGTCGATCCGCCCAACCCGCTTGTGCGCGCTCCCATCGATCACCCTTTCGTGACCGGCGTGCGCGCCATTGATGGCCTGCTGACAGTGGGCGAAGGCCAGCGGATAGGGGTTTTTGCCATGGCGGGGGGCGGCAAATCGACGCTGCTGGGCATGCTGGCGCGGCAGGCCCGCAGCGATGTCAACGTGATCGCCCTGGTGGGCGAGCGTGGCCGTGAAGTGCGAGAGTTTCTGGAACACAACCTCGGGCCAGAGGGCTGCGCGCGTTCGATCGTGGTGGTATCCACGTCCGACCGCTCGGCCATGGAGCGCCTGCGCGCCGCGCAAACTGCCACTGCTCTTGCCGAGTATTTCCGCGCCCAAGGCAAGCGCGTGTTGCTTCTGATGGACTCCGTGACCCGTTACGCGCGGGCGTTGCGCGAAATTGGCCTGTCGGTGGGCGAGCCTGCCGTGCGCCGTGGTTTTCCGCCCAGCGTGTTTGCCGAATTGCCGCGCCTGTTCGAGCGCGCCGGCAACGATGAGCATGGCTCCATCACGGCTTTTTATACCGTGCTGGCCGAGGATGAGGATGGCTCCGATCCGGTGGCCGAGGAAACGCGCTCCATTCTGGATGGCCACATCGTGCTTTCGCGCAGTCTCGGCCAGGCCGGCCACTATCCGGCCATTGACGTGCTGGCCAGCGCCAGCCGCGTATTCAATCAAGTCACCACGCGCCAGCAGCAGGAAGCGGCGCAGCGTATGCGTTCCATGATGGCCAAGTACGAGGAAATCCGCTTCCTGGTGCAAGTGGGCGAATACGCCGCCGGCAGCGATGAATTGGCCGATGCCGCCATCAAGGCGCAGCCGGCCATCAAGGATATGTTGCGCCAGCCTCCCGACCAATTCAGCGCCATGGATGAAACCCTGCGCCGGTTGCACCAACTCGTGAGTTGAACCCATGCCCGATTTTGCCCGGCAACTGCACGATGCGCGCCAGCTCAAGCGATTGCGCGAGTTGCGCGAGCGCACCGCGCTCAACGCCTTGCGCGGCGCCGAGGCCGCGCTGCAAGCGGCCATGCGGGCGCTGCAAGAACGCCAAGACATGATCGTGCGCCTGCAAAACGAGCGTCACGATCTGGCCCGGCGCGTCGTCGGCGAATTGGCCCGCGACATGCCACGCCTGGCCAGCTATGTCAGCGCGATGCAGGCCAAGCTTGACGATCAGCTCGAGCGCGCCGAATACGCGCTCCTCGAGGACAAACAGGCCGTGGCCAATGCGCAAGCCAAGGTGGGCCGGGCACGGCAAGCCTGGCTGGCCGCCGTTTCCAGCCACGGCGCGGCCACCACCCTGGTCGGCGACGCGGGCCAGGCGCTGCACCGCGACCGCGAAGCCCGAGCCGAACGCGAGGACGTTCCCACATTCATATTACCCGCATGACGAAAGGAGTTCAGCAATGAGTCAGATAAGTTCCACATCCAGTTCCCCACCCCCACCCACATCGAACCAGGGCAATTCCCCATCGAATGCTTCCTCACCGGGTTCCCCATTGGGCCAGGTGGAGGTCAAGCCCGGATTGCGTCCGGAACTGCACCGGGGGCTGAAGGTCCCGCCGCAGATGCGGCGCGATTTCGACGCCGCGTTGCGGCGCGCCGACCTGGGTGAAGACGATGACGGCGAAGATATTTCGTCATCGGATGAGCACGGCCAATTGGAGCGGCCCGAACAGATGCGCACCAACTTGCACGCTTTGGGTTCCGGTTCCTTGGGCGGGATGGTGCCCATACCGTCAGGCGCAATGGGGGTGGGGCAGGTGAGTTCCGCCGGCGCCACCGAGGCGCTGGGCGGCAGCGCCATGGTGGCGGTGCCGACCGCCCAACGCGGGACTTTGCCCGATGCGGTGCCGGCCACGCCCAACACCATTGCCACCAATGCCGAGCAGCAGTGGCGAGTCAATATTCCGGTCAACGATCCAGCTTCCGCGCTGGCCTTGCGGCTGGTCAATTCCGGCGCTGGAAACTGGCAGGTTCGGCTGGCGGCCGATAGCACCACCCGTGTGCAACTTACTCCCAGTCTTGACCGGTTGCGCGACAAACTGCGTCAGCGCAGTGGCGAGCACATCGGTGAATTGGGGTTCGACGAGGACATTGGCCCCGACGACGCCGATACAGCGACATAAGCGCGGTCATGACCATGGCGCCCATGGAGCCGGGCAACGGTGCGGTCGTCTCTCAACGTCAGCCGGGCACTGAAATATCGAACCCTGCGGGCCGGGCGGCTTCTTCCCCCGCCGCCGATGACGCAGTGAGGGCGCGCATCATGGCCGCTGTTGCTGGCGCAGCGGTGCCGTTTTCAGTGACCTCCGCGCCTTGCTCCGCGCCACACCCAGCCGCCACCGCCGGATTTATTTTGGCCAAGCCGGAACTCCCCGCGCTGCCGCAATATCCGCCCATGGGCCGTTATGGCAGCCGGCTGGAGCGCGTCGAAGCCGTGAGCCGGTTCCCACCGCCCCGAACCGCCTGGAGTGTTTGGGGCGATTGGGGTGATGACGAAACGGGCGGTACCGACTCCGGATACGGCGGCGAGCAAGCCTTTCAACCCGAGAGCATCGCGGCCACGGTGGCGCAGCCGGATCATGACCGGGCCGTTCTTGGCGCCAAGGGCGACGGCAATATCTACCGTCAGTTGACCTTGTGGCTGCGCGCGCACAGGCAAGATGCGGCCATGCGCGAGCTGGCGCAGCTCAGGCGGGTGCTCGTGCTGGTGCCGGCCGACAGGCTTGGCCAGTCCTGGCAAGCACACCTGATGTGCCCTGCGCCCCCCACCCATGCCATCGCCGCCATGCGCGTGCCGGGTGCCGAAGGCCGGTCCTGGCCGTTGCGCGCCGAAGGCGCCTGGGCGTTTACCGAACCCGCCAGACGCTGGCAACGCTGGCGCATGCGCCAACACCTTCGCGCCGATGGCGCGTGGCAACTTGAACAGTCCTCCGAAGGCCAGCACACTCCAGCCTGGTGCATCGACGGCGCGCCGCAATTGCTGCCCACGCCAGCGCACAGCGGTATTCCATTACACTTGACCGAGCCACAGCGTTTGCGCCGCCTGCTCGGCACGCAATGGACTGTGTTGGTGCTGCGTGCGCCGGAGCCGTTGCCAAGGAGGTGAAGAGTGTGACCGGTTTTCGCGCGAATTCGAACGCGACCGAACAAGCTTGGCTGATTTTGGGTGATGCGGTGGCGGTATTTGCCGCCAAGCGCGACGCGGAGGCCAAAACAGCAAAAACGGCCAAGACGGCGGCCGAGATGCTGCACTGGTGCAGCCCGGCTTTCTGCGAATGGCTGGGCTTGGACGCGGACGCATGCCGTGCGTTGACGGTGCGCACGCTGGCCTCGCGCCTGGATGGGCTGCAAGCCGGTCTGGATGCTGTGGCCGACGGGCCGTGGAGCGGCGTCGTGGCCGACAGGAACAACCCATCGGCAAGCGATCCGCATTGGTGTCTTGCCGAATTGCGCGCCACCCCCGACGGTGTGCTGGTGCTGCGCTTGCAGCCGGAGTCGGTGCAGCAGCGCGCCACGCGGCGGCACCTGGAAGACCGCGAGCGTTTGCTGTTCACTTCGCGCAGCGTCGCGGTCGGCGAAATGG
>Ga0209628_10004277_pt1 | contig 10275 bp, 2 predicted proteins | sample TergutCu122P4_FD_187285 | JGI IMG/M metagenome (GOLD analysis project Ga0209628, IMG submission 187285) | Cubitermes ugandensis P4 segment gut microbial communities from Kakamega Forest, Kenya - Cu122 P4 (SPAdes) (version 2) | ecosystem: Host-associated > Arthropoda: Insects > Digestive system >... | reverse complement strand
AACATCACGTGAAAATAAAAGGGAATTGCACTTAGCAAACAGAAATAGTAATAATCTGGAATTAAAAAGGCACTACCAGGTGTACTGTAAAATTTAGTCTAATGTAATGAGGGAGGCAAAAAGATTATACAGTATCATAATAAAAATTTTTAAAATCAAGCAATAAACGTAAAATCACTTTGGATATCATTAAGGAGTTATCTAGCAAACAGAATGCTACAGCTGATATACAAGAGCTAATGATAGTAAACATTTAAAAGATCAGCAAGATATAGCTAATGCCTTCAATAACTCTTTCGCTTCTATAATTGATGAAATAAGTAGAAATAATGTGGATAACAATTTTAATGATGAAAGTCTGTCTACATTTCATTATTATCTAAAACAAAATTACGTTCATCCCTCCCCATCTTTGGTTTTTTACAACCTTTTCAACCAAAGAAATTACACCTGTAATGAAATCGCTAAAAACAAAAATTCTCATGGGTATGTTGAGATTTACACTGGACTGTTAAAGATTAGTGCGACTTACATATGTCCATCATTAACTTATATCTGTTAATAAGTCTATCTTGTCAGGAATTTTTCCAGATCGTTTGAAGTTCTCAATTATGAAACCTATATACAAGAAAGTAAATAAAATTAATGCAAGAAATTATAGACCAATATCATTATTGACTTATTTCTCAGACGTTTTTGAAAAAGCTTTGCATATTGGACTAACTGTATATTGTTACAGTAATAAGTTGCTAGTAGGAAATCAATTTAATTTCAGGATTCCATCGTGTATTATTACTATCAGTCACTTTTATTAGCCGACTAATGCACTTAATTATATAAAATTCAGAAGGCTAAAATCTACATGTATCAATATTTTAAAAGATAATTAAAAACTCCGACATGTTTCGGATCCTTTGAGGTCCATCCTCAGGGAGTATTAAACGTGCTTTACTGAAATTACATCACAAGTAATTTCAGTGAAGCACGTTCAATACTCCCTGTGGATGGACCCCAAAGGATCCGAAACATGTCGGAGTTTTTAATTGTCTTTTAAAATATTGATACATGTAGATTTTAACCTTCTGAATTTTATATAATTAAGTGCATTAGTCGGAAAATAAAAGTGATTGACTTTAAAAATGCACTACGAAACCCTGAAATTAAAATGAAAACAAAACTTATATGTTAAAATCTATGTTGTATAAAAGTTTAAAAGACACATAATTAAAAATTACTCCAGCATGTTTCGGACCACAAAGGATCCATCTTCAGGGAGTGGTGACCTGTACTTTGACTGAAATTACTCGTAATGGTTCACAAATATTTATCATGTGTGTGGTCGGTGTTTGGCGGCATATGCCGCCAAACACCGACCACGCACTTGATAAATATTTGTGAACCATTACGAGTAATTTCAGTCAAAGTACAGGTCATCACTCCCTGAAGATGGATCCTTTGTGGTCCGAAGCATGCTGGAGGAATTTTTAATTATGTGTCTTTTAAACTTTTATACAACACAGATTTTAACACCTACGTTTTGTATAAATGAGTGCATTAGTCGGCTAATAAAAGTGACTGAGTAAGAAATCATTTTGGTTTCAGACAAGGCATAGCAAATGAAGACGCCATTTTTAAACTAACAAATGGAATTTTAAATTCTTTAAACAATACAACAATGGCTGGTAGTATCTTCTGCGATCTAGAGAAAGCTTTAGACTCTGTTATACGTATATATATGTATATAGCATCCAATCATTCCGCTCCGGAACATAGGGCTTCCACAAGAATCCTCCGTCTCACCCTATTCGTGGCATCAGTTTTAATCTCCGCCCAGGTCTTACTAACTCCTTTGGCCTCTTCGAGCACCGTTCTTCGCCACGTATTCCTCGGTCTCCCCCTGCCCCGTTTGCCTTTGGTGATTCCACTCTGTTGCTTGTCTGGCTATGACGTCGGATGGTTTCCGCAGTGTATGCCCCAGCCATTCCCACTTCCGTTTCCTGATCTGCAAATCTATTCTGGGTTGCTTCGTGCGCTTCTGTAATGATCTGCTTGGTACAGATCTTACGCAGGAAACCTAAAAACCTAACTCTCTCTAGGCTTCTGGGGTTTCGGTAGTACTGCCACCAGATAGTGATTTATTTGGGCTGCAGGTCACTATCAAACTGCAGGAATCGATCGATTTATACTAGGCTCCAAGAACAGGGTAATAAAATCCCAACGAGTTGTCTAATATTGTTTACTATATTTCTATGAAGCCTAAAGTAAATATAAAATATAATATAGGGTATTGGTACATGTTATACTATCCTATAATTAATATACTGATAGTTAAGATAATGCCTGACCGTTTGCTATGTGACCGATTTGTACCGGGATTTAAATACGCGTAAATAAAATGCCAAAGTAATCGACTCGGGGTAAATGGAAGTTTAAAGTTTGTAACACACAATTCAGCACAACATACCTGATAATAGAATGCGGAGCGTAGATGCCAACAACATATTTCAGTATTGCAGACTGTTCTTTCACTATATCAATTTACAAGTATCTTCGTCTGTAGCTTCTGGAACGTAACCTCTGGGAGCTTCCGAGTGATCGAAATATTAAAAAATGGCTGGTTATATAAGAAAATAGTTAACACGTCAGGCATTCTTTGGGATGTTACACATAATAACGTTAAGTTATAAAAGTAGGACAGCTTGTTAGTAGGTAAAACTCTTGCAACATGCTGACTCTGCGACATGACGCAAAGTTGGGCAAGGCTGTCTGCGGTGCTCTGGTAACTTTTCAAAGTTTACACATTATTACACAAATTTGACATTATTCAAATTTGACATTCATTACAACAGCAGACAATATAACACTGATAAATAGAATAACATTGTGTAATTGGGCCTTAGCACTTCCTCACATTCCAGAAGCACATACACATTGGTATAAAATTCTTCACACAGAATAACAAAAATTAATAATCTCCTTCAGCTTGGTAGATGTTTTATATGAGGTATAGTAAACAGCCAACTGCTAATAAATATGTTTCCAAGTGTATGCCTATCCAGTACACCCTAATACATATGAAACTTCAGTTCCTACTTCACAGAGAACACAATGACCGTTTTGGAGACCAATCAGCATGTGATGTTTTGGGAAGAAATCAATATTTATTGTAAGATTCTTATGATACATACAGATACAATGTGTGATAAAATCAAAGTTTCTAAATACTACATCAGGTGGCACATATAGTTATGAGTAAGATGTAAAAGACTAAATCTGATCATGCAAAGCATCAGGCCATATTTTGTAACATGAAAAAAATTTTATTACTTGTACATTTATGTAAAAAAGAAAATTATGTCTGTTGAGAAGATTTCTTCTTCAGAAGACAGGAGTAAATGAATTAGTTAAACAATTTTGTACCATTAATGGAAGCAAGGATTTAAATATCTTTTTCACAAGGGCACACCACTGCATCATATCTAAACAAACTGTGTAAGGTCTCATAATAATTCCAATGAACCACATTAATCAAGAACAATGAAAAATAACCAGAAGATTTTTAGAACTTAAAGTTCCATTTCTACACACCTTTCAACTACTTACATTAAATCATATCTTACCCACTCCTTAATGATGTTAAATTTTTCATGCAGGCATTTATTTCTGTGGTTCATACTTACAGCGAAGAATGAGCCAAGGGGACCCACAACTTACACGGATCCTGCCATGATTGGTGTTCTGGTGGGCATGGCCCTCATGTTCATCATCCTTTGTGTCGTACTGCGTCTGTTTAGCAAGTGAGTTGATAAGAAACTGTAGCATGTCATTTACAAGACTTCAGAGGATTACCAGCCATCTTCTCACAACACAATTTAAATACCAGTATACATGTGTGACAAAAAATACTAACAGAGCACACTCTCAAAAACATATTTAAAGAACAGATTATTAGAATCATGTTTATTAATTAGTAAATATTGAAAATGTATCTATTAATTAATAAATATATTTTTACTAATATATTCTATTGTGGATCTTTGAAATATTATACTTTCATACATGGTCACAATGTGTTATAAAACCATTAAACACATAATTTCCCTTATTCTGCATGCTTTCTTATACTTCCATGGAGATTTTCTGAACATTCATGGAAGACTGACCTGCACACAGAAAATCACACTCAATCTGAGTCTTAAATCCTTCAAATTTGTCAGTTCTGTGGAAACACAAGACATTTTTAGATATTCCTAATGGAAAGTACAATACAGAATGCTGTATGGTAAAATTGGTGTTGTATGACACATGAACAATCATACAATTGTCCATGGAGCATATGCGGAATGTTTAAATATTGGATTTCATACTCCATTAAAACCTGAAGAAAATTCCATTCTCTCAAGATATTTGGATGCAGCATTTTAAACTCTTAACACTCCATTTGTATTAAAATTTTCATACAATTTTAATAATAATAATGCTATACATTGTTATTTAATGGCAGATAAACATTAATTTACATATTTGACCATTTACAAATGTCAAGTCACATAAACAACACTATATACGTTTTTGAATATTAGAGTTGACAAGTCACAAACAATGCTGTGTATTTCTTTGTATACTCTAGCTCCCTGAGAATGGCTAGGGGCCGTAGCTGAAGTATGTAGGAGTACTTTTTAAATCAAATAGTGATACAATTACTTGATAATAAACTTTCTTATATTGTATAGTAAGGTAATAAGCATTAAATTCCCCCAAACTGTGATAGTGACATTTATGTATACAGTGTTTATAACTGAAAATTTTTCTTCCACTTGCTGCTAGATCATATTTTGTATCATCTTCTTTTCACCATCTTTGTCATTCCTGCATGATGATAAACTTAGTAAACTGGTTGTCTTCAGACATGCTGTGGTATACCTTAAGGTTGGAAGCAAAGAACGACCTTAATATGTTTGATAAGGAAAGTCATAATCATATAAAAATTTACCAGCTAAGAGTTGTTCCCAGTATTTAAAAAAAATTAAAATCAAGTAAAAACTATAAAAAGAATTACTCCTAGAAACAATGGTTACAAAAACCATTTTTTTTTTAAATATGTAGGAAAAGAAGCTTTGGTCAGAACTAACAGAGACTACTTTCTTCCAAATGTTTCCATGTACATGGTATTATCAACTACCATTTCTTTACCAAATTACTTTGAAGCACATGTCCCTATTAACCATAGGTTCTCATAAGTAAGAGCAGTATCATGTATATGTCTTTATTAAATAAATGAAAATTTCTAAGTAACACAGAACAGGCAATGCATTTAAAAAATCCACACAGTGGAGCTTCAATATTCTTCATGTTTACAGGACAGCAACACACATCGAGAAATGGTGATACCGTACTTAATGCTTCTCTCTCTTTACTGTAACAGTGGCATTCCCCATGCACGTTTGTGAATATGACCATGTTCAAAAGTATCAGTGCTTAAATTCAGGAAGACATGGGAAATATATTCCTGTACCAAGCCAGCTCTCCTAACATTTTAGATTATTCCATCTAAGAAGGTAAAAACAGCATTATAAAAATTAACATAGTGTTTTCTGGACTTCGTTTTATTGAGTTTGACCTACAACACTTCTCCTCAATACATCCACTATACAGAAAAATCTCCACTCTTTTAACAAATCTCACTCACTCACACACACACACACACACACACACACACACACACACACACACACACACACACAAAAAGTGTGTCTCACTGAAACTCTTATTGAGTTATTTGTCTTTAGATTTGCAAGAGAATGGAAAGAGGCCACTTGGCAAACCTACCAATAGATCAGGATAATATTACTAAAAAGGAGCATACAAGATGGGTGTGAGTTTGTGGACTGGATTCAACTTCCTTGAGACATTGTCAAAATCAATGTGAATATTCAAGCTCCTTAAAAACCAGAAATTTCTTCTATCGTTAATTATCAAGTTTCTGAGAAAGAACCTGTACCGTGAAATTACATGTTTAGCTGTGCATTACATTTCATATTCCACCTAGTTAAGGAAATTGTACGAACATTACAAACAAGAAACTTCATCAGACACATAAGTGCATTATCTTAACAATGCATCCATATACTTCCTCAGCGAGGAAATCCTCTTGCCCACCTCATGCCTGTTTTTACAAAGCATTTTCTTAAATAAATCAACATCAACTAAAGCAGGAGAAATGTTGCAACTGATGGTTCAATATTGTATGTGTTAAATTAGAGCACGATGGCGAGAGAATCGAACAATTTTCAATACCCCAAACCCACGACTGATGAACGTATCACTGCTGAGAGAGAGCAAACTGCTGCATGGTGCCGAACGTCGAGGAAGTCGTGCAAGTGTCCGAGGTCCAAGCCGCCAGCCTAGCATTGCATCTCTGAGGCCACAATCACCAGGTAAGAAACATATTTTAATGGTGATATGAAAATTCCATAACTTACATGGTAATTTATCATTTCTGGTGACAACAAGATGAAAATAGCATGCTAAATGCTAAGGAAGGCAGAGTAATTAAATAAACAATTATCTCATACAACAGGACTCCAGTAAACTTCTTGGTAATATTGACTGAGTTTCCGACTTGATGTGGAGCTCATTTGGATAAATATCTACAAGTAGCATAGCCACACAATACTAAAAAATAACACCAACTGAAAGACCAAGATCTTACAGCTTCAAACATTAATTAACCCCCACCACACATCTGTCATAATTTCAGTGCCTAATGAAAAGAGAACGTGAGAAGGTGACAAAAAACTGCAATATTTCAGGTCTTCTTTGTAGCTTGCAGAACTATAGTTGGAATTCTGCGTTATTTAGTAACTATTTAGTAGTGTAAATAATGAGGAATTCAGATGGAAAATTAGATTACCAACTTGGCTAAAGTAATAAACAATGGTTCACCCAAACACAACGCTGGCATCCTCCACCCAGGCAACACAGTCTTATCCCAAAGACATAAACTTTTGCTGTGCCTGTCTTAAATTAGACAATATTTCCTGCATATAGAATCAACAAAAATTTTTATAATTATGTAAACACATTTTAGTACAACACATTTCTAAATACTCTCAAATAAGGGAACTTATTGGATTTCAATGTCTGCTAAAGAACAACAGAAATGTACAGACGCAACTTTCAAAGTGCCAAAGCATATAGAAAGAAAAATGTAGTTCTATATTACAAGGGTGTGCCGATAAGTCCTTAGCCCGACTTATTTCCCGATGTCGTAGGACGGAATCGATAGTGTCGTTGGAAAGAGGGGTCTGTTCATATGCCGAATTGCAAGTCTTTAATTGTTACAGAGGCTGAAAGAATGCATGTCAGGCGACGCGCGCGATTTCAACAACATCGAGACGCAAGCTGTCATAATTTTTTTTTTCTACAAGGCAAGGCGCCGAAGGAAATTCACGCCATTCTGAAAGAAACATTAGGGGAACATGCACCATCGAATGCCATTGTCAAAAACTGGGTGGCCCAGTTTAAACGTGGTGATTTTTCCACCTGTGATGCACCTCGTCCTGGACGACCCAAAACAGTGACCACCCCGGAGATTATTGATCAAATTCAAGAGCTAATCTTGGAAGACCGCTGGATTTCGGCTAAATCAATAGCTGGGCAACTGGGCATCTCACGTGAGCGGGTTGGTTCCATCATTCCTTAATATTTGGACATGCGGAAGCTCTCCGCGAAATGGGTCCCGAAATGCCTGAACGCGGATCAAAAACGTTAAAGTCGTCTGAGCAACTTTTTGAATATTTTCGGTGTGATCCAAATAATTTCCTGTCGCGATTGATGACCATGGCCGAAACCTGGTTATATCAGTATGACCCGGAGACAAAGCAACAATCAATGGGGTGGCGGCATAGAGGCTCATCCCGCCCCAAAAAATTCCGAGTACAAAAATCCGCTGGAAAATTCTCGCCTCGATTTTTTGGGATCAAGACGGCATCCTCCTCATTGATTATCTTCCATAGAGCCAAACTATCAACGCGGCGTATTACTCATCTCTGCTAGTGCAATTGAAGGACATTTTGAAGGATAAACGCCGCGGGAAGGTCAACAAGGGGGTCTTGTTCTTGCACGACATTGTCCCAGATCACTGAGCACTTGCAACCCAGAAGGAACTGGCCTATCTGGGCTTCCATTTTCTTAATCACCCACCCTATTCTGCGGATCTGGCCCCGTCGGACTACCAACTGTTTCCTGGATTGAAGAAACAATTGAAAGGTAGCCATTTTTCGTCCGACACCGAGGTCATTGCCGCCGTGGAAACCAGGTTGGAAGGACAAAGTTCTGAATTTTTTTTTTTTTGAGTGGCTTGCAAAAGTTAGAGCAACGGGCTAACAAGAGTATTGAACTTCGTGGGGAGTATGTTGAATAAATCCCGAGTTTGATCGCTGTAGCTTGTTTCCTTCCTTGTTGGGCTAAGAACTTATCAGCATTTCCTTGTATTGATTTAGTCAAGCCCATACTTTCACATCCAGAAGATTTAACATGCTTACATGACTTGTTCAAACACATTCAAAAGTCCAAGGTCATAATACATATACAAAATATTAACTCAATTCTAAAATTCTTTACCTGATCATAATTAGGTGAACAGTATTATAAACCTTTTTAGTAATATGTTAAAAACAACTTGCACACCTAACACTGTTATTTATCTACTGGCATTTCTGCATTCTCATATTATGCAGCATCCAAGAGCAGAATTGTGAATGACACGATCCAACAAGCTGATTTTTACAACATGACTCCACCTTCCCATTTCTGAGAGATTCAGTGGCTAACAAATTACCACCTCCTCTTCCTCACCACTTAATAATACAATTAAACACTACAGAAGATAAAGAGCAAAATATCAGTAATGTTCAATGCAAATTACTTAATCATTAAAAGAAAGCAAGTTTCAAAATAATTCTTTCAGTTGTGGCAAAATACATACAGAACATAATGGGAGCTGGAATTCACAGAGAAATAGTATACTGAAAACTGCAGTATAAGAACAAAGTCCTGTACTTTAAAAATAACAGTTTGTAATGTTCACATCAGAATTCATACTGTTATATTATAGTCTTACACTGAATAATCACACTAACCACCGCAACACACCCGCAAGAGAGATACTGATAAACTACATTACACAACTCAGCATGTTTTAATCTACTGTAAGGTCATCAGCAGTAAGGTGTACTTTAAAAAAATGTCACATGCAGTTAATGAATTCAAATATATCCGTCAATATACAGATAAATGTATGTTTAGCAGCTACCTTTGCTAAACACTTACAATAATAAAAATAATACAGTTGTTTCTTCTAATATAGCAACACTGTAATAACAGAAGAAACAAATACATCACTTATGTAAAATTCAACACCAAGTTGTTGCACAACACTTTTATTTGTTGATTAATGCTCCACCATGCTTCAACCTTAATTGTTGACCATCTTCAGGGAGCTTTCTTTGGTATGTGCAGCTTATGTTTCAACTTATATGTTAGAAATTCCACATGTGATTAAAATTATTGTTATGATGATTTAATGTTACATGTTAATCACATGTGGATTTTCTGACATATCCCGGCCCATAAGACGCAATTTTTCCCGAAAAATGTGACCTAAATTCGACCTGCGTCTTATGCGCTGAGGGTAAGTATTATTTCCAAACTTGTAAATACCCGTACATCTATTATACAACATCTTTATCCTGAGATAGTGAAAACAAACTTGAAGATGATTTTAGTGGCAGTGACGACGATTTTCTGGTTGCTAATTTTGGTATGTAACAATCCTCTTTTCTTCCAATAAATTAATAAAATTAAAATACATTCATCGTTATTTTTTTCTAAAATTTATAACGAAAAAATCACGGTGCGTCTTATGGGCCGGGAAATACGGTAAATTGAAATATAAGTTGTACATGCTAAAGAAGCTTCCTGAGGATGGTCAATATTGAGGCCGAAACATGTCAGAGCATTAATCAACAAATAAGAGAGTTGTGTTACAACAAATTGGCGTTAAAATTTACATATCAGGAGCTCGGTGGAGGAAGGGCGAATGTCAAAATATGATTTTTTCTATGGGTTACTATTATTCCCCTTCCCAGCATTGATACGATGGTGATAGTTTTAGATAGGTATTCGCCCTTAGTATCCTGCAAACGACATTTCAGTAAATAGCAGTCTAAGACTTGCAGTGTGTTTAGTGCTGAGTTAGTCGGGGGAGAAAAG
>Ga0209628_10004275_pt1 | contig 10278 bp, 9 predicted proteins | sample TergutCu122P4_FD_187285 | JGI IMG/M metagenome (GOLD analysis project Ga0209628, IMG submission 187285) | Cubitermes ugandensis P4 segment gut microbial communities from Kakamega Forest, Kenya - Cu122 P4 (SPAdes) (version 2) | ecosystem: Host-associated > Arthropoda: Insects > Digestive system >... | reverse complement strand
CTGCACGATCGGGAGAGTGGTCGAACTCAACCCTGAATACAACTATCAGTGCATCCAGAATCAGTATCAAACCAAAACCATGAAGTGCGAGAAGGTGCTAACGGTAACGGCTACGCAAAAGCTTGATGGCGATCATCTCGGGACGTTCATCATTCGAAATGTAGTTGGAGAGTGGTTCATGATCACAGTCGATTATAAAACTGATTCCACGTATTCCATGCTTATCGAAAGTTATGACCCCAATACGCAGCAGCCGATGCGTTTTCTCTCTTTTTATGACGACAAGCCAAATTGTAAGAAACTTCCTTCCCCGCTTATTGATATACCGGTGACATACGGCGGAACTGTGCCGCTAACCATCGTGTTTGAGGTATTGATGTTTTCTGAAAGTAATCCTGGTTATTGTGGTCAGGTTAACGAGTTTTTCTATTTCAGCCAAATTTGTGATGATGTTTCATGCATATTGACTGTTAGCGCTACGAGTAACCCTGGTCTTTACGACTCAAGTCTCCAAGTCTGGGCCTCTAAAGTAATTTCGCTCAAGGTTGTCGAAAATGACATATGGGATAACCAATGTCTGGCACTCGAAGCGAGGGCAAACTAATGCGCCGCTTTGCTCGTTCACTTTTCTTTTCCTTCTTCGTTATCCTGCTTGCTGCAGGCGTTGTTCCATCTCATGCCGCCGACTGTCGCAAAACCGGAGAGGTCTGTGTCGAAGGCCCAAGCACAAAACAGATCAATGGGTACGCGATTACCAGAGACTGCTGGAAGTATGAGGACACTTACGAGTGCAGAGAGGAGAACGCCATAGATTACTGTCAGCCTTTGGTTGCAGCCGGATGCGCCAAGAACGGCTCCACTTGTTCTGCTTACGATTGGCAGGGGACTTGCCTTTACTTCACGAATACATTCCGCTGTGGCAATTCTCAAGCGCCGGTGACCGGCATCGTCAAGCTTGACGACACCTACACAGTCTCCGTCGATAAAATCGACCGTTCGCAATGTGACAGCCTTTCAGGCAACTCTTCCTGTACTCAGGCCGCGCCGGAGACGTGCACCGAAGGGCCAGGGACGCGCAACATCAATGGCGTCGATGTCTATCAAGATTGCTGGGCTTGGAAGCGGACTTATACCTGCTCTGCCGATCATTACATGAACTACTGTGCGCCGCTGGTTTCATCCGGGTGTGTTCAGGTAGGAACGGCAAATTGCACCGGCACGAACACGCTCGGCGAGTGCATGGAGAAAGAATACACCTACTCCTGCGATAACAAGATTGGCGGCCCGCTTCCGACAAACGTTGTTTATCTCGATTCTTCGTATACCATTGTCACCGACGGGGCAGACACGTCAGCTTGCACGATTTATGACAGCAATCCCAATTGCGCGAAATCGAACACCATCTGCATTGAAGGCGCCGGGACGCGCAACGTCAATGGCATGGATGTTTACAAGGACTGCTGGAAATGGGAGGCTGAATACGCTTGCGGGTCTGACACCATGCAGTCCAACTGCGATGAGTATGCCAAGGATCCAAAGTGCACACTGATGCCGGGGTCTGAATGTGTCGACACACGCCCGAACGGAATGTGCGATCTCATCACGCACACCTATCGGTGCGCGGTTACCGACGACACCACCAGCACCGTAGTTGATTGCAGTCAGAATTCATTCTGCATTGATGGCAGTTGCTTTAATACCAGCTATCCGCCGGATACCGATATGGCAAAGGTTCTGGCAGGGATGGAGGCGGTGAGAGAAGCGGGGTTTTATGATCTCTTCCGGGGTGAGGCTGATGAATGCAGTAGGGGATTCGTGGGGATTGGGAACTGCTGTAAGTCAAGCACGAAAGGGGGAAACTATAGTGATTCGTCGGTTATAAGCGCCTCTCTAACATTCGGAGGGGAGTACCTAAAAACATACGGATCACCGTATTTATACACATCACTGATGGAATTCGGGAATTTTGTTGGTCTTGATGCGATCTCCCAAATGGGTTCGGAAGGGTTTAAGTACCTAACCAATGATTTTTCATTTTACGGATTGAAGTTTGTTGTTGGTGACGGCGGAGAATTGATTTTTGCTGGATTTGACCCATATTCACTGGGGGTCTCTGTAGCGATGTACGTCATCACGCAAGCGATTCAGGATCTCATGGCATGCAGTCAAGATGAAATGGTTTTGGCTATGAAAAAGGGACAGAATCTTTGCCACCTTGTTGGCACGTATTGTGCGCATAAGGTATTGGGATCATGCGTCGAGAAGAAAGAATCCTACTGCTGTTTTCCTTCACGTTTGGCTAGAATCATCAATGAGCAGGGACGCGCGCAAATTGGGAAAGGCTGGGGAAGTGGCAAAAGTCCTAATTGCGGCGGATTCACCACAGAACAACTACAAAATTTGAGATTCGATCAGATGAATCTGTCAGAATTCACTAATGAGATCATGAGAAACATTACAAGCAAGACAGGCGATTTTGCTACGGAAAGGCTGATGCAGCAAATGCAGAATTACTACACTAAACCGTAAGAGGAGAATTTATGAGAGTCGCTGGAATGTTCGCAATTGTTACTTTGCTTGCCACGATGCTTTGTGGATGTGTAAGTAGCGAGGTTCGACATGAGGGGAAGGCATCGGCTGGTGAGACTGAAAAGAAAATTCACATCAACACGCCCCTATCCAAGGATATTCGTTCCGATCGTATTTATGTCGATTTTAAAGATAGTCCGAAACTTTCCTTTATTGTTGGGCAAATGTTAAAAAGTAAAGGGTATCGCATTGTTGCCACACGGGGGGAGGCGGACGTTGTTTTTCGTATGATGGGTGGGATCGGGATTACGGGTGGCGGCAAAACTGCCGTCGGTGGGCAAATGGAAGAATTGGTCGAGGGCAATACACGCAAAGATGCTGACAAGACTAACTATACCGATTTAGGCATTCACGGCGACGTAATTGCTGTCACATCTCTTCTGACGAAAACTTTGCAAGTGGCAAATATCGCTCTTTGGTTATCTCAAGAGACAGGGATTGGGGGGCGTGTAAATGAAACGCTTGTGGGCGATCCACGGGGGGTTTGCGTTTTGAATTGCGAAAATTGGAATAAGCGTAAGCACACTGCTACCGTTCTAATTAACACTCAGTCTCCAGAAGGGGAATTAGTAAAAAAAGGGGCATGGTGGATTGAAGCCCACCATTATTACGACAAGATTGAAGCTGAAAAACATATAGCAGAGGCTTTAGTCATATCGTTAGAACCCTTTGATGATGTTCCAACGACCTCGCCAGCTACCTCAATGCCGGCTACTTCGACAACGAGGTAATCAAGGCCACGCTGGCGCGCGACATCAGCCTGCTCTGCCCGGGAGGAAAGGAATCGGCCAAGCCCCGGGAGAAGGAAGGTTTCACAAAAGAGCGTTTCTTTAGCACCCGCTAACGGACAGCTACCATTGTCCGGCGGGTGAAGTGCTGATGGTGCAGTCGAGAAACACGGCGACGCGACGCACCCGGGTGACCTTGCCCCCGAAAAACGATTCATGCTATACCGCAAAGTCACCTTCAAGCTGTACCCGAATGCCGCCGAAGCCGAACGGCTGACGGCCTGGATTCGCTTGCACTGCGAGCTATACAACGCGGCCTTGCAGGAACGCATCGAGGCGTACCGCAAATGCGGCCAGTCGATTTCCTACTACGACCAACAGAACGTCCTGCCGGAGATCAAAGCCGCCCGGCCCGAGCTGGTCGAACTGGGCAGCCACGCCCTGCAACAAACCTTGCGCCGGCTCGATCTGGCGTTTCAAGCCTTCTTTCGCCGCGTCAAGGCTGGACAGACGCCAGGCTTCCCGCGGTTCAAGTCCCAGCATCGCTTCTCTGGATTCAGCTACCCCGATCCCGCCGGCTGGAAACTGATGTGACTCGACACACGGGGCGGTACGCTGCGAATCGGTAGCGGCAAAGACGCCCTGACCATTCGTGCTCGAGGCAAACATCGCTTCGTCGCCGATGCCAAGCCCAACGATCTGACGATCAGCCGCAAGAACGGGAAATGGTTGGCTTCGATCACCCTGCGGGTTGACGTGGACACCTGTGCTCGAAAGCGCACGGAGGACCACCATCGTGGCGTCGACTTCGGCGTGACAACGTGGGCCACCTTCGACAACGGAGAGACGATCGTGAATCCGCGATGGGTACGAAACGAACTACCGCGGCTGACTGATCTGCAACGGCAACAGGCGAGAAAGCGCAAGGGATCCTTGCGTTACCATCGCCTGGGTCGGCAGATGGCTCGTATGCATGAGCGCATTACCCATCTGCGCAGAGAGTTTATCCATCAGGAAACCACGAAACTCGTTCGGACGTGTGCGGTGATCGCTACGGAAGAACTGGCCCCAAAGAATATGAGCCGCAGCGCCAGAGGCATGATCGAGCAGCCGGGCCGGCGTGTGCGGCAGAAGGCTGGGCTTAACCGGGAGATTCTCTCGGCGGCCTTTGGCATGGCGCACAGACAACTCTCGTACAAAGCGGCGGAAGCTGGTACGAGACTGCATCTGTCGAATACGCGCCAACTCAAACCGTCGCAACGCTGCGCCCGGTGCTGGGAGATCGTGCCCAAGACCCTGGCCCAGCGGGTACATGTCTGTCCGCATTGCGGGCAGTCGGCGCCACGCGATCAGAACAGCGCTCGGCTGGTCCTCATCGATGCGCTGGAACACAACCACACGCCTGGGACGGGCGTGGCGGCGAGATCGAAACCTCTGCCGGCTGCAAGGCCGCGCAAGTCGAAGTCTGTGACCCGCGAAACCCACGCCACAACGACGCAAGGCGTTTAGCGGTGGGAGAGTTCATGGCCGTTTGATCAAGTGCGCGTCAGACCCTGGCATTCATGCCGGGGAAGGATAGCGCGGACGCCGCAGGCGTCCTGTTCAATCACGTATAAATTGGCCAAGCAACGTTTTCCAGAAAGCACTGACTGAATAACGTATCGTAGAACTATGCAACGACTTCAAGCCTTCAAATTCGAGCTTCGACCTAATGGCGAACAGCGGCGTCAGATGCGCCGTTTTGCCGGATCGTGCCGGGTCGTCTTCAACGAGGCATTGCGGTTGCAAAAAGAACGCCACGAGCAAGGCGAAAAGAAGCTCGGCTACGCCGGGCTGTGCAAAGAACTCACCGCATGGCGTAACGATGCACCGTTACCTTCGGGCCGGGTTGCGTCGTGGCTTGCGGATGCACCTGTGCATCCGTTACAGCAGATGCTCAAAGACCTGGAGCGCGCCTACGCGAACTTTTTTGCTAAGCGTGCGGCCTTCCCGCGCTTCAAGAAAAAAGGCCAGTCCGACAGCTTCCGCTATCCCGACCCCAAGCAGATCAAGCTGGAGCAGGGTAATAGTCGCATCTTTCTGCTCAAGCTGGGCTGGATGCGGCTACGCCTGTCACGACCCGTGCTGGGCGAGCTGCGCAACGCTACGGTGAGCCTGTCGGGCGGCAAGTGGTTCGTGACCAAGCGCGAAGTCGAGCAGCCAACGCCCAAGGCAGCCAGCGCCATCGGTATCGATATAGGCATTGCCTGTTTTGCCACCATGAGCGATTGGCGCTATCTCGTGCCGCTGGCCAGCTTCAAGCGTCATGAGGTTCGTTTGCGCCGCTACCAACGGGCAATGAGCCGCAAGGTCAAATTCAGCAGCAACTGGACAAAGGCCAAAGCCCGAGTTCAGCGTATCCACGCCCGGATCGCCAACGTCCGCAGGGACTATCTGCACAAGGCCACGACCGCTATCAGCCAAAACCACGCGATGGTGTGCATCGAGGACTTGCAGGTGAGGAACATGTCCAGGTCGGCGGCAGGCCGCGCCGAGCAGCCGGGTAAAAACGTGAAGGCCAAAGCGGGCTTGAACAAAAGCATCCTCGACCATGGCAGGTTCGAGTTCCGCCGCCAACTGGACTACAAGCTGGCGTGGAACGGCGGCTTGCTTGTGGCCGTACCGCTGCCCAACACCAGCCGGACGTGTCCGGCCTGCGGGCATGTGTCGGCAGACAATCGACAGACGCAAGCGAAATTCGCCTGTGTCGAATGTGGCTACGAGGAAAACGCCGATGTGGTCGGCGCAATAAACATCCTATCTCGCGGGATGCAAATGCTGCGAGACGAAGGGCAGGACATGGCGAACGCTTTTGCCGAGTGGAAGCCGATGGTTCCCACAGCCCGGATCGCCTGTGGAGGGGATGTAAGCCACGCCAAGCCCGAAAGGGCACAGCGCGCAGCCTCAATGAAGCAGGAACCCACCGAAGCGACTCATGGGGTGCTGCAATGCACCGCGTGAGCACCGTAGGAATCTCCGGCCTTCAGGCCGGGGAGGATGTCAAAGTCAGTCACCATAACTGAATTCAGAGGTTCCCTTACGGAGAGGCTATGGATACCTACATTGTCCACGCATTCTACAATGCCGATCAAGTGCAAGGCGTCCTTAATGCAATTGTGATGTTGGTTGGCTCGGGCGGGGCCGATGGCGATTACCTTAGCCTGATTAAGATATTTGGCATATTCGGGTTGCTCTCCGCTGTTGTGGTTGGGTTCGTGCGTGCGCGTGGCGAAGAGGCGGGCATGTACCTTATCGTGATGGCCATGTTTTACGCGACCCTTTTTGTTCCCCGCGTCACAGTCACCATTGACGATGTTGGTTACGCTGCAGGCGCCCCTCGAACAGTAGCGCATGTGCCGCTTGGCTTGGCGTTTTTTGCAAGCACAACAAGCAGGATAGGCTACTGGGTTGCCGAACGGGCAGAAACGATGTTTTCTCTTCCGGACGATACGATTGCTTTCACGAAAGGAGGACTGATGATCGCTTCGCGCGGGATCCGCGAAGCGCAAAGAGCTTCTTTCAATGATCCTGTTTTTGCGCATGACATGCAGCTTTTCATGCGTGACTGCATCAATCCTGAGTTATTTAATCATCCAACGGCGCTTGTCGCACTGGTTAAATCAAGGAAAGTTTGGGATGACTTTCTTGATCTTGGTTTGGTTAATCCTGGGAGAATTGTTTCGATGATTAGCCTACCAGCGATGAACTGCAGTGCTGCGTATACGGACTACCTCGGACCTAAAATTGTTTCTCAAGTAAATGCTGAAACAAGCAAGATTGCGTCAATCCTGAACCCCTTTGTTCCGCCTGCGGTATCAAACGCACAACTCCAATCATTTCTTCCTGCGGCGGAAGCTTTGATTATGACGGCAAGCGATTCCGCCGGCGATGCAATCAAACAGCGGATGATGATTAATCTTCTTGCTGATACAGGCCAAACGCTTGGGCAGATTCTAAACGACCCCGCTGCCGTACAAAGGTCACTCGCTCAGACTGGGGCAATGGAATCAGCCAATTCTTCATACAGAGTTATGGCAGCAGTAGCAATGGACATACTGCCGATAGTCAGGAATACCGTCGAATTGGTGATTTGGAGTCTTTTTCCGATTGTGCTTCTTCTCATCATTATTGCGGGGACCAAAGGAGGAGCGGTACTCAAAACGTATGTGATGGGAATGTTCTGGGTGCAACTTTGGGCGCCGCTTTATGCGGTCGTGAATTACGTTGGCACGATGACAAATGCCAGCCGGATGAAAAGCGCGCTTGGAGGAATAGATGGTATTGCAATTGAAAATGCGGGAGCGGTTCTTCATACGGCACTTTCAGGTGAGGCCGTAGTCGGAATGCTTGCGTTTGCTGTTCCCTTGATTGCTTATGCCCTTGTTAAAGGTGGAGAAGTCGCTATGTCGGGGGTCGCAAGCGGAATGCTGAGCTCAATTCAGAGTTCTGCCAGTAAGTTGGGTGGGGAAGTGGGAATGGGAAATATCAACGCTGCAAATCTAAAGTGGGGTACCTATTCCACGAATAGTGGGTCGTCTGGTACTTATAGCAACGATTTTAGGTATGAAGGAGGGGCTTTCGGTACGAGAGATAAGAGTGGAAATGTTTTTACTGGCTACCCAGACGGGACGCAAACGGTGGCTATGCCGCAGCACAACACACCAATCACAGGGCAACAGGTGGCATCAATCGGCAAGCAATTGTCGCAGACCGCATCTGATTTAGAAAAGCGCGCGCGCGATGACATTGTCGCAGTCCAGGAAGGATCGAATGCACTAGTATCGGAAACAAATAACTTGATCAAGGCAAGACAAAAAACTGCCACGAACGCAGAAAACCTTGGAGCTGGTGATGAAGGACAGGTCACACGGGGCACTAGCAATGAAACAGGCCGAGCACAAACTACTATGGCGACAGGAGGTGTGAGGCAAGGGCAAGGTGGGTCGATTCATGTGCCAACGCCAGCGACTGCGCTTGCTAACGCGGTAAATGCCGGTGTACAACTGGGTGGAAGAGGCAGAGGTAATGGGTCGGGGGTAAAGACAAACTTAAACACAGGGCCGAATACCCATGGTCAAAGCAATCGAAATTATAACGCGGAAATCAATAAGGCGCTGGAGCAAGGCGACATAATGAGAGCAGCTAACCTCGCCAAAGAGCAGCGGGCCGTGGCGGAAAAATTTGCGCATACCTATGGTTATGACACAAAAGACCAAGGAAGCTCACAACACACAACAGGACTTGGAGCCACAAAAAATACGGTTGCTGGCTTATTGGATGAAGCGCGCGAACTTTACCAACGAGCGAAGAGTTTTGAAGAGGCATCAAAGCTCATGAAGGATGGTAGTACGTCCGTTGGTTACAACATAATGAGCGATCCGCATGTGTTTTCTGTAGATGATATACAGTCCATACTTAGAACGCTTCGTAATGGTACTTCTGAACAACGTGCAGCTATGCTTGAGCAAGTAGCAGAACGCATAAATGGGGTTCCGAAACATGATAAGTTATGGAGCGGGGAGCCTGCACCGACACCAGAAACAATTAAACAAGAAAATAAGGAGAGGGCTGATAGGTTGAGGAAAGAAGGTAATGGTAGTGTATCTGGAACATATGGAAAAGGGAAGTCTCGTGTTAATGCAAGTGCTGATGGTGAAGGCATCGGCCAATCAGGGGTGAACGCAGTTAAGCCGCGCAATGAGGTAGCTGATGTTGATAAAAAATTGAAAGAAGAGCGCAAAAATTACGATGAGATTCGCGCATGGTTAGAACAAAATAAGGGTCAAGCGGATAATGTTTTCGCTGGCACCGCATTGTTTGCAAATAATGACCTATGGAATACAAGGAATTCTTCATCGTATGGTTCTCCAATGGACCGTGCTAGATGGGGGATGAAGGAAGATATGAATATATATTTAGGGCAAGCAACAGGTCAAATGCCAGATCCAGAAGTCATTCTAAAACAGCTTGGTGTCAATTTTTCGGGGAACAGAAATGAGATTATAGGAAAAATTGGTGCAGGCCCGGTAACCCAAGTGGGAGGGACGGGGGTATCACCAAGTATGTACCCTCCTCCAGGCTGGAGTCCGAAAATCCCTCTACCCCGAAAAGATAGGTGAGTGTTGCTCATAGGTCAGTAAATTAGAGGACACGCATTTCGCATGAGCGCATCGTAAAACAAACGGATTTTGTCCTCAAATTTACTGACTTCTGTGTAGATGCTTCCATGAATCATTCCATGGATGCCACCAATTGCCTGGGACGCTCTGAAGACTGCTATCGTCATTAAAGTCATCACACTCAAAGTCATCTGCCAGTGAAGAGTCTTGTTTTTTTGTTTTGGTGCCGATGAAGTAAGTTACAGCTAGGAAGTAGGTTGCTCCCATACCCAAAAAAAACAACTGAAGGAAAAAAGTGAGCGTAAAGCCAGCGACAATCGAGCCGATATAAATACAAAGAAAAAAGAAAGACCATGTCATTCCAGGGCGAACAATCTTATTCCATGTAGTATCTTGCTTGGTCTTGTCGTTGGCAACTTCATTTGAGGTAAAAACAGCAGTAAGCGTTGGGTAGTCAGCCCCACGAGTGACTTCGGCATCATCAACAACCGCCCCCGCAGCCTTCGCCGCTTCCATCTCTTTGTAGTGTTTTTTGGTATTCATGGAACCTATATACACCCAAGAGGGGCAGGTTTCAAGAAAAGTTCAGGCCGGGGAGGATGTCAAATTGGTTCCCGCACTCAACGGTGGCCTGCGGCCACTGGTTTCTATCCTGTAAAATTCGCTGCGCCGGGGCGCAAAAAAGGCTCCGGGTCAGGGATAGCCGGCCCTGGAAAACTGGACAGCGGGCTAAGTGATAGTCTTGCTTAACTGACGGCCGTGTATCGGCCCTGAAAAGGAGCAAGAGCATGACGAGAAGGAAG
>Ga0209628_10004274_pt1 | contig 10278 bp, 7 predicted proteins | sample TergutCu122P4_FD_187285 | JGI IMG/M metagenome (GOLD analysis project Ga0209628, IMG submission 187285) | Cubitermes ugandensis P4 segment gut microbial communities from Kakamega Forest, Kenya - Cu122 P4 (SPAdes) (version 2) | ecosystem: Host-associated > Arthropoda: Insects > Digestive system >... | reverse complement strand
TTCAGTGACTTCATCATTCTCGCCACACTGTGGCACTGGGGTTGACTTAGCATCTAACATAAGTGAGTACCAGGGTTGTCTCTTCAGGGGTAAAGGTAGCTGGTGTGTAGGGCTGACAATCTTGCCTCCCTCATGTGCTGATTGTCTAGAAATGCTTAGAGTCTTAACCTCTTGGAACTGTAAGGTCCTGTCCAGGCCTCTGTAGGGATTGCTGTATTTTCATAAACTAGTTTATAAGACATGAGCGAACTATAGTGATGCATATTAGTATATTTAATCTTCTAGTGATTGCATTTCTCAGTACAAAATTTAATTTCACTTGTTGACTTTTGCCTGCCTGCTGGAAAATGAGAATTTATACTTTGGATTTGGTAACAGATTATGATGAAAAAATTTTTATTTCAGAACTGATATTTCTCTTATCTTTGCTATGCGTAACGTAATATAGTAGATAATTAGAAGGTAGAGTGACTCTAGCTGCACATTCCAGAATATGTGGAGAGAACTGAGACTAAAACTTGATATTTGTCACATCCAGATGTTGAGTTTTATTATGAGTGGGAACATATTAAAGAGCAGGGCTCTGGTACTGCATTTGTCTCTTTAGGACATCATCTTACCACCAGTCTTGTCCAACGGTTCTCCAGAGCAAGTTACAGGTAATCTGATGACTGATGAAGTTGAAGGACATCTTACTGGTTCTTCAGATGTTTTAAGAACCCGTGCTGCCATTGAACACATGCAGTCCAAAATTGGTCGCACAAGGGAACTTATTCGTGGCGAACAGACCACAAGAGATGGTATGTTTCATATTAATTGATTTCTTGAAAACATATGGCATTAAGGGGAATGTTGTATCTCAAACATTGTATACATTCTTTCTTACAGATAATGTAAATGAATATTTAAAACTCGCAGCAAATGCTGACAAGCAGCAGTTACAGCGAATTAAGGCGGTGTTTGAGAAGAAAAACCAAAAATCTGCACAGTCCATTTCACAACTACAGAAGAAATTAGAAAGTTATAACAAGAAATTAAGGGATTTAGAAATGCATGGATTATCGAGTACCCATCGCCAGCCCCGAGAAATGCTACGAGACATGGGTCAGGGGCTTAAGTGAGTTAATTCATATGTTTTATTTGTTTGTGTGTGTTTTCTTATGTTGCGGATTGGTGGAAAGGTTGCTGTCATGTGATGACTGTAGTTTGTCACTGTGTGGGACATGGAACAGCTTTCTGTGTTGTTTTCAGAAATGTTGGTGGCAACATCAGAGATGGCATCACAGGCTTGTCAGGGTATGTGTTGTGTCTTGTACATTGTGTGTGGTCTGTTGTCTTCATATTGATGGATTGCTTGTAACATTTGAGTTCATTTTTTTTTTTCCAGGACAGTTATGTCGAAACCAAGAGAATTTGCGCATCTTATTAAGAACAAATTTGGAAGTGCAGACAACATCAATACTTTAGCAAGTAAGAAAGCTTTGTTCTTCGCTGTTCAGGATCGTTTTTACAGCATATTCTTTTGTATTGTAAGAGGTTTTCTGATCCCTTATTCAGACAAGCAGTAAGACCTATTGGCTGGAGAACAGAGCATAGGAGAACACAGGAAGTATTCATAACAAGCTAGGATGTGTATGCACATTGTAATATTCCTGGTGTATTCACTTAATTTTGTTTAATTATTTCAAAAACCACGAGGTTTGTGGAAAGAGTTTATTTAGCATAAAATGTGTTTAATATATTCTAAAACTTCTGTTTGAAATGGTTTTGCTTTTATAAATATTTAAAAGTTGAAATTTGTGCAGGGATGCTTGTAAGTCCATTTTTAACCATAATTGAAAGGTGCCTCTTGATTTTAGTAGAACTTGCCAATGTCAGGTATCATGACTCTGCTCAGGATCTCACAAGTTGTTGCATGCAGATGGATGGACATAGTGAGAGTAATAGATGATTGTTTACAGCTTTTGGGTTTGAATGCACCAAAAAATGGGCAAAGTAAGTAATAAGTATGAAGAAGTTTGCATATGCGAGGCGTGGTCAGCTGCTCTATCCAAACAGAAAATTCACTTTTATAAACACATATGCAGGGAGGTTAGCTAATGTTTTTTTTTTTTTTTGTGAGTATATTACTTGTGCTTCAATCTGTGATGATAAATTCTGTGAATTTGCAAAATTAAGCATCCTGGGATCTTTCCATATGTACATTTACAACTGTCAGTTTTAACAGTGCTGTTTTGAATTACCAGTGTTCCTTGCATCAATCAAATGATGATTACTTACAAATATAAGAATCATTCAAGGTGTTCATACAAGTATTATAGTAAACAGTTAAATATTTAGAAATAAAATTAATTTACACACTATTTTGGGCTTATCTGAGGTAGAAGTTATACAGGGCCATGTTAAGGATTTTGTTATTTGCAGATTTATATAATATTATGTTTATATCTCTCTCTCTCTCTCTCTGTGTGTGTGTGCGTGCGTGCGTGCATGCGTGTGTGTGTGGGGGGGGGGTGCGCGCGCGCGCGTGCATATGTTTGTTTTGTGAGGTAAGTAGTAAAGAAATTCTTGCACTGTAGAATGAAATTAAGTCACTTGGTTTTAGCAGTTAACACTTCATGAATATTGTGAGTCAATCAACAGGTGGCACTGGTTCTTGGACACACATATAACAAGTTGAAGTGTGGCTGTACAAAAATTTTATACTGATGACAGTGTAAATAATAAGGTTGCTTGTTACTGCTGTCGTCTGTTCCACTGTACAGTGCATATAAATAAACTTTACATCCAATTTCCTGCCTTTGTTAATGTAGTTTGTACCCTTCAAGACAGATGTCTTCGCCATTTGCGTCAAGCCTGATTGGGGTTCCTGTTCTCCTGGGATATGGTGCCATGTCACTGGGTGATTGGTGCCTCGCTATTTGAGACAGTGTAGTAAATATGAGACAACTACACTGTCTCAAACAGTTGGACATCAGTCACACAATGACACAGCAGCATATCCTAGCTGAACAGAGACTTCACCTGCACTACTGTGAAAGCTTAAAATCTCTCAAGCCTGATTTAATTCTTTATTTCTCTGCCCTTGATTTGGAGACCAGCTATGTTTGTAAAGGTTTTTTATGGTTTACCTCAGATCATCGAGGCTAATATCAGGTGATGATCATTTATTTTCACATTTTTAAAATTATTTATTATTCTGTAATTTGAATCTGTGTGGATGGAGCTACTGATAATGTAAATGAAAATCTGTAAAAGAAATAAATACATAAATAAATAAATAAAATTCTAACTCTACCCCTGAATGAGTTCAGTGCTGTGACATCTGTTAAAAATGAATTAATTTAATACTCATTGAATAACATGAGAACCATTTTGATCAATTTCTATTAAGTCTGTTAAATAAGACCAGTACAGTTAACTTTCTGCTTTTACATAATGTGTGATTTATTTTTCTGTCTAGGAAATGGTGATAATGCATCAGTTGATGAGGAGAAGGCCCACCATGGTAGTGCAACCCTACCTGGTGGCTGCAGTCTTGGTTCTACTAATGCTTCATCCAGTGCTGGTGTAATAAAATTTGCTTCCGATGAGGGTTCAGAGTGCAGTTCTGTGACTAGCGGAAGCATTCCACCTGGTAACCTAACTCATCACTCCTCGCCTCACCATCCTGCCACTCTCCATTTGCCGACTGTGTACAATCTCGAAATAATACTTACTGAGCTGCAAGAAAGACATGAAGAAATTGACAGGTTGAGGGAAGAGCTGGAAAATGTGAAGGTAAGGATGTGTATAATATACAGATACCTGTAAGAAGTAAAATAAATTCTTGCAAATATTTATAATGCCTGCTTTGTTCATGTACTTCAGTCTGTGTGGTTAGATTAGGAAGAACTGCTATTTAATAATGGTAAACCATTGCTGTGCCAAATTGCCACTCATACAGATTCAGGCTGAGCTGGGGTAACTCAGCAAGTGACTAGATCACATGTTGGAAAGCCAAAAAATTGGGTCTTGATTCCAGGTAGGCACAGAGATGTATCTCTTCACAATCATGTCCAGATTATCTCTGGAGACCATCCAGTGGGTACCAGGGGCTCTTTCCATGGGGTAAAGTAGCCATGAAACTGACCACTTATGCTAATCTGGTGCTGAAGTTAATAAATGCTTAACTAATTTAGCGCAGGGATGGCTTTACCTTTCAGAGATTCAGTCTGTAATTAGTTTGAGTGATGTAACTTCAACATTTGTGATGATCACTGTCTGTTTAATTGGTACCACAAATTATTTCCATATGAAGTGCTGTAGCTATGTTTAAGACCTATCCACTAACAAGTTTCATAAGCCTAGCTTCAGTGGTTCAGTAGTTACCAGACTGCAATCTAAGCATAGACTTTAAGTGGCTGCCGTGGTTCACATTCCACAAAAACATTACCTAGACAGAAGTTACATTTTTTTTTAAAGATATATCACTACCAAAAATTTTAGGACCATATGTTAAATGGCACCACTAGTTTTGCTTTCACCTGAGTGTTTGCATACTGCTATGCTGATATTAGCGTTGGTAGAAAGGTTAAAAAAAAAACATACTGGCTTGCTGATATTTGTACAAGGTTTTGTGCCATCAGGGTGTGGGGAGGTGGAGGTATAGCTCCATGCAGTCTTGATATTAGCACATATAAACATAAAAATGTAATTTTCGTGCTCATTTTCTGTTGCTGCAGTGGAAATAATAACGTATTCTTGTTGATATGCATGGTAACCATGGCTGTCAAAATAAGCAAGTACTGGGGTAGACATTCTGGATATGAATCCTCATCCTTTTATGAATTACATGAGTAAACTAATAATTTCTGAATTATGTTTTTAATACACCAACAACATGCACGTACAATAAAATACATGTATTAATTATAACCTTTTCTGGTACATGTTTTGACACTTATTGTGCTTACAAAAAGTTCTCCTGAAGATGGTGCAGTGAACACCGAAACATAACAGGTGAAAAGGTGGTAATTAATACAATTATTTTATTGTATGTGTATTTTGTTGGTATATTAAAGACATAATTTATGAAAAAATGAACGGAATGGAAAGCTTCAAGATCCTAATTTCTGAATCTGAGTCTAATAAGAGTTTTAGCTACTGCTTATTGTGATCTTGATAAGGAGAGCAATCACATCTCTTGTGAAGAAATAGTTCTTCTGCTTGTTCCTGATAGAATAGAACAGTTGACTAAAACTGTTATGGCAGGTTTATGCTGTTAAGTGTGGTAGGAAGGGTACTGTACTAACATTGTAGTCTGTCAGGTAAGTGAATGCCTCCACAGGTGGGGCCGTGGCAGTCACCTGTTTGTCACCCAGAAACAAAATTTTAAAAATGCAGTATAAATAAATTCCTGTGGTTTAGACACCTTATGTTGGTTCCGCATCCTAGTTGTTTAGTTTTGTGATCACTGTTAAAATGAAATTATGTAAAGTTTGATTGTTCGGTTGTATCTTGTTCAGTACTGAAGTAAAAAAAGTGATATTGGTCACAGTAGAATTCAGGGACAGACTTTTGTGGTAAAGGTATGATACTTTAGTTTCCATATGGCAGGGACTGAGCAACTTGGGTCAGTTCTGTGTTCTTAGTGATATGCAATCCTTGTAGCAGGCCATGCAGCGAGAAGTTGCTTTTGTGAGTCAAGCACTCCAGGAAGAACGCTTTCGTAGTGAGCGTCTGGAGGAACAGGTGAATGATTTGACAGAGCTGCACCAGAATGAAGTGGAGAATCTGAAGCAGACCATTACTGACATGGAAGAGAAAGTCCAGTACCAGAGTGAGGAACGTCTGCGTGACATTCATGAGATGCTAGAGTGCTGCCAGACTAAGGTCAGAAACCTGTAGTTTTGTTTTACAATCTTGTTAAGAAGGGGCCTTTAGAGCATAGTTTACATTATCCAGTATCAGAGGAAGGGGTACCTGTGTGAATTTCACAAGATGCTAGCGTCCAGCCAGACAAATGAAATTATTTATCCAAATGGAGAAAAAGAAATGTGAACAGCTAAAATAAATGGCATTAAAGTTAAATTAAATTCCTTGCTTGTAAATTAAAACTTTAAGTGAAACCAAAGAAATCATAAACAGTAATACCTTTGGAGTTACACAATTCCAATTTGTATAATATATGTACTTGTTGGCGTGGGTTCAGTAGGTACCTTATCTACTTGTTAAATGTAACAGATTTCAAAGATGGAACATCAGCAACAGCAGCACCAGCAGTATGTGACTCTGGAAGGCATTGACAATTCTAATGCACGTGCTTTGGTAGTTAAACTCATCAACGTTGTGCTTACTGTTCTCCAAGTGGTCTTGTTGCTGGTTGCCACCGTAGCTGGAATTGTGATGCCTTTTCTGAGAACACGGTAAGATTCATTTGTGCACTGATATCTGTATTGTAAGTTGTGTTGTGCTACTTTTGCACCAGCAGCTAAATGAAGCTATTTGTATCTGTTTTTATGAGGTTTATCACATTTAGTGAAGCACATTGCTTGAGGGGCATTGCAGTTTGTAGCCTTTGCTTAATTTTAAGCTAGGAAGGCTGAGATGGCACAAACCATTATGGTTAAGTGCAGAGGTGCACAAATCCTGAGAGGCAGGCCACATGGACAACTAAATTTGTGCAGTGGTGCCTAATATTGATGAGTACTCTTCGGAGTCTGTTTAATGTCATCCTTTGGAGCCTAGAATTTTGAGGTGGATTCAAGATTTTTGGAAAATGTGTGGACTTCTGTTTCAGTGGGTAGCTCCATTGACTTTATGTGGGTCATTGAATGTGTAAAATAACATTTTTGTGTTAAGTATCAGGGGTTTGCATAAAAGTGTGAAGATAAGAATGAAGCTGGGTAAGGAAGCTTTTCCCTCATAGTTTATTTCCATGGTTAAATGCATTCTATGTGGAAAAGCCACAAAAAGTTGCTTGAACTGTTTAGAAATGGCAGGAAACATTTCTTGCATCGGTCCTCTGAAACATCACTTGGGTTCAGACCAAATTGGCTCCACTTCTAAATGAGTTGTCACATGTGTTATAAGGACAGGCTTAAATATGGTTACTTTTCACTCTGTGTGTTGGTGACTTACCTTAATTTAATTGTGTATGTTCCTTGTTCCAGCCTGCGAGTCCTGACTACAACTCTGTTGGTTGCTGGCATTGTTTTTGTGTTGAAACAGTGGCCTGAAGTGAGAGACTTGGGTAGTCACTTGATTCGTCACTTAAAACAAGCTTTATCTGTTAAGTAGTATCATGTACACATTTGTGTTTGCTGGTTGTACTGCTTCTGTTTGGAGAAGCAATGAGGAATTTTGGTGTTGCTCCCTATTGTTGGGTGTCCAAATAGTAAATTATACATACTCTAACATACTGCTGACTAGCCTGTTGCTGGAGGCTGTTTTGTTGAACTTAATTAACCTCTGTGGCCAAGGTAAGAATTTGAGAGTGCCGAAAGTCAGACATCTGTATAGTTGTCATGCAGTTTCTTCACAGTATAAGATTTACATGCAACAGAAATCCAGCCTGTAAGCATTGACCAGATTGGGTAATGGCAGAACCTCCTTGTTTCACTCAGTTGATCCTTGTGGTTAATAAGATGTCAGTACAGCATCATGTCGTGTGTCAGTTGGTACCAGTGGTGTCAGGTGTGACAGGCTGAGCATACCTAGGAGTTATCAAGTAATAATCCATATAGCACCAGACACAAACATGTGATTATTAGTCAAGAATGACATTCCATGTAGCTGTAGGAAGTCCTTTGTAATTGAATGTAATCACTTGAAACAAGGCTGTCATATTTTGTACCGCAGTGGTAAGCAGACATGAATGTATTTCAAATGTCTGAGTACTAACTACTGTATTAGATTTCTTAGAATTTAACTGACATTCATGTTGACATGTTCCATTGTCTCATCATGGTTATAAACACATTTCAGAGGCTGGCACTTTGTTGTTGGGTAAAAGGATAGACACAACAGAGTATGTTCCCTACTTCATGTGATAATGGAAACAGCCAACCTGTGGAACATTGTGGTATTTATGTCATTAGATGATGGAAAATGTCCATTATGTGTGTTAGTTAAAGCACCTATATCACAAGCCTTTACACTTACCTTAGAATTGAGATTTGTTTTGTGTTACAGACGAAATGAAGTATTTTAATAATGAAGCTGGTAGAACTGCCACTTGGAAAAGAGCTTCAAAATGACTTTCATATGTTTATTCAAAAATTTTCTGTATTTAACTATGTATAAGACAAGTTCAATTTCTTGATTAGCAGCTGAAGAAAGAGGGACAAAGTAAAATAGAGGGGAAAAAGCTTTTCGTGTGTGTTTGATAGGAGGCTGTTCTGGTCTGCATGAGGTGGCAAAGAGAAAATCCTGCCCTTTCCAGGCTTCATAACCTGGTTGTCCTGTTCAAAGCCATTGACTGTACTGACAGTTGTTATGGGGCTTGTCCCTTGTTGTGTCTGACAAAGTCTTGTTTCAGTGGAGTTTGTAGGAATCTTATTAATTGTGTATAACATTTAAAACAAAATTCATATCACGTCTGCACAGATATAGTGTAGAACAGAATCTCTACCCATCTTGCAAAATGGTAGAGTCGTGATGGATCTCAAGAGTCTGAAGTACATCCAGTTCAGAATTCATTGTTTGCTGGTGACATATTCATAGCCATGACAAGAAAGACTGACTGCTACTGCATGTGCAGAGCGTGGTGGTGAGAGTTAGCAACACAAAATGTAATATGTATATTTGGCTTCATTGAAGTGATTCACATTTGTTATTTATTGTGATAGCAGGTGACGCCTCAGTGAGTTGTGACAATTTGTACAGAGAGTGTATTTTAATGTGCTTGTTACTTCAGTATATCATTCCATTGATGACTTAAAAGAGGGCAGAACTGCTACAATGCAGTAACTGTACATTTTGATTGAAACTAGAATGTTTCTTATGATTTGCTTTCATGCCATAGATACTTGGTTGCTCTTTATGGTGGAGTAAACCTGAAACATAGTATTTAGAAATAATGCACTACTCTAAAAATTAGGGGAAACTTTATTTGTATTAATTATGGATGTTGGATGTGATAGCCGGTAGGGGTATGAAGAATTCAACACACGTACTTGTAGTAGACTTCCTTGGAACACTTAATAAGAAAGGCAATGCACTGAATGTCAGCTGAAGATATTATCAGTTTATAATTCAGAGTTGTCACATTTGAAAGTTGAAATGGGCCTTTTTTAAGTAAAATTAAAATATTTGCATCATATAAAAACCTGTCAAAAACTGTGCACACAATCTAATATGCATATTTGAGCACTTAATTGTAAGAGGCTCATTTAGATGAACCCCATTCAGGAATTGCTATGGGCAAAGGAATGAAGCCATTAGAAGTATTTTCCATGGGCAGTGAGTCTGACATCCCACAGACACACTGACTGAAGGATCCATTCCCCAAAGAACTCCATGGACCATTGCATCACTGCACAACTGTGCCATTTCAGTAATTTTTTGTGGTTCTTCAGTGCTTTCTTGAGAAAGCAAAACACATGAAAGTCATGTGGTCAAGGATCCAAACTGTGTGGGGGATGGTCCAGCTCTTTTCAGAACATGGAGTGGTGCTTAGAGGGTGTAGGCCGCATTGTGACAGATAATATCTCATGTGATTATGAGAGGATCTTTCCTCTTAATGGTGCTACAAAGGTCTCAAGAGTATTCCAGAATAGTGTTGGGTGGTAATGGTGATGTCAGGATCCTGAATGTTCTGAATGACAGCTCATTGGTTGGCCTATGTGGACATGGGATGCCAGTGTTTAGCTGTCATACTGTTCCTGTTTGCTCCAACATGCCCACTCTTTTGAATGGATCATGATCCAAATGCAGATATGTCATGCCAACAGACACATGGTCATCTGCATCTGGCTGTATATACTAGCAGCACCATGAGTGGGTTTCATTTGAACAACCCTCGAGCAGGGAAAAGGTGTCTTCCCTAATTTTTAGTAAGTTTTTGTAATTTTGTTGTGTGATGTATTATCACATAAGATCACAATTGTTACAGTGCCGTAAACTTAAAGCGACTCACACACACAGTAAAACCTCTGTACATAGTGCACCGTACGACAAACTGATGGATCCCTGGAGTATGCCTGTGTAAACAATTGGGTGGGGGTTTGACTGTGTGTGTGTGTGTGTGTGTGTGTGTGTGTGTGTGTGTGTGTGCGCGCGCGCGCACGTGCGCGC
>Ga0209628_10004271_pt1 | contig 10281 bp, 9 predicted proteins | sample TergutCu122P4_FD_187285 | JGI IMG/M metagenome (GOLD analysis project Ga0209628, IMG submission 187285) | Cubitermes ugandensis P4 segment gut microbial communities from Kakamega Forest, Kenya - Cu122 P4 (SPAdes) (version 2) | ecosystem: Host-associated > Arthropoda: Insects > Digestive system >... | reverse complement strand
CCATGGTAGGGGAGGTAAATTTAACCAATACAGCTGTAATACATGAATCATTTAAAGAGTTATTGAATGGTTTTAATAACGCTACGATTGATGCCTCTGCTGCGATACAGTTAAGCCATTACGCGCCGAATGCATTAGAATTCATCTATTCAAGCGAAACGCCACAGTTGGCAATATTCAGCGATATTTACTATCCAAAGGGGTGGAAAGCGTGGATAGATGATACCCCAGTAGAGATTATACGGGCTAACTATATCTTGAGGGCTTTACTTTTACCTGCTGGTAACCATACTATTCGTTTTGCCTTTGCTCCAGAGTCATATATTAAAGGAGCAACCTATTCACGGATAAGTTCTGCGCTGTTACTGTTGTTATTATGTGCAGGAATTTTTGTAACATGGCGTAAGAAGTAATGAAGAAGTTGCTGCTTCTAGGTCCTGCATGGCCTTACCGCGGAGGGATTGCTGCTTCTAACGAACAATTAGCAAGAGCTTTGCAACAACAAGGGCATGAAGTGGAAGTATGTACCTTTCGACTTCAGTATCCCTCTTTTCTCTTTCCGGGAAAGAGTCAGTATTCAGAGTCACCCCGACCAACGGGAGGGGTCTCCATCCAAAGAGCTATCAACTCCATCAACCCCCTCAATTGGTTTGTTCAAGGAAAGGCGATCAGGAAGAGAGGGTATGACCAATTGGTGGTGCGCTACTGGACACCTTTTCTAAGCCCCGCTTTGGGAACGGTTTGCCGCCAAGCCAAACGAGACGGGATGCGTGTAACAGCATTAGTCGACAACCTTATCCCCCACGAACAACATTTTTGGGATAAACCGCTTACAAAGTTCTTTGTAAACGCTGTGGACGATTTTGTAGTGATGTCGCATCAGGTACGTGAAGAGATAGCATCCTTTTGCCCCACTAAACCGGTGCGCTATTCTCCCCATCCTGTGTACGATATTTATGGCGCAAAGATAGACCGGAATGTGGCTGCGGCGCAGTTGCAATTAGATGCTTCGTTACGATGGTTGCTCTTTTTTGGATTGATTCGTGCTTATAAAGGGCTTGATTGGCTGTTAGATGCGTGGTCGGTGCTTAAAAAAAGAGGAGTCGTTGAGGGCAAAAAACTGTTGATTGCCGGAGAGTTTTATGAAAATGAAGAGAAATATCGGAAGCAGATAGCACAGCTAGGTCTTATAGATGATGTAGTGATCCACAACCGTTTTATTCCCGACAACGAAGTGGCTGCCTATTTCTCTCTATCCGATGTGGCGGTACAGCCCTACAAGAGCGCCACACAGAGTGGAATCACCCAAATCGCCTATCATTTTGAAACACCCATGATCGTTACCGATGTAGGAGGATTGTCAGAGATTGTTCCCCACGGCAAAGTGGGATATGTGGCGGCGCCAAATCCTTCAGCAGTAGCAGAAGCTATCCAAAATTTTTATGCAGATGGCCCCATTGACCGCTTTACTGAAGCGATTGGGATTGAAAAACAACGCTTTTCTTGGAACGCTTTGGCACAGGCTGTGTTGATTAAGAAGGAAAAATTTAAAAATAACTCTTCTTAGATCTTTTGTTTTTTTGCCGATGCCGGATCACGCTTTTTTATTACCTTTGCATTGTTCACAAATAAATCAAAACATTATGTCTATCCAGGAGCAACAAAAAAAGAGAGAAAAGTATTACAATGAGGCGATGCGGTATATGGATAACGCCAAAGAGTCTCTGCAGAACGCTAGAAAAGAAGACAATTTCTATCACGACAAAAAGTATGTAAAAACCGCATGCGGAACTGCATACAATGGTGTTCTAGTAGCTTTAGATGGTTATCTTCAACTCAAAGATATCAAACCTAAGGGAAAGGAGAGAAAATCGATTGAATATTATCAGGAGAACCTTGGAAAAATAGACAGGAAATTGTTGAACTACCTCAACAGTGCTTATGAAATCTTACATTTGTGGGGCTATTACGATGGCATTACAAATGCGAAGGTGATCAATGAGGGATTTGAGGATGCTTATACGATTATCGAAAAGATCAAACCGTTTTCTTGACGTCCCTATGAGTATATGTTAAAAGGGCTTACATTATAATTGTGTTGCAGTAGGCTACGGGTGTACACAACAAAAGAGAAGGGATAGGGGAAGGTGGCGCCACGTAGGTGGTCTTCGCGCGAAATTTCGTTCCATTGACGCCAATCGATAGGGGGAAAAAAAGTGTCGGCTTGGGGAATAGGAGCTTTTACATGCGTGATATAGAGCTTGTTGGCAATTGGGAGTGTTTGGCGGTACACTTCGCCTCCGCCCATAACGAAGATTTCTTCTGCTTGATCGTGCGACTTGGCTAACGTGAGGGCTTCATAGAGCGATCCAACAAATTCGACCCCCGGTATAGGATCTGTTTCTTTATCGCTGAGTACGATGTTCCTGCGGTTAGGCAGCGGACGTCCAATCGAATGAAAAGTGTTTAGACCCATCAAAAGCGTGTGTCCGGTGGTCATTCGTTTGAAATAGTTCAGATCTTCAGATATTTTCCAAAGGAGTTGCTGTTGATAGCCAATGGCATTATTTGGGGCAAGAACGACAATGATGGAAAGCATACAATTAAATGGCGATTGGGGCTTTAATAGTGGGATGGGGGTTATAGTTTTCTAATGTAAAATCGTTATAATCAAACGAAAATATATCAGTCACCTGAGGATTGAGGTGCATGGTGGGGAGGGGTAGGGGAGTACGTTGCAGTTGTGTTGTTACCTGTTCAATGTGGTTAGTGTAGATATGGGCGTCCCCAAAGGTATGGATAAATTCGCCAAGCTGTAAGCCGCACACCTGAGCAAGCATCATGGTAAGCAAGGCGTAGGAAGCAATATTAAACGGCACACCCAAAAAGAGATCGGCACTGCGCTGGTAGAGCTGACACGAGAGTTTGTTGTTGGCTACATAGAACTGGAAGAGGGCGTGGCAGGGGGGGAGCGCCATCATCTCGAGCTCTCCTACGTTCCATGCGCATACGATGTGGCGCCGCGAGTCGGGGTGATTTTTAAGGTTGTTCACCAATTCGGTTATCTGGTCAATCTGCCTTCCATAAGAGGCTGGCCATGATCTCCATTGATGACCGTAGATGGGGCCTAAGTTTCCATAAGCATCGGCCCATTCATCCCAGATGGTGACACCGTGTTGGTTTAGCCATGCGGTATTAGTGTCTCCTTTTAGAAACCACAACAGTTCGTAAATAACCGATTTAATATGTATTTTTTTGGTAGTGAGTAAAGGAAAACCCTCCTGCAGGTTCATCCGCATCTGGTAACCAAAGATGCTGATGGTGCCGGTGCCGGTGCGGTCGCTTTTGAGCGTTCCGTGGTTAAGTGTGTGTTGTAGCAGGTCTAAGTAGCAGATCATGGGAGCAAAGGTACAAATTTTATGGAGGCGCTGAAAAAAAGAGTCAAAAAATGCGTACCTTTGCCAAAAACAATGTATAGAACACACACCTGCGGAGAGCTTCGCATCATTCACAAAGACTTAGAAGTAACTTTAGCCGGCTGGATACAGCGGTTACGTAAATTTGGCGGAATCTATTTTATTGATCTTCGAGACCGATATGGGGTTACACAGCTGGTTATAGAAGAAAATGCGCCTGATGAATTGCGCACAATTACCGACACATTAGGCCGCGAATTTGTAGTACAAGTAAAAGGTAAAGTATTAGAACGCAGCAATAAGAACAACAAAATTGATACCGGGGAGATTGAGATAGCGGTATCTGAACTCCAGATATTAAACAGTGCATTGACACCTCCATTTACCATAGAAGATGAGAGCGATGGAGGAGAGGAGATTAGAGCGGTATACCGTTATATCGATTTACGCCGTAACCCCTTAAAACGCGCCATCATGTTGCGGCACACCATGGCGCACGAAGTGAGAAACTATTTGTCAAATCAGCAATTTCTTGAAATCGAAACGCCTGTATTGATGAAATCAACACCCGAAGGTGCCCGCGACTTTGTGGTACCTTCGCGGATGAACCCCGGACAGTTTTACGCTTTGCCACAAAGTCCGCAACAATTTAAACAACTGCTGATGGTGGCCGGCTACGACCGCTACTTCCAGATTGTGCGCTGCTTTCGTGATGAAGATCTGCGTGCAGACCGTCAACCCGAATTTACCCAAATCGACTGCGAAATGGCTTTTGTAGAGCGCGAAGATGTGCTTTACACCTTTGAAGGATTGGCGAAACACTTATTCAAAAATGTACTATGCAATTATTTAGGATATGCCGATCATCCTCGTTTCAGCCAGCCTTTCCCCCGCATGAGTTACGCCAACGCCCTGCGTTTTTACGGCACCGACAAGCCGGACATCCGATTCGAGATGAAACTCTGCGACTTGACCTCATTAGCCAAAGGGCATGGATTCAGCGTTTTTGATGCTGCGAACTATATTGGCGGTATATGCGCCAAAGGAGCCGCTTCTTACACGCGCAAACAGTTAGACGAATTAACCGAATGGGTAAAACGTCCCCAGATTGGAGCTAAAGGGTTGGTTTATGCCCGTGTAACACCGGAAGGCGTTAAATCGAGTGTTGATAAATTCTATACACCCGAAATTTTGCAGTTATGGGCTGACCAAATGGAAGCAGTTGAAGGTGATTTGATGCTGATATTGTGTGGAGATGAACAAAAAACGCAGACGGCGTTGGGCGCGTTACGTTTAGAGATGGGGAATCGATTGGGACTGAGAGTGAAAGGCGATTTTGCCCCACTATGGGTGTACGACTTTCCCCTATTGGAATGGGATGAAGAGACACAGCGCTTTTACGCGATGCACCACCCATTTACTTCGCCCAAACCCCAAGATTTGCCTAAGTTTTACAGCCATAAAAAAGAGGACTTAGAACAGGTGTGTGCTAACGCCTATGACTTTGTACTCAACGGTGTAGAGATTGGCGGCGGTTCCATAAGGATTCACGATTCGGCGGTACAGCAACGGATGTTTGAAGTTCTTGGATTCACACCTGAAGAAGCAGATTATCGCTTTGGCTTTATCATCAACGCATTTAAGTATGGCGCTCCCCCACATGGCGGCATTGCGTTTGGATTTGACCGCTGGTGCGCAGTCTTTGGCGGCTCCGAAAGTATCCGCGATTACATCGCTTTTCCTAAAAACAACTCCGGAAGGGACTTGATGTTGGACGCCCCTTCTTTTATTGATGAAGCGCAATTGAAAGAGTTAGCATTGGTCAGCACAACACAGCGATGAATCACGACTACGGGACCAAAGTCTTTTTGACGAATGACATCAAAGAGCTTGACAGGCAAACGCTGTTGTTAGAAAATATCACAGAAGCCGAGTTAATCAAACGTGCAGCTTCGGCGCTTTTTGAGGCGATCTGTAAGTTATATCCTCCACCTAAGGGGGTCTGCATCTTTTGTGGGCCGGGCAATAATGGAAATGATGGTCGGGTATTAGCTACTCTTCTGATAGAGGCAGGTTATGATATTAAAATTTTTGATTTGATGCATGACGACGTTCCCTCTCTGTCTTCTGTGTCGGACGATACGCTGCTGATTGATGCGCTTTTTGGTTCCGGGCTGAATCGTCCGCTTGATGGTGTGGCGGCGGATTGGGTGCAATCAATCAACAATGCCCCTGGGATACGAATCGCTATAGATATCCCATCGGGATTGCATGGAGAGGTGAATGAGATTTCTAATCAATTTGTTGCGGTTCGGGCACACCATACCCTAACGCTCGAGTTCCCAAAGCTCTCATTGTTTTTCCCGGAAAGTGCAGCGTATGCGGGGGCGTGGCGGGTGGTGCCTTTTGGGTTGTCTCCAAAGGTTGTTGCAGAAAAAGAGACTCCTTATAGGATGGTGAATCCTAAGAGATTAAAAGCGTTGTTAAAACCGTTGCCCAAGTTTTTACACAAAGGCACGGCGGGCAGGGTGCGCCTTTTGGCGGGTTCGACGGGGATGATGGGGGCTGCTGCCTTGGCGGTGAAGGCGGCTTACCGTACGGGTGCGGGTTGGGTGCAGGCGTTGGCGCCTGAAAGGGAGATGGGGCTTTTGCAGATGATGGTGCCGGAGGCGATTGTGGGAGATGTGGAGGAGTGGAGGGGCTGGGCGCTGGGGGCGAACACGCAGGTTCGCCCGTACGATGGCGCCGGCCCAGGCTTGGGCGTTTCAGAGATGGCGATAAAGCATTTGCAAATATTCCTATCTATACAAACACATCCATGCTTATTGGATGCGGATGCTTTGAATATTTTGGCAATGCATCCGGATTTATGGCAGTATGTACCAGATAATTCGATTATTACGCCGCACACGGGAGAGTTTGCACGCCTTGCGGGAGGTTGGGGAAACGATTTTCAACGTTTACAATTACAACGTCGATTAGCAGCGCAGCATCATGTTATTGTTGTATTAAAAGGTGCACACACTTCGATTGCTTTTCCGGATGGCGCCGTTTACTTCAATACCACAGGCAATCCGGGGATGGCTACTGCGGGAAGTGGGGATGTACTTACAGGAATCATCTTGGGCCTGCTTGCACAAGGGCTTCCTCCGCAGGAAAGTGCAATCTTAGGCGTTTATTTACATGGAGTTGCAGGAGATTTGGCGGCTGATGCATTAGGGCAGCGTTCGGTGATGGCTTCTGATATCGTAGAAAATATTTCGTATGCCATGCAACGTTTTGGCGATTGCTGCATCTATAGTATATAGTTAATTATTAAATCTGAAATCTATGAAGAAAATAGCTTTAATAGCTGTTGTTAGTGTCTTATTTATCCTTCCTAATGGATGCGACCAGATATCTAACACTGTAACCTATACGGTAAATGAACCCGTGTATATGTCGTTTCTCGAATTTAGAACTACAAAAGGGGCGCTTCCTGCCCAAAAGATGGTGAATCCAGGGAAGATTTGCTTGTATGGCAACTATCTATTTATAAATGAAATTGGCAAAGGAATTCACATAGTGGACAACAGCAATCCATCTGTGCCAAAAACCATTGCGTTTATAGAGCTTACAGGCAACATAGACATTACGGCTCAAGACAATATCCTCTATGCAGACAGCTTTATCGATTTGGTTTGGTTCGATATCACCAATCCATTGCATCCTGTGGAACTTGGCCGCGCAGAAGATGTCTTCCCCAATGTGCTTCCTGCCACAGGCAACGAATACCCCATTAAAGAGGTGAATTGGAACAAAGGAGTAATCGTTGGATGGGAGGTGAAAACGATTACAGAAAAGGAGGAGTTTAATACATGGTATCCCTGTATGGGATGTTATTTCTTAGACGTTAGACCTTCCAGCTCAGATTTCAGTTCCCAAAAGATATCTTCATCAAGTTCAGGACAGACCGGCGTTTCTGGCTCCATGTCGCGCTTTGCCATTTATGGCGACTATCTCTATGTAGTGAACAGTAGTATGTTAAAAGTATTTTCCCTTTATGGAAATACGGTAATCAAAGGTCATGAACAATACCTGAGCTGGAATGTAGAGACCATTTTTCCCTATAACGATAAATTGTTCTTAGGAACCACCACAGGTATGATGATATACGGCCTCGCCAATCCGGCGCAGCCAAACCATTTATCGTCGATGTGGCACATTCTGGGATGTGACCCGGTGGTGGTACAAGGCGATTGGGCCTACGTAACCATCAGAGGAGGAAATATGTGCGGTCAAAATTTCAGTGTACTCAATGTAATAGACATCTCTAATCCTGCTGCACCTGTACAAAAAGCGTCCTACAACATGAAGGAGCCGTATGGATTGGGGATAGATGGAAACAGACTCTTTGTGTGCGATCAAGGTTTAATGGTATTTGACGCCACCAATCCTGTTCTTGTGGGGACAAAGCAAATCAAGCACTTTACCGCTATTCATGGTTTTGATGTAATCCCTTATAAAGGAACGCTGATGCTGATAGGGAAAGACGGTTTGTATCAGTATGATTACTCAGACATTAATAATATCAAAGAGTTGAGTTCAATTAAAGTGGAAAAGAAATGAAAAATAGATTCTTGTTATTGTCGTTTTGCCTGTTAGCCGGTTCATCATTATGGGCGCAAAATTATTACAATCTAACGCAATTATCGTTTCTTATAGCCGATGAGAACGAATTTTCCCCCATTAAATCAAACATGGCGTCATCGGTAGTGAATATTAACGGTTATCGTTTTAATGAACACTTCTCTATGGGCGTGGGTGTTGGAATAACCGCCATGTCTTACCTCATCTTCCCGGTCTTTGCCGATTTCAGGGTCACTTTTTTAAAGAGCAACTTGAGCCCCGTAATGGCCGTCAAAGGCGGATACGCTTTTGCCAACAGCAAAAAAGAGATTTTTAAAGGAGCGTATTACGGGGATTATAAAAACACCGGAGGCGGCATGTTTAATCCCGAAATTGGCTTCAAAGTAACCATGACGGAACGCGCTGATTTTATGTTGACAATCGGATATTGGTACCAACATGTAAAGAGCGAAATTAAAGACAAGACCAACTACTATTACGGCACACATTATAGGACTTCAGACCTCAACCGATTGTCGTTTAGTGTCAGCTTTTTATTCAAATAGGAAAGTTTTACTATCTTTGAGGCAAATTCTTTTGCATGATGATGAAACATGCAATGTACATAAGTTTGTTTTTGTTATTGTGTTTGGCAGAATCTTGCACAAATGACAGAATGATTTCTATATCTTTTGATACAGCAGAAAGGCTGATGCATACACAGCCCGATTCAACATTACACATACTGCAAACATTAGACGAACAACATATTCTCCACGGCGCACAAAAGGCTCGATTTGCCCTTCTCTATTACGAGGCTTTGGAAAAGAACGACTTAGCTTTTCCCAACGATACCCTTATCGAGAATGCGATAGATTATTACAACTCACAAAGAGATTACCAGAGATTAGGTCTGGCTCTCTTTTATCAAGGGAAGAGATATTTGCAAAGAGATAGCATCACAAAAGCCATGTTCGCTTTTCTCCAGAGCGAGAAGATGCTGCAACGGTATAGAGACGAAGAGTTATTGGGTACTGTAAACTTTGAAATGGCGTTGCTATATCAGGAACAACATAATTATAAAGAAGCGCTCACACATTTTCAACAATCTTTGGCGCTTTTTCAAAAAACAGACAATAAAAAGGAAGAGGGACATCTATTACTAAAAAATAGCCGACCTGTTATCTATTTCAGGAGCTGAGATTGATTCGGTTCAAACCTATATTGAAAGAGCAAAGAAGGTTGCCATAGAAAGGAGCGACATGGTTTTTTTGTGTGAAGTGGAGGCATCGGATGCCATCATGCGAAAAGAGTATACACAAGCTAAAGAAATCGTATTCTTTTCCATTCAGGAACATAAACAAGGCGTGCTATCAATTCGATGCACTTCCTTATTGGGTTCATTGTATTATGATTTGCAACAAATAGATTCTGCACGTTACTATAAACTATTGGTATTGCACAACAGTCAGGCTACCACACAGCAAAGGGGGAATGCGTTAAGTATCTTAAAAGAGATTGAAAAGCAAGCCGGCAAATATGAAGAGGCTTTGCAGTATGCAACACTTTATCAAGCGTTTTCAGATTCTGTATTAATGTCGCACCATACACATAATCTGCCATATATAGCCCAAAAGTTCCGTTTTGACCAACTGATGGGTAAACAAGTGATTCAAAAAGTGCGTTATATGGTAACAGTTGCCTGTTTCGGCATTTTGGCAATATGCGGATTCTTTGGCGCCCGGTATGTGCGGAAAAGAAATATAAATGCGTTGGTATTATCTGCAAATGAAAAGCTCGCTGTTTCACAAAAACAAAATTTTGAATTGGCTACCAAAGGCCCCGCTTTTGACCCGAATACTTGGACATACGTGGGTACAACATACGATGAAATCTTAGTTTCAGAACGCATAAAAGCTATCCCCGGCGGCTGGCACCAACATCCCCCCTTTAATGATTCTTTACCTTTTGTACCCGGCATTGCCACAGCAAATGGTAGAGCTTATACCGGTTGTACAGTTATAGCAACCGCACAAATTATGTCATTTTGGAAAAAGCCACATGGTAATTATATCACACAATCCACTTGGACATCTATGATAAGCAACCTTGCTACATCAGTTGAATTAAAAAAACTTATTAAAGATATTTTTAATACATTAATTGTAGCAAATTTAGGTTACGGTGCCACATATTATAATACTTCCGGCACATCGCTCGATGCTAGTATAACCTTTCCAGTTATACGAGCCTGTTT
>Ga0209628_10004270_pt1 | contig 10281 bp, 12 predicted proteins | sample TergutCu122P4_FD_187285 | JGI IMG/M metagenome (GOLD analysis project Ga0209628, IMG submission 187285) | Cubitermes ugandensis P4 segment gut microbial communities from Kakamega Forest, Kenya - Cu122 P4 (SPAdes) (version 2) | ecosystem: Host-associated > Arthropoda: Insects > Digestive system... | reverse complement strand
CTTATATATACTTCGTTTCGGCGACGGCGTAAGATACGGCGATTCTTTAGTGGAAATGTTACTCTCAAGCGACAACGCGCCCGTGTCATAATTCTGCCTGTAATTCAACCCGCTCCACTCGACTTTCGTCATTTTATTCGCAGGCGTACCCTGCGGCAGCGGGACTTGTAAATACCCAAGTTCTTTATTTTGCATAGATACCCCTCACATACCAAATTTCGCCTGACGTAATACCAGCCACTGCCTGAAACTTTCAAGCAGGGCGTTATAGTCGTTCAGCCACTTCGCCGCTACAGCGTCCTCGTTGCACAACTTATTCGCTTCGCCGCGCAATTTCGCCTTGAAAAGTTCGATAAACTCATACGGTATCATAACATTTACAGCCGATCCGACTGTTTTTATCTTCGGACGCACAAAATAAATGATTATCATTTCTTCTACTGTATCGTCCGTATGATACCCCACGTCAACGCCGACTTTATAATACGTGTTTGGGAATATAACCCCGCTCGTCAAAGTGGACTTTATAAGCTGCACGTCGTCGGCATAAATCGTATATATATCTTCAAACCTGACCGGACTTTCTCCCGCAGGCACAGTAAGCGAATTAATCTTTAGCTTATCCGCCGTCGGATTGGCAACCAATATTTTACCCTGTTCCCTGATAAACTCGCTGTACAACAACTGTTCAAGCGAGTTCAGCCATGTTATATATGTCCCGTCCGTGATTTCATAAGCGACGTCAATTTCGCTTTTCAATTCCTTTATAAGGCTGTTCGCCGAGATTCCGCTGTCAAACATTTAACTCCACCCTTTTCTTTTAATATGTTTACCTTTTGAATAACCGCTCCAGTAATGATTAAACGCATATTTAGTTTTGCGGACAAACTCGCCTTTGTATGTATCTCCCTGACCGCACAGGAATAATATATTATCGACGATTGCTTCGTGATATAGCGGCAATACAGCCGTTTCGTCCGACAAGGATTTTATGGGAACATTGTCTCCCGCGGTCATGTTCCCGCCGAATACCGCATAAGGCATATCGCCGTAAAGCGTCGATATTTCGTTCACGCTGTCGTTGAAGTAATTAAAAAATATCCGCTGCTCGACCGGCGTTTTTATATTCACTTTTTCATATATTTCAAGTATCGTCATATTAACCACCATTTTTTAATTTATAATTCACAATGCACAATTCATAATTATTCTTTTTAAATTGTGCATTGTGAATTTTTAATTGTGAATTGTTAAATCGTAGGCGCGGGGACGTTGTATATCCTCACGCAGCCGCCCGGATTCGTGCATATAAGCTCGCCGTAATTGCACAATAACGCGCGGTAAACTGACTGCTTTTCCATGAGGTTGAATATGCCGCCGCCCTGTAATTCCGCGAAGAACCAGTCGAACGAATGAAATTCAAGATCGCCCGTTTCAAATCCCCACATCTCCCTCACCGGTATAAACTGCTCGTTCGCAATCAAAACTTCCCGGTTGGAAAATATGAGTTTAATTGCCTTGAACCCGCCGACAAGTTCGTAATTGCTCTCTATGCGCTGATTCGTCTGTTTGAGATACTCCACATAACTGTCGTAAGCGTCGTCGCCGCATAAAAGCATATCGACTTTGGAGTTTTTATATCTCTGCGCCCGTCTTAATGTCTGCGTGAGCAGGGTGTCGTCGATCCCCGCGCTTGCGTCCTGTTCAGTCGGTTTCAGCCATATATTCGTCGCTTTGTCAACACCGTACAGCGAAGTTATAGAGTTATCGAATATCGCGCCTAACCCCGTAATTTCACGTTTAAACGATTTTTGCAGGGTAATAAACCCAGCCGCAAAAGTAGTCGCCGCGCCGTCTATCGTGATCTTATTGCCCACGCGGTCAACTGCGGTGATCCTGCGCCCCGCGACTGCCGGAACCGTGCCGCCCGTCGCGTAAATATCGATTATAAGCCCTTCCATGACGTTTCTTGTACTGTCAACCGTGATAACATTACCCGCCGCACCCAGCGCGGATATACTTGCCAAAATACCCTGGCCGTTGCCGTATATAGCGCGTCCGACGTTCCATTTCGCCGCCTCATACGCCCCCTTGACTTCCGTCTGTAAAGCGTCGGCCATAGAGCCGTTAGTCCCAGTCAGTTTTGTCGCCTTGACAGATATTGCGACGTCGCAGTACATGTCTTTGGCAGTCGCGTTGAACCTCTCGAAGTTTACCGCGCCGGGATCGGGCGTTTCCATACCCTCGGAGCCAAACCCGAACCCGCCCGCAAGGCCTATCGGCGCGGACGCAACGATTTTATTTGATTGCAGCGTTTTCTTTTTGACTTTGCTCATGATAATACTCGCCTCAGTCGTCAGCCGGTTTTTCCAAAGCGGAAGATAATATTCTTTCAACGCTTTTTCGATATTAATTAAATTCTGTTCTCTTGCCATAATTTTTTTTACCTCACTTTTTTTGAATTGGGTTTATATAATTTTTTAATTAAAAAATTTCCTTGTAAGTTCCAGAGCCTCGTCAAAATTCGTCGGTTCTTTGGGAATATTCAACGCCGCGTTGACCGCTCCGTTCGACGGCGACATCGGCGGCACGTCCTGATTGCCTTTGATTTCCGCAAGCCTCTGTTTGTCAATCAAATCTTTAAGATCAGGATTCGACTGATAATACTGCATAAACTTTTCAGGGGTCATTGCATTTTCTTTTGCCCTGTTCTTGCTGTTTATCCCGCTCGCTATCAAATACGCCATGATATATTTTTCGTCAAGAGGCACTTCAGACCCCGACAACGCCTTGTTGTTCGCTAAGATTTTGTCAATCTGCGGGAGCATGGATTGAAAATCCTGCAACTCCGGCAGCGCGGATAACGACGTAATAATTTCGTTTTTTTGCTTCTGCTCAATTCCTTCTTTTGCCTGTTGAATAAACGGCGACAGGTCTTTCATCATAGTAGCCTGAATATACTGCGCCATGTCCTGCGCGTATTTGCCCTGTTTCTCTTTTAACGTCGTTTCGTCGTCAAAGGCAAGCGTATTCAAATCAAGCGTCGGAAACTCCAGAGGTTTTTCAGCCATAGCGTTATTCATGACATTTTCTTTATTTGCGTCGCTCATCTGTGTCATTGCTTTTTTTAACTGGTCATTCTCCGCTTTTAACGCCTGCAATTCGCCGAACGCCCGCTGTAATAACAATTCCGGCGGCGGCTGCTGCATTTGAGGCGGGATTTGCGGCGGCATCTGGGGCGGCGGTTGTCCCGGCGGCGGATTTCCGTTAGGATTAGATTGTTCCGGCGGTAAATCGCCCGGCGGCGGTTCTTCTCCCTGTTCATCATCTGCGGCGAACATCTGAGCCGCCGCCAGCTCCGCCTCGTCAAAGTTATTAGGCCCGGTGAAGTCCTGATTATTTTCTTCAAAATCCATGATTATTTTCCCCCTTGTATTTGTTGTATTTGTTGTAATTTTTGCTGTTCTTCCGCCTGAACTACCTGCTTATGCTGCCTGTTGTGCTGTTCAAGCAACTGCGCCAGCTCAGGCTTTTTCATTTTACTTATTTTAAATTCCGTCTGTAACATATACCGCTCGTGTTCTTCGATATGTATTACATGGTCGTCGATTTCTGATACTGCCGGGATAACGCCGCTTTCAAAAGAGACGTTCTCCCATTGCGCCGCCTGCATTTGCAGCATATTTATACTCATAAGTTCCGTGTAATTGCCCAATTTCATATATTCGATTGCTTTATATTTGACTTTATCCGGTATTCTCCCGGAAGGGTCGGTAAAAAATCCTAAATTAACAGCCTCGAAAAACCTCTGTTTCTGCATTTCATCGGAGACAATAAGCTCGTTTTCAGTCGCGTATTCTATATCGTAACTCGAAATATCTTTGTTGCTCCACGTTATCGCCGCGGCAATATTGTTCGTGCCGACATAATTGATAGCCCTGCGCGTGTTGGCGTATCTCTTATATATTTTCAGCCAGACTTTCGCCAGACTTTTAACGCTGTTGCGGATATGGTCTCCCGTCAGCGACAGTCTTGTATTGTCAATATCGCGCAAATTCTCAATAGCTGTGCCCGACGTGACCCCGCTCGGCGTAGCCCCTGTGACCATTAACTGCGAAACTCCCGCCGTGTATTCCATGTCGCGTATCAGGTTGTGCCGCTCCGCCATGACTTCCGACGGCAGTCTGCCGTTCTGGGCGGGGACAGGCGGTCTGGCTCCCTGTTTATATATCAGCATTGCCCCCGGCGCGACACCGTTTTCCTCATAGTCGTCAGTATCGATCGAACCCTCCTCAACGATATACGACTGTATCGCTATACGCTTGATATATTCATGTATGCGGTTGATACACCCGTTATATGCCCGTTGCAGAGGGATAAGCTCCTCAATGACGCTCCGCCCGAAAAACTGCCCCGCCGTCTCTTTACACACAACTTGAACAATCGGTATCTGCTCATACGGCAAATCTCCGTAATACACAAGGTGTTCGCTGCCGACTATAATAATCATCTTCCCGTTCGGGCAATGTTTCGACGGTTTTTCAAAATATGTTACAACCCTTTCAGCGTCGTCAACGGTTCTGTGTCCCATAGACATGACCGTGCTTTCATAACCGAACCCGCCGCCGTTGCCAATCGGTGTCAACTGAAACGTATCGACTTTCGATCCTTCAACTTTCAATCCGTACAAATCGTAAATATCGTCAATACTTTTGACTTGTTCAATTATAATACTGCGCTGCGCCTCAATACCCTGCTTAAATATACTTTCAGGATAAATCTCATACGGCGTTAGCAATCCGTAATCCAAATCGCCCTCATAATACGCGACTTCTTTTACTTCTTCAATGCCGTCATTCCCCAAAACAGCGACTTTTTCCGTGACATACTTCTCCCCGCCGTCCTTATTCCACCACGACAGCCAGAAACAATTCCCGCAGAGTTCATTCCACGCTATCATCGTATTCATATGCGTTTCAAAATTCGTGTTTGTCTGGATACTGCGCAAAATAGCGGTTGAAACATCGGCTTTCGCGTAATCGTCAAGCTCGTTCGTCGCGGGTCTGACGGTCATTAAATACTTGATCCTTTTAAGATTCGCGATCCGGGTTTCAATCAACGGCGAAATCCTGTTAAAAGATTCGCGTTCAAGCCAGTCATACACGGGCTCTACCTGCTGTATGTCATTCCCGCTGTACGGGTTTATATCGCAGAACTGATTGCCCAGCATAAAATTCGCGTTCAGCACCCATTGCTGCTCCAGCGGCGAACGCTCATTTTTCCGCTTTTCGAGTTTCTCCAAAACCGTTGATATAATATCCTCGCGGAACAACTGTTTGCCGTTATTGTCAACGTCATAAACTGTATTTTCATCGGCGTTTTCTTTATTTCCGCCGAACCCAAACATCTTTTTTATCCCCGAAAATATGCTCATCTATCCTCGCCGCCTTTCCCGCCGTTGCGCCATTTAATTAACGCCCGTTTATGCCCCCGCATTCCGTCGTTTTTCTTCTCTTTGCTTTTCGTATGATTCGACAACCCCGGCACTCCGTTGTTTTTTTCAAGTAAACTATATAATATCGATCTCTCCCGGAGATATAAAAAATTCTGTACGACTATAATGCCGAACAGAACTAATATAACAATACACATTATTATCATTTTTCAACCCCGCACGTTTTTGAATGGCTTGTCAGCCCTGACTGACTGCCGCAAACTTTCCCGCACTTCGGGCAAATAAACTCTTTTTTCGTTGGAGTAAGAGTATCAAGAGTATCAAGAGTATCACCCGGCGAATTGATTAAATGATTATAAAACACCGCAGGAGGCTCCGTTTTCTCCGGCGTAGGTTTTACTGTCCCGTAGGATTTTATAGCGTCCTGCGCTTCCTGCAAGCACGACGGGCATATCAAAACAGTATCCCCGAAGTCACGCGCTTTCGATATTGTGTATGATTCAATGTTCCTGCACCCTTTGACCGCGCATTTTCTTTTGATTTTCTTTACGTTCATGTTAATAATATCTCCTTTGACTTATTTTAGGTTTTAATAATTTATTTTTTAACTCTCTTAAAACATCAGCTTCCGTCCTCTCTTTTTTCACGACCGGCGCGTGTATCCAGTAAACGCAAAAATACCTTAAAGCGTCGGGAAGATGGGTTATTTCATGCGGCTGCGTCATGCAATCGTTAGGATTTCTCCCGTCCCTCTGCAACGCCGTCAGGCACTCAATCAACTCCGGACACGTTTTGAATATATACAGGCGTTGTTGTTTTAACAATTCTTTTATATACAGCCAGCCCGCCTCACGGTTGCTGTTAGATTTCACAAGCGGCAGACCGTTTTCGGTGAACAAATCCGCTTTACTTTTCCCTGATTCCTGCGATCTCGCCCACAAATCCGGCGGGGCCAACGTTGACGTTATTGATCCGTCATATAACCCGACTATCTCCTTACTCCCGTCGCTTATAACTTTGTCCGGCTCTGCGTATTCCTTAATAACATAATAATTGCCGAGTTCGTCGACCGCAAACCACAGGCAGGCGAAACAGTCCAAACCGTAGTCGATCGCCCTGTATATTTTCCAATGCGGCTGTATCTCTATCGGGTCTATCGTGTGTGTATTCCTGTCAAACTCGTTGAAATACTGCCCCGCCATAACGTCCCAGTCTCCCAACAGCCACGCCTCGCGCAACCCTGCGGGCAAATTCTCAAGCTGGCTGACATAACCCGGATTTTTTTGCATAAGCGCCTTATTATCATATACGTTCGCCGGGATAAAATAATAATCGTCGGGATTTTCGTCCCCCTGATATTTTCTCTCTATAAACAGCCGCTTGACCCATGCGTGGCCTATGTTGCCGGGGTTCGTCGTAAGATACATGCGTTTCGGGAAATCATTCACTCCGCGCAGACACGCCGTCAAAGTCTGATACTGATACTCTGTAAAATGCGTCGCCTCGTCTATGAAGATAATGTCGTATTCCTGCCCCTGATATAGATTGACGTCGCTTTCGTTGGCGCAGTGGCCGAGTTTGATTATGGAGCCGTTTTTAAATTTGAATATCTTTTTGTTATCCGTATATTTAGCCCTTCCGAGTAATTCTTTTTGTAAAGTATGTATATGATTCTGTTCCAGCTCAACAAAAGTCCGGCGCATTATTAATATGCGAATACCGTCAAACCCCATAGCAAGTATGATCGCCTTTTTCTGCACGGCCCAGCTCTTACCGCCGCCTCTCGCCCCGCCATACGCAACGTATTTTTGTTCAGCCATGAAAAATTTCCACTGCTGCGGGTTTATATACGATAAATCTATATCCTTACCTGACAAACTGTTTCACCTCGTCCGGCAGTATAAACGAAACATTTTCCGTACTCTCCCCCTGCGCCAACGCCCGCTTGTCGTATAGCGTACCGATCGCCGTTGTTATTTCCCCTATTTTATGCACCTGCAACACGCGGATTTTAGACACAAGCCGGCTTTTCTCGTCTTGCGACAGTTCTTCTTTGTCAGACGAATATATTTCATCTATCAGCAGGTCAAGCGATTCTTCGTGCTTTATCGCTATATCAAAACGCTTGTTTAGCAGCTTAAGTCCTTTATTGATGATTTCCGTGGATTTCTCTGCAAAATCTTCTTTTTTTAGGGCGCATACTTCCGCAAACTCTTTCTTGTTTCGGTTCTCTTTTACAATTTTCCTGACAGTCGATTCAGGTATTTTCAACGCCCGCCCGGTCTCCGCGTAATTTTTCGTCAGGGCATACGAGACCATAATATTATATATAGTTTGATTATCTAATTTTGTCCCCCGCGCCATAAAACCACCCAAATAAAACGAATTTAAACGAACAATACCCGAACGGAGTTCGGGACTCGTTCCAGTTCGTTTATTAACATACAAAACCGCCCGGCAATCCTGCCCGGCGGCTTAATTTTAACTTATATATGATTTTCCATATTAGTATTATATCATAAAAAAGCGGCGTGTGCGTGATGATTTGCAAAAATTATATTTTTTTTTGATTTAATAAATAAAAAAACTTTTTTCTGAGGTTATAGAACTTCTGTCTGCCGCACGGGACTTGTATGTCATAAGCCTCCATTATCGCCCGTATCTGCTCATATGTCGCCCCTGTCGTCACGTTGTCGATCAGCATTTTGTATATGCCCCCGTCCGTTTCAAGCGCGGTCTGCTCTATCAGCTCGCAGTTACGCGCCAGACTCGCTCTCTTCAACGCTTTGTTTGCCGTCGGATCGGAGTACCGCCCGTTGGTCTCCGCATATGCTATGCTCCCGCTCCCGCCGCCTGACTGCGTTATCTCGTCTATTTTTCTTTTAAATTCCCAATATCTCAGACAAAAATGATAAAGCTCCCAATAGGCGTGATCGCTTATCTTGTATTTCCCGTTATATTTTCCCATTTGACAATTCCCCCGCATTATGATATAATGGTATCATACTCGAACAAAGTTCGAGATATAGGCGGAAGAGAAATCTTTCGCATTTATTACTACTCTCTTAATAGCGGCGGGGGCCAGAATGTACGCATTTCGTTCACGGCCCCCGCCGTTTTTTGCCGCTAAGCCAACGCTTTAAATTGCTGTACATCGCCAAACTTTTCTGCGCCATTGCTTTACTTCGCCCCGCGTGACCCAGCCAATACGACGCTTCTTTGCCATGCCAACGCTGCGCTCAGCCTTACGCCGCCTTACCCTGCCGTTGCTTTGCCATGCGTCGCCGCACAGTTCCGTGCCTATGCCTTTCCTTGCTTAACATTGCACTCTCTATACATTGCTTCGCTACATCGCTATACCCTCGCCGCTGCTTTGCCATACGCCGCCGCACAGTTCCATGCCCCGGCTGTTCAATACTGTGCCGCGCCCAACGCCGCGCTGCTGCGCCATTGCATGGCCATGCCGCGCCAGACACAGCCAAAACCTTGCCAAACTACTCAATACTCGGCTGTGCCCACGCTGTACCAATGCTAAACATCGCCACGCCGCGCCCTGCCGATACTTCGCCGCTCCATTGCTTTACTGCGCTTTACGTTACTGAGCAACGCCGTTACCATGCAATCCTTGCTTTGCTTCGCTATGCTTTGCCAATGCACTTTAATGCAGCATATAGCCACGCCATCACGGAGCAAATCTTCGCCCCACTTTACTTTGCCAAAACGCCACAATACGTCGCCATCTGTGCCATGCCATAACTTCGCGTTATCAGGCTATAACCGATATATTGGCCCTGCCTTTGCCCGAATTGCGCCACTGCATAAAACCCTTGTCCGCCGCATACGGCAATAGTTCCAAAACCAAATCCCCGTACTTCTCGTCGTACAGCTTGATCTGGAAATCGAACCATGCTCCGGCGGGGACTGTTTCGCTGTTTGCGAGCGTCACCCGTTCGCCCTGCGCCGTTTGCGCTCTCAGCGGACGTTGGCAGCTGCCGACGAGTCCGTCCTCAGCTCCGTCGTAATTCAAAGGGATTTTGCGCGGGTAAACGAAAACGCAATCGGTCAATATCTTTATGTACGCCTTTGTTTTCGCCGTTTCCGACCCGCTTACCCTTGCCATAGCGCGGGCCGCTTCTTTTAGGAAGCCTTTGATCTGATAGTCCCAGACAAAAGGCTGTCCGTTCGGCAATCGCGGGAATATGGTTTTTGATTTTTCGATTTCGGCTTCCACACCGATTGCCGCAACTTCCTCCTCGCGGCTTGGAGCGTCCGGGGCGAGCGAACCGATGTATTCGTCGTGTATAGCCGGATCGGACGCGCACGTCCCCAGCAGCTCCTCTAAAAGTTCTGCGCGACAGTTAATAAATTTCATAGTTTTCCCCCTAATTTATATTTATATAATCTTTTTTGTGCTAATATATATAGCCTTTGATATTTTATATCCGTCGTTTTCCGGCAGATTTTCAATATGTTTTGCCAGTCTGTCGATATATCCATCGTCTATTTCAGATATATCCCTGTTGATTTTGAGCGTCATGATTGTCGGCGATTTCGGCACCCATTCAAAGCTTTCTATACCTAAATCGCAGGCTTGGACAAATCTGTTCAATGCCGGAATTGTGTATGTGAGTTTGTATTTTATTTCAACCATAATTTCCCTTTCATCACTTAAAACGGCAATTCATCTTTTTCATACGTAAAATGTTGTACCGTAACATCTGCTTTTTTCATTTCGCATATCGGCATAACCACATAAAAGTTGCGCCCGGGATTTTCTCTCGCCAACCTCTCCGCTTCTTTTTCCGCCGATTCGATTGTGCTGTGTT
>Ga0209628_10004269_pt1 | contig 10282 bp, 7 predicted proteins | sample TergutCu122P4_FD_187285 | JGI IMG/M metagenome (GOLD analysis project Ga0209628, IMG submission 187285) | Cubitermes ugandensis P4 segment gut microbial communities from Kakamega Forest, Kenya - Cu122 P4 (SPAdes) (version 2) | ecosystem: Host-associated > Arthropoda: Insects > Digestive system >... | reverse complement strand
TTTCAAGGCGGCGGGCGCGCGCGAAGCATGGCACGGCCCGCGCGGCGCGCAACACCTGATGGGCGGCACGATCATGGGCAAGGACCCCGCCGCCTCAGTCACCAATGGCGTGGCGCAAACTCACGACATTGCCAATCTGTTCATCGGCGGCCCCGGACTGTTTCCGACCACCTCGGCGGTCAACCCGACCTTCACCGTCCATGCAATCGCCATGAAATCGGCCCGCTTCATGATCGAAAACTGGGCGAGCCTCCATGCCTGACGGAACGCCGGCGCGCCAACGGGGAGAAAACGCCATGCGCGACTTGCAGGCATATGTCGGGATTCTTGAAAAGAACGGCCTTCTGGCCAGGGTGCAGAGCGAGGTCGAGCTGGTTCACGAGCTTGCCGGCGTCGCCAGGCATTTTGAAGGGAAAGAGGTCGTCCTGTTTGAAAAGATCCGGGGCTATGACATGCCCGTTCTCATCGGCCTGATGTGGAGCCGAAAGAATATCGGAACTCTTTTCGGCGTTTCGGCGCAAAAACTCCCCTTCCTCATCGGCGACGCCATCAGCCGATGGAAAAACGCCCCCGCCGACCCGGCCGTGCTGCCGGCGATCGTCAGCGACGCCCCGGCCCAGGAGTTGCGCATCACGCCCGTGGACCTCGCGGCGCTTCCCACGCCGGTGCTGGCCCTGGGCGACGGCGGCCGCTACCTGGCCAACAGCGTGGTCATCGCCAGGGACCCGGATACGGGAGTGCGCAACACCTCCATCCACCGCTGCATGATTACCGCCCCGGACCGAATGACCTTCCTGATGGACAAGGGCCGCCATCTGCGCGATTACTACGAGCGGGCCGAGAAGCGGAATCAGGCGCTGGAAATCACCATTTCCAACGGCGCGAACATCCCCTCCGCCATCGCGTCTGTCACGCCCAGCAGCGTCGCCCCCCTGGAAATGGATGAACTGGGGGTCGCCTCCGTGCTGCTGGGCGAACCCGTGCGGCTTTGCCAAAGCCTGACAGTGGCTCCGGAGGGCCTGGCCGACGCGCAATTCATCATCGAAGGGGAACTGCTCCCCCATGTGCGCGAACCCGAAGGCCCCTTTGGCGAAGTCTCCGGTTACTACGCCGGCAGGGACAACCGCTGGGTGGTGAAGATCAAGGCGATCACCCGGCGCGAAAATCCCATCATCCATACCCTGCTGCCCGGCGCGGAAGTCTACAACTACGTGGGCCTGACGGCGGAAGTCGCCGTTTTCCGCCATGTTTCCGCCAGGGTGGACGGCATCCTCAACGTCCACCTGGCCCATTCCGGCGGCGGCTTCTACAGCGCCGTGATACAGATGGACCCCGGCGCCCCGGGCGACGCCAGAAAAGCCATCCCCGCGGCTTTCGACGCCTTTCCCCCCTTGCAGATCGTCACCGTGGTGAACTCGGACATCGACATATTCAATGCCGATGACGTGCAGTGGGCAATGGCCACCCGCTTCCACCCGGACAGGGACATGGTCATCCTGAAAAACCGCCCCGGCCATGAACTGAATCCGCAAGTGGAAAACAACCTGATGACCAAAATCGGCTTCGATTGCACCTGCCCGCTACCCCGGCCCGACTCTTTCAAACGGGTGGCTTTCAAGGAAATCGATCCCGGCGGGTACATCATCCGTAGCCATTCAGCGAGCATGCGCCGGTGACGCCCGTTCTTCCCGGCCTCAGCGGCTTTCCGCTCGGCGCGGCGAGCGAGCTGCGCTGCAACGACCCCGCCGTGGCGGAGCAGACCATCAACGCGCTGGTCGAGCCTCGCCGCATCAGGATTTGCGGCGAGCCACGGATGGCCAACATACGGATCAACCATGTGGCCATGAGCCTCGGACATCTGTTCGGCGTCAAGCACGGCGCCGCCGTCCACGCCATGTCCTCCGGGCCTATCCGCTCTTTCCAGATCATGGTTCCCCTGCGCGGCCGGCTCGTCGGCCAGAGCGGCCGTGGAGAAATCTGCTCGAAGCCTGGCACGGCCCTGGTCTACTCGCCCCGCGACCGTCTCGACACCCACTGGAGCGAGGATTGCGTGGCTCTCGTGCTGGCGGTGCCGGAAGAACGGCTGAGGACTGTCGCCGACCAATCCCGCTTCCCCCTGAAAACGCCTTCGATCAAGCTCGGAAACCTGATGTCCCTGCGGGAAGGCGGCGGGCGTAGCTTCGCCAATGCCCTTGGCATCATATGCCAGGAAAGCACCGACCCGCGTTCGGCCTTCAGCCGCGGCCTCACCACCCGATCCCTGGAAACGACCCTGCTGCTCGCCCTGCTTCTGTCCCAATACGACGACAGCCCTCGCCCGCCGGCCAGCCTGAACCATCGCCGGCGCCACTATGTGGAAAGCGCCCTCGACATCATCGAAGCCCGCTGCGACACCGATCTCGGCATCCAGGACCTGGTCTGCGCCAGCGGCGCCTCGATGCGCACCTTGCAATATGCCTTCATGGAACGTTTCGGCGTCGGGCCGATGACCTATCTGAAGCAGGCGCGGCTGCGCCGGGTCAGGGAGCATTTGCGCGCCGCCCAGCCGGGCAGTTGCACGGTAGGCGACATCGCAGCCCGCTGGGGCTTCTACAACGGCAGCACATTTGCCCGCGCCTACTACAAGATGTTCGGCGAGCTGCCCTCCCGAACTCTGGCCGACCGGTAGAACTGGTTTCGCCCGGTATCCATATATGACATTCACGCGATTGCCCTGCCCGCCCAGGCGTCAACACAGCACTCCGAACACCTGCTGGATAATCAGGCAAGTTCGGCCAAGCCGTAATTGAGCGCCAGCGCATTGCGGGCCGGAACGGTGGCGCGAAAATGCGCCTGCCGGCCTTCGCGCCAGATTTCCGCGCGCAGGGTTTCGCCCGGAAAGACGAAGGCCGAGTAGCGGGCAGCCAGGGCGGTCAGGCGGGCCGGATCGCCGCCGCAACAGGCGGCCAGCACGGCGCGGCCAACCAGGCCGAAACTGGCCAGTCCGTGCAGGATGGGCCGTTCAAAACCGGCGGCGGCGGCGGCGCGCGGGTCGGCGTGCAGCGGATTCATGTCACCGCTGATGAGGCGGTAGAGCAGCGCGGTTTCGGGGCGGGTCGGCAAGTCGATGACATGATCCGGCGGGCGGTCGATCGGTGGTGGCGGCAAGGGCGGCAGCGGCGCGTCGCTGGGCTGGCCGCTGCTACTGTAACCGCCGTCGCCACGGCAGACGGTGACGGTTTGCACGGTCGCCAGCAAGCTGCCGGAATCGGCGTCCGTCAATTGGCGCTCCGTCACCACCAAAGCGCCGGTTCCCGGCTTGTCGGTAATATGCGTCACCCGGCTGCGCCCGATGAAACGGCCGGCAACCGGCAAGGGACGGTGCAATGTGAGCCGCTGCTCGCCGTTCAGCACGCGCCGCCAGTCGATGCCGCTGGCCTCCTGCATCATCCAGAAGCCGGGATAGCCGAGCGCGGTAGCCATGGTCGGCAGCGCGCAGAGATTGTCCTCATGGACGAAGCGCAGGTTGTCCGCATCAACGGGATCAGCTCCGCAACCCAGGGCCAGCGCGTAGAGCATGGTGTCGCGCTGGCTCCAGGTCTGCTCGACCGTTCCAAACGGCCAGTTTTTGATGGTCTGATAGTCGAGCGCCATGACAGGAGTTGCGGCCGCTTCCGCTTTCAGGGAATCGGCTGGCTGGCGAGGTGGCGCTTCAGCTTGCCCAGCAACGCGGAGAGATGTTGCAGATCTTCTGCCGCCAGCCCGGCAAGCGCCGACCCGACCCAGCGCTTGTGGTCGGCAGCCATGGCCTCGAAGGTTTTTCTGCCCTTGGCAGTCAGAATCACATGGTAGGCGCGGCGGTCTTCGGGGTCATCGCGGCGCTCGACCATGCCATCCTCGACCAGACGATCGGTCAGCCCGGTGATATTGCCGCAGGTAACAAGGAGCAGCCGCGACAAGTCCTTCATCTTGAGGCCATCCGGATAGCGGTAGAGTTGCGACATCAGGTCGAAACGCGGCAGCGTGGTATCGAACTTGGCGCGCAATTCCTTGCGCAGCCCCATTTCCATCATGTGGTAACAGTAAACCAGACGCAACCACATGCGCTGGGGCTTGTAATCCTCACCGTAAAGCTCACGCAAGTCGATGGGGGCATTCGATGTGGCGCTGTCAGATAGAGACATATATTGAAGCTCAAATAAAACAAGATTTGATATTTTACTATCAATATTGCTCCACGAAGCCCCCGCATGCCATCAATGCCTTTTGGCCCGCCGCAGTCATGCCGACGAGATGGCTCTCCGAGCGCGCCGCGCTCCCGTCAGACGAGGTCGGCGGCGCCGTGCTGCGCCCAGAGCGGATCGCTCAGACTTGCGCGGGGGACTGCGCAGAGATCGGCGCGGCCGGCGGCGACGAGGGTGTTGACATAATCGGCCTCGAAAACCCTGCTGACGGCAATGGTCGGGATGTTGAGTTCATTGCGGATATGGTCGGCGAAGGGCGTCTGAGCGGCGCGGCCCTGCATTGGCTGCTCGTCCTCGCCGCCCTGCCCCGAGGAAATATGGATGATGTCGGCGCCTGCCGCCTGGAAGCGGCGGGCAACCTCGATCACCTCATCGGGCAGCACGCTGCCCGGCCGTTCGTCATGCGCCGAAAGCCGCACCGACAGGGGCTTTTCCGCCGGCCACGCCTGGCGCATCGCGGCAAACACCTCGAGCGGGAAACGGCAACGCTTGTCCAGACTGCCGCCGTAATCGTCCATGCGCTGATTGCTCAACGGGCTGATGAAGGATGACAGCAGATCGCCGTGCGCGGCATGACATTCGACCAGATCGAAACCGGCCTCGGCGGCGCGACGGGCGGCGGCAACGAAAGCGGCCTTGACCTCTTCCATGTCGGCGGGGGTCATTGCGCCGGACATTCGTGAGCCGACGAGCGGCTGGCCAGCCATTTGAGCGCCCTTGCCTCCGGCATGGCCGATTTGCAGGCCGATTCCGGCGGCGGTGTGGCGGTGCGTGAAATCAACGATACGGCGCCAGCCAGCGGCCTGCTGGCCGTTCCAGATACCGGGGCAACCCGGCGCAACGCGCGCCTCGGGGCTGACGGCCGTCATTTCCACGATCACCAGCGCCGCGCCTTCCAGGGCGCGAGCGCCATAGTGGACCAGATGGAAATCGGCAGGCAAGCCGTCGACGGCGGCGTCCGTGCGCATCGGTGAAACCACGATGCGGTTGGCCAGTTGCAGATCGCGCAGTTTGAACGGCGTCAGCATCGGCGGCGGCGCTTGTCCGCCTTCGGCGACGGGAATGCCGCTACGCTCGGCGAACCAGCGGTCGTAACGCGCGATATAGGCCGGGTCGCGTTGTTTCTGTTTGTCGTGGCCGATGCGCTGACTGCCGGTAAGCAGGGTAAAGGCGAACTGCTCGGGAGGCATGCCGGCGTAGCGGCGGATGTTCTCGAACCAGCTCATCCGGTTGTACGCCACGCTTTGCAGCTTGAGCGCCTCGGCTTCGCGTTCCGCCTGATAGCGTTCAAGCCTGCTCGGCACGCCACCCTGGCTGCTGTTCAGCGCCTTGACCAGGGCGGCCGCATCTTCCATCGCCAGCCGGGTGCCGGAACCGATGGAAAAATGCGCCGTGTGCGCGGCATCGCCAATCAACACGAGGTTGTCCTTGTACCAGCGTTCGCACAGCACATGGTTGAACTTGAGCCAGCCCGCCGCGCCGCGCAGATGCCCGGCGTTGGAGACGAGGCGGGCGCCATCCAGGCGGTCGGCAAACAGTTGTTCGCAAAAGGCGATCGATTCCTCCTGCGTCATCCGGTCGATGCCCGCCTTGAGCCAGACATCTTCCGGCGTTTCAACGATGACGGTGCACCACTCGTCGCTGAACTGGTAACTGTGCAGATTGAACCAGCCCCAAGGCGTCTCCTTGAAGGCGAAGGTGAAGGCATCGAGTTTTTTCTGCGTGCCGAGCCAGATGAAACGGCAAGCGCGCGCTTCGATGTGCGGATTGAAATGATCGACGTATTTGCCGCGGGTGATGGAATTGACGCCGTCGGAACCGATCACCAGATCATAGTCGCGGCTGTAATCGTCGGGATCGGCGAACTCGACGCCGTGTTCGATTTCGACGCCCAGCGAGCGCGCGCGCGCCTGCAAGATCTGGATCAGCCGGAGCCGGCCAATGGCGCAAAAACCGTGGCCGCCGGACGTGATGCGCTGATCCCTGAAAAAGACATCGACATTGTCCCAGTGATGAAAATTGCGCTCGATTTCCTCGACCAGCGGCGCGTCGTCTTCCCGAAAGCCCTGCACGGTCTGGTCGGAAAGGACGACGCCCCAACCGAAGGTGCTGTCCGGCGGATTGCGCTCGAGTACCCGGATGCTGCATTCCGGGTTGCTCTTTTTCATGAGGATGGAAAAGTACAAGCCCGCCGGCCCGCCGCCAAGGCAGACGATACGCATCGTCTGCCGCCAGCGGGTGGTGGTGAGCTTGCCCTGCCAGACCAAGCGCTCTTTCATCGTCATTTCCTCCCCGGAGATCGTGCAGATGCGGACTCAAGCGGCGGCGGGCAAAATGCCGCGCGCGATGAAATCATCCTTGACGAAGGACAAGCTGAGTTTGTCCAGCGTTTCTGCCGTCGGCACGGCATCCCGGTTCCAGCCCTTGAGATCGTAATAGGCATCGAGCAGCTTCTCTTCCATTTCCGGATCGCGGTGCTTCCAGTGATCGGCGGGCGGCGCTTCGTCGACGCGGCGCATGCCCCGCCGCACGTTGATGGCGCGAATCAGGTTACGATTGCGCGCCGCCGTCCGCCACAGGGAATCGGCGTCGAGTTCTATGCCGGCGGCAAGCTTGATGAATTCCGGCAGATTGTGGATGTGATACGGCGGCCGCCCGCCGAACTGGCCCCGGAAGGAGGCGAGGAAGGCGCAAATGCCGAGCGCGTCATCGACGTAGTGCATGATTTCATTCCAGTCGGCGACATTGGTGGAGGCTTCGAGCGGCATGTGGGTGCGCGGCTCCCAGTCGAGCAGCCATTTCTTGAACCGCTCGGGCGCGGCTTCCCAGCCGGCGACAAAGGCTTCGCGCTCGGCCTTGTCGGCAATCGGCGCCTGCGGGAAAGAGCCTTCGGTCTGGTTGATGGCCATTTTCTCGCCGGTCGCGTACATCAGGAAATAAGGGTGATTGAGCATGGAGAGCTTGATCGGCACCTGCTCGAATTTCTTCATGGTGTTGTGATCGTAGGCTTCGGCGCCCTTGCCGATCTGGCGCGCCGCGTGATAGACGCCGTTGGCGAGAATGTCGCCGATGCCCTCGCGGCGGGCGATTTTTTCGACGAGATAGTAAAAACGCTCGGCTCCGGTCTTGGGAAAATCGGGCATGTCGGCATCGGTGAGAATGCCGGCCTCGTACAGTTCGACGGCGAAGGCCATGACCTGCGGCGTGGCGTAGGCGTCCATGCCATATTCCTGGGTAATGGCGATGATGTCGTAGTCGAATTCAAGCCCCTCGTAGGCCGCCATGGCATAGGTGAGCTTGCTGTAACACTTCTGAAAGTACGGGCGTCGCCCAGGCGTCTTGATCGCCTGATGGCAGTCCTTGGGGCAGTTGTAGCAGCCGGTCCAGCGCACGCGCAGCCGGTCTTCGATCTCGTTCCAGTTGTCCTCGACCTCCTTGCTCCAGAAATCGCGGCGGCGGGCGCGGGCATTGCCCCAGGCAAAGTTATCGACGTGGAACTGGTCGCCCTCGCCATGCGCCATGCTGTCGCCGCAATGCGGGTTGGCGTGGATGGCGCGGATCATGTGATTGCAGATGCCGAACAAGGCTTCCGGCTTGGCCGTGTAAATATCCTTGGTGCCGCGCACGGCTATCGCCTTCAGGCGCTTGTCGCCCATGACGACGCCGACGCCGCGCGAGGCGCTGGAATTGGCGTGTTCGATCGAGGCCATGTAGCAGCGGTGCTCTCCCGCCAGGCCAATGGCCGCGACCTGGATCCGCGAGTCGCCCAGTTCGGCTTGCAGGATGTCGGCGGTTTCCGTCGCGCCCTTGCCGGCGAGGTGCGAGGCATCGCGGATCTCGATCTGGTCATCGTTGATATACAGATAGACCAGTTTTTCCGCCTTGCCGCGAATGACGATCTTGTCGTAACCCGCGTGTTTCAGTTCGGGGCCGAAAAATCCGCCGAAAATGGAATGCGAATAAAGGCCCGTCTGCGGCGAGATGGTGTCCACCATGGTGCGGTTGGCGCCGATCACGGGTGTTCCGACCAGGAGGCCGGTACTGAAAATGAGAAGATTGTCGGGCGACAGGGGATCGACATCCGGCGGCACGCGATCCCACAGAATTCGCGCCGCCGTGCCCTGACCGCCGAGATAATCCTTGGTCCATGCCGGGTCGGTGGTTTCGCGCTCGATGCTGCCCGTGCTCAGGTCGATTTCCAGGTTATATCCGACTTCCGAATATCTCATGATGTCTCCATGTCATGCTCATATTGATTCATGCCGATTCCCCTCGCTTACTTTGCGCCGCCCGGCGCGTCTGGAAAGGACAGCCCCTTGGCCAGCAGATAGGCCGCCTGGGCGTAGGAAGTCGGACAAACGGTAAAACATTCCTGACAGTCCCAGCAGGCTTTGGCGGCCCGCTCCGGGACGAAGCTGATTTCACGCCGCGGCCCGTTTTCGATGAAACCGACCGCGTGCTCGCCCTTGACCTCGGCGCAGTAGCGCACACACAGGCCGCACATGACGCAGAAAATCGGCTCCTTGCCGAAACGGTTGCGGTCGGCCCCGTATTCCTCGGCCATCGCCTTCAGTTCCGGCGAGTCGGGCGCATGCGCCATGAGTTCCTCGATCAGCACCCGGCGAATCCGGTCGACGGTTGCCGTGCGGGTGCGCACCGACAAGCCCTGCTCCACCGGGTAGGTGCAGGAAACCACATGGTTGGTCTTGCCGCGCGCTTCGACCTCGACGATGCACAGGCGGCAGCCGCCGTAGGCTTCCAGCTTGTCGTGATGGCACAGGGTGGGAATCGGGATTCCCGCCTGACGCGCCGCATCCAGCACACTCATGGCGCCGTCGGCGGTAATTTCCCGATCATTGATTTTCAGCGTGACTTCGCTCATGGTGTCCGGCTCCTGGCTTCGATGCGCGACGCATATTCGTCCCGGAAATACTGCAACATGCTCTTGACCGGCGCTGACGAGGTCTTACCCAGCGCGCACAGGCTGCCCAGGCTGGTGACCTCGGTCAGTTCATCCAGCCGTTCGAGATCGAACTTGCGGCCCCGGCCCTCGGCGATGTCGGTGAGAATCTTCAGCATCTGGAACATGCCTTCCCGGCACGGCACGCACTTGCCGCAGGATTCCTTGACCAGAAAATCCATCAGGTAGCGCGCGATCTCGACCATGTCGGTGTCTTCGTTCATCACCAGCAGCCCGCCCGCGCCAATCGGCGCGCCGAGGTTCGACATTTCGTCGAAATCGAGCCGGGCGTCGATGCGGTCGGCCGGCAGCGAACCGCCCATGGCGCCGCCGAAATGCACCGCCTTCAGCGCCTTGCCGTCGCGCACGCCGCCGCCGATGTCGAAAATCAGCGTGCGCAGCGTGGTGCCCATCGGCACCTCGACGATGCCGCTATTGACGATGTGGCCGGAGAGCGAAACGAGCTTGGTGCCCTTGCTCTTTTCGCTGCCGATGCTGGCGAACCATTCGGAGCCACGGCCGATGATCTGCGGCACGTTGGCCCAGGTTTCGACATTGTTGAGATTGGACGGTTTGTCCCAGATGCCGGAAACCGAGGTGCGGATGTATTTCGGTCGCGGCTCGGGCGCGTTGCCCTCGATGGAACGCATCAGCGCCGAGGATTCGCCGGAGACGAAAATGCCGACGTCGAAATGCAGTTCGATCTTGAAATCGAAGCCGCTGCCGAGGATGTTTTCGCCGAGAAAACCATATTCCTCGGCCTGCGCCAGCGCCACCCTGACGTGTTCGACAAGACGCGGCGCGTCGTGGCGCGTGTAAATGAAGCCCTGATGCGCGCCGATGGCGTAGGCGCCGATGATCAGACCTTCGATCACCTTGTGCGGATTGCCGGTGAGCATCGCCCGATCCATGAAGGCGGCGGATTCGCCCTCGTGACCGTTGGCGATGACGTACTTCGTCTTTTCCGGCGCGTTTTTGGTCGTCTCCCATTTCGAGCCGGCGGGAAAACCGCCGCCGCCTCGTCCGCGCAAATTGGCCCGCTTCACTTCATCCAGCACCTGATCCGGCGTCATGGCGGTCAATGCCTTGACCAGCGAGG
>Ga0209628_10004268_pt1 | contig 10283 bp, 7 predicted proteins | sample TergutCu122P4_FD_187285 | JGI IMG/M metagenome (GOLD analysis project Ga0209628, IMG submission 187285) | Cubitermes ugandensis P4 segment gut microbial communities from Kakamega Forest, Kenya - Cu122 P4 (SPAdes) (version 2) | ecosystem: Host-associated > Arthropoda: Insects > Digestive system >... | reverse complement strand
CCCCCCCTCCAAAAAAAAAAATAAAACCACAGGTGTTATGAACTGCATGGGAATTACTACCCACATTAACTATATGCAAAGAGCCTGTGTGATATACAGAATGTACCATTAATGAGTAGTTGTACATTTCAATAATACTCTCATGTATACACGATTTAAGAACTACTATTAATTTTTAGTATTTTGATTTTAATTATTCTGAATTGCAGTGTTAATGCAACTGTCTTTGGTAATTACATGTTATGGTTATTTTCTTTTGTTTAGTGACAGCAGTGGCAGCGAGCCGGACGATGTCGATACAACAGTTCTGGCTCGAGGTTATCGTTTCTTAGGACGAGTGTTGCGAGCATCTCTTCCCATACAGGCACTCATGTTGCTTCTCCTGGGAGTGGCAGCCCTCGTTCCGACAGGGGAAGAAGACTACTCCTGCATTCTGAGCAACAACTTTGCTCGCAGCCTCGAGCCTATGTTACGTTATCCAAATGGCCCACCTCCTATATAAATTTGAGTACTTGCAATATTTATGGTCACACTCCCATATTGAATAACATGTATATTTGTCAAAAATCTCAGGAATTTTCAAATCAAGTTCCTACCAGGAATCAGTCTGCTCATAGTAACACATACCAGCAAGAACTTTGGTTTCAGCAGAGGGTATATTTACATATAATTTGGAGGAATTATGTAAGTTCCAAGCAACATTGCCGTGAAGCAAAACATATTCCAAATTGGACCAGTACGTACATTAATTCTGTTTAATTAAGGAGGAAACTGCAATTCAGTTTGAAGAATGAATACGTACATTCACACGGTCTCACTTGTTTTTTGACCAAGCCTGACTTAAACAGCTAGAGTGCATTCTTGGCTGTATAACCTGTGATGTCTATAGTCTGGAAATTGCAGGTCTTACTGAAGGGCGTTCACATTTCTTTACAGGAATACACTAATACTAATTGAAGATTACTACCTCTGTGATAACTTCTGCTTGATTTTCCAACTGGAAGTATCAAATTTAATTTTGAGACAATTATGTAAAGAATGTTAGAGTACAGAAAATTAACTTAGTACACGAGTTGTGAAAGAGTACTTAACGTATCAACAGACGTGTTGCAGACTGTAGTCGTCAACTTAAATGTTGACAGAGGAGATGAAATGTAAACTTACATCGTGATAAACCATTTCCTGTATGCATTTATGTTACACTAAGATTTCCAAATAGGTATATGAACTTATTTTTAATCCATAATGTTATGAACCTTCTTCTTCGCATACCATGTGGCTCTGATGATCAGCAGCCTTGCTTCACCTTCTGTGGTTTAGAAAGGCTGTTGGTTATTCCCAAAAACATGTGTTATGCTTATTATCTAAAGTAGCCACACAATTTTCCAAGAAAGTAAATGACCATCTATTTGCAGGTTGCAAACATGGTATGGATACCAAGAGAGTGAAGGGGCATGAGTGATATTTTTAAGTGTTAAGAATGCATTATATTGTAAGGAAGTATGTATATATGACACAGTGACAAAAGACGTGCAACAAAGATTTTTAAATATTATGTGTAAATTTAATAAATTGTGAAATATCTTCTCTTAATAATGGTAATCTCTGTGTATACAAGGGGAAATTGTGAAACAGGTTTAATTTTTTTAAGCTTCATGTAACACACAAAGAAGGATGACAGTGTTCCAGATTGGTTTATAGTCCGAAGTAACATGCATTCAAATCTCCTAAGGACGGAGGAGTGGAACACTGCGTCCATTAAGGGATTTGTAATGCCCTGTTCTTCAAATCACCTTTGTCATTTAATCTTGTGTAGTCACAGACTTATATTCCATGGAAGCTCTCCAGCATGGGATATGCCAGTTTTGTGGCTATATGAGAATTTGAAAGTGAAGTGTATAATCAAAATTTGATCAGTCTGGAAAGTATATTGCACAATATTATTATTATTATTATTATTATTATTGTTGTTGTTGACTTGAGATAGATATTATGGTGTGTGTCCAAAAATTTATGGAACTGTTACAAAGTTTCCTGATTTCCAAGTGGTGCTATGCGTAGCTTATGGCTAAATACATTGTTTTCCTCAGGATGCTGTAGTTTAAAATGGGTGGCTGGTGTGGATATAAACGAAGGTGTAAAGTGTACTAAATACTAGCAAATATGTAAAATAAAATAGAACAGTTTGCCTATGGGACAAGATGAGAACAGTTTCAAATGAGAATCTAGCATTTATGCTTGTTCTATAACTTAATTGAAATTGGAAGCATGATTCAAGTTTAGTGTGTTGTTTGTTGATACTGAGAGCCAGAAACCAATCTGTCATGTTTGCCTTCTTTCAGAATTAATGGAATGTTAAAATTACCCATTAATGTTTTAATATTACTGTTGCATATTAATCTTCCAAATGTCTTAATTAGTTCCTCTCAGCCTATACTGTTACTCAGCTTTGTTGTTAATACAACATTTGGTATGCTTATGAGGACGCTGCAATTCATAGTTAATATGAGCTCTTGAAAAAAAAACTGTACCAAACCATGTCATGGATGGCTCCATTATGTAATCGTATGCTTTATACCAGTGGCATCTTTGTAGTTGTATTTTTATAAGGAAAGAGCTAGTGGGTGTGTGGTATTTAAATTTGAAACAATAAAGATGTTGAATTTAAAATAGTGTGTCTGCTGTGTTTCCGTAACCATCTTGGATTGTGTAAGGAGGTTATGTTGGCAACATTAAAAGCTCACGAGCAGTCAAAAGCCTGTTTCAAGAAAAGTGCTTCACTATTACATTAACATTAACATGTTTAATATTTAACAGTTATCATTAATCTGGGTTGATATTATGAATGGTGTTTTGTTGCCCACCATTTGTACAAGCCTCTTGGCATGGTGTGAGTATGGATGTTACCCAGTTTTCCTCAGTGGTGTGACAACCAGCAAGTTAGCTGGTTTGCCGTCTGTTTGTGAGGTGCCCAGTTCGAATCTCAGCCGAGAGACAAACTACTAAGCGGTGAAAGTTTTCTTGAACATCTCAGTCCCTCCAGGGAAATGCAGAGAGTATCTTAAATTGGGCCATGGCCACATGCTTCCACACATCCTTTACAGTTGTTTCTTATTTTGTCCAGCTATGTGATGATACCATACTTGCTGCCAGCTTTGTTAAATAAATATATGTAATATGACTAGATGGGTTTGAAGTTGCAAGGTTTGTAAGCTTCCAGGGTCTGTAGTTTGGATCTCAGGCTGAGAATCCAAAAGATGAGACAGCAAACTGGTGATACAACATTGAACCGGTTGAAGTAATTATACCCATTTTGAAATGATTCATGACCATGCACTGATGATTTCTTATGAGAAATAACCAACATGTGCATATATGGATACATAGATTTATTATATTCAGCGTGGACGCTACATGTTTCAACCACCTATTTGGCCATCTTCAGGGAGGTATTTTTTGAAGGAATATTACATAGAATATTAAAACAGTGTACAACTATGAAATGTTAAAAAGTTTGCTAAAGTTTTAATATCTATGTAAGTATATAAAGTATTTGTTAAAATTGTTTGTGTTGAATGCCTTGTTCTCTCTCATTTCAGGATGGTGTTACACAGCATACGTGTGAACAGGCCATTTAGCACAATTTTATCAGTGTTTTTTATTCTAAAATAGATTTTAAAACTTTTATCTAAAACTTAACATTTTGTACCAGTAAACTGTTCTGTGTAATATATCATTCACAGAACACCTCCCTAAAGATGATCACAGTAGGTGGCCAAAACATGTAGGTGGCTATGCTGAATATAATACAACTACATATCTATGCACTGGTTGGTTATTTCTCACAAGTAATGATACCCAAATTGTATTATTCATTTAGAATATGTGGAGTGGATTTGCAGTTACAATCTTTAATCACTGTTTGCATGTAAGACCAGTTTTCATTTCTATGAGCAAGCTTACTTTCTGGCTGGCTGTTTCTTGGAAGGCGTGGGAAGTAAACGGTTGTGAATGTTTAAATGCAACAATGCCTGTTGAAGTCTAGCCACCACACAGGATCGTTATTGGTGCAGGCTCAGCATTACAGTTCACTTTTTTAGTTGTAAGATCACAGCATTGATGTTATCGAATGGTAGTCTCCTAAAATACCCAATCATTTACTAATGTGGTGTAATCAGTAGCAGAACATTTCTTCTAACATACATACTCAGGATGCAAACTGTGTAGCTATATGTTAGTGGCGATGACGAACGGCTTTACATTCCCCTGTATATATTCCTGGGATAATTTCATGTTAAACTGGTGAGAATATTGGAACAATATTTTAACATTACCAGCATAAACTAGAAGCTTATCTGTACCGATTAATTTGAAGCCTTTCTGTTTTACCTAAACTCTCTTCATGGCATATTCTGCAGCAAAAGTACGGCATCTAATATGGAAATATCACAAGACGTGTACTTGAATCCAAGTACGCATTCAAGTTTCTATGTAATTTAAATGGTGTAATGTAAATAACTTGGTACTTTGTAATGTAAATTAGGGAAACTCAAGACTTTAGTATGAAGATCTGAATGTAGGCAGAATATTCATGAATGTGTTGTTGCTAGTCACTAATAATTTTGTCGTAGTAAATGGAGAGGTTTGTGTAGATTATATAAAGAAAAGAATAATCGTCTGAGATTGGTGTATTTTCGCAACACACTACCGTAAATAACACAGAATTAAGGGGAAAATTTCGACTGAATGGGCAAGGATGACACTGAAATCCGTATCACTAACACGTGTTCCATTCCGCGAAATATTAACGCCCCTTTCGTCACACAAGAAGTGTATGGAGAGCCCTACTGCCCTAGGACGGCTTCAAATTGTGATGCCTCATGCCCTCGCTGCAAACGTGCCGTTCTATTTGAAGTGTTTTCTAGCAGACACAAGGAACGTGGGGGGAAAGTTTATGGTTTAGGGATATTCTTCAGACATTATTTACGCCTTTGGATTCACACACGACCGAAGATAGTCTACTGGAACATAAAAATATATGATGCTGGCCCGTGTTCTGTAGCTGACCTGACCCTACGTACGTGCAGTCACAGCTCGCAGCAAATTCTGCGAGTGCAGTGTGGCATGTAGTCTAGTCTCAGCTTTGCAGGCGTTTGTGTAGGCTACAAGTCATGAAGCAAATGGATGTACGTGACAGTACCTTACGCATGTGCCGTGTAAATCTATGGTATTTTGAAATGAAAAAATTCTTTGTTAAAATCCACGTCATTAATTGTACAAAAATACCTTATCTCAATATTAGAGAGGAAAACAAGGCTGGAGCTTAACGTCGTGACATTAGAAACAAAAAATTGCGTACCTCCAAGGGGCTGGTGACGAAAAAGCGGTGCTCTTCGAGACATTTATGGCGATTCTCCTCTTACTGAACCACCGTCGAAGGTCGTTGACGTATTCCAGGCAGCTGACGAGGAGCGTCGGCTTACGGGACGTGGCTATGATGGCCGTGTCGTCCACGTTGAGGGCCAGCTCGACGTGGTGTAAAGGTGTGGGCATGTTGACATACAGACTGAAGAGGACAGGGGAGATCAAACCACCCTGCGCCACCCCAGCCCGCATGCCGCGACGAGATGACGTGGCCGTGTGGAAGGACGCCTCAAACGTCCGACCCCGAAAGTATGATGAGATGGTATGGACTAGGTAGGACGGGAAATTTAGGATCTTTATCTTGTAAAGGAGGCCATCGATCTAAACGGTGTCGAAGGCTTTGGTCACGTCGAGGAAAACCGTGCCTGTTAGCCTTTTTTCGCCAGAGTTTCTGGTTATTCTTTCGACGAGGCGGGCCAACTGCAAGGACGTGCTGTGCCTGGGTAGAAACCCAAACTTCTCGTCTTGCATCAGTCCTCGCTCGCTCGCTTCGTATAAGATCCTGGTTAATGGGATCTTTTCAAAGAATTTACCATTCGTGTCCAGACAAATGGCCCGATAGGATGAGGGAAGTGCCAGATCCTTTCCCGGTATCCGGGATCGAAGCCAAGCCAATCCAAGCCAAAGTGCTAACTGAGGGCGGAGACTTAAGCGCAAGTCGACGTCCACCTGTCTGTTAGCCATTCGTGCGTTTGACGACATCACTGGGCTCTGTAACAGACACCTTAACTCTAACTGGGGAATATGCTTACGCTAACGATTTGAAGTCAGGCTGAGGGCCTTGACTGATCTTACTAAAGACTAGTGCCTAGGTGGCACTGAACTAATTATGGGAGGGATAACTTTGGTTGGGTGGCTGTGTGGGTTTTGAGCCCAGACTGGCTCAATCGCAAACGGTAATCCGCGCCTTATGTATCTTTTCGAAGCCTGCATTCACTGCTGTAATCTACCCAACAAGAGCAGGCAAATTTTCAAATTCAAACTTCCTATTCCCAATTGGATAGTACGTGTAGCAGGCCGATTTACCCTCATTCACACAAGCTTGGAAGCTGTACGGATTTCTCTGCGCGGTCCGCACCAATCTGAGTGGAGGCAAAACTCGCACTGCAACCAAGCGCTTTTAATTCCCTGCGTGTTCGATTTGTCTTTACCCATCTAAGTACTGAACGCGTTAAAGTTGCTTAACTACGAATATAAAGCAGTTGACGGCTGCTGTACAGCCGCTTTCCCCAGTATTTCTTCGCGAGCTGAGGAAAGTAGTGGGGTGGAAAGAAGGCCCTCGAGGCCTCCAAGGCTAACGCTACGAGCGCTTCGGCCCTCAAGCGTCAGAGCGGATTCGGAATGAGGCTTCGACTTCCTGCAATTCTCCGCAGCTCCCTGTGAGCAAAAGTAGAGTTGAAGAGCTTTCCAGCTTAGACTGCCCGTCTGAGGCCGCCAGCCGCCGCCCTGCGCCCGAGCAGCGTGGCGGTTGGGCTCAGTAATTCTTGGGTACGGCACACTTGCACATAGCTCGCATTCCGACTCTGTTTCCATTCAGAGACGAGGAAATTTATATGTTACAGCAGGATTGAAGCCGCCACAATAGATTCAACAAAAGCTCACGGAGGCAAGCGGACTCAGTGATATTCTGTCCGTCTACATGTTCTTCAGATGTAAGTTGTTGCAGAAGATATTGTAAATTTAATTGTGTTAGTTTATTATGTTAGTCTTCATGATACATTCTCACATAAATTCCAATAATAAGAATTTAAAAGGAAAAGAACAAAAAATTACGGGTACAGTAAGTGGTGATTTCAGGTGGTCACCCATTTTTGTAGGAAACACCAACATTGTTGCACCGCGAATATTTGTTGTGGACTATTTTCTAAAGCTGGCTGACTATGTAGTGAAAACGTTAAAGGGCTGTTTCTTCTTCTAACCTTCTCTCGCGGCTCGGAACTAATCCTGGGAGTGTGCTGTCTGGCATGCAATCTAATCTCAACTTTGCAGTCGTTTCTTTTGGTTACGCACCCTGAAGTAAATGGGCGTACGTGGCAGTACGTGTGCATGTACAGCATAAACCTATGGTGTTTCGAGAGTAAAGAATTTCTTAATCTATGAATTTTGTCAAATTGCATAAAAATATCTGATGTGTTTGTGAGAGGAAAAACGAGACTGGGAGTTCTTGAGGTCATGACATTAAAAATGAAATTTTACTTGTCTCCCAGTTGCTGACGACGAAAAAAGCGGAATGTACGGCGTCATATATTAGAATTCAGTGAGGTATGGACTCCTCGGGCCCTATCTATTGGTTGGAAAAGTCGAGAGGGGAGCGGGAAAGCCATGGATTACATAGGAAAAGTTAAGTGAAAAGAATGTGTGAAGGAAGTGGAAAAATGTCAACAACGAAGAATGAAAGAAGAACTACAGAAGACTGACGAACGAAATGGAAAGAGCCACAGAAAAAGCCAAGAACGAATCTCTTGAAAGCATATGTGACGACGTCATGGAATTTCAAAGAACAGGACTTTATGATTCAATGTACCTGAAGACAAGGTTGGAAAGGAAAGAATGTGATTCAAAACACTGACATCGAAGACTCTCAAGGGAATATAATAGTAGATCTGAGAGAAGTACTGAAGATTTGGGAGAATTATATTTCAGAGTTCTATGATCGAAGTCATCGACCATAAAACATAGAAGTCAAAACTGAGAGGAAGATGATGCAGACGAGAAAGGTCCTTATATTTTGCTCAGTGAAAGGAAGAAAGCTATCAAGTAGATGTTGGATAAGACGGTCACAGGAGATGAATACGTATGTGTCTGGGGATTTACTCAAATTGTTGGGAGAGAATCGTATCGAGATATAGACACAAATGATCAAAAACTTATATGAAACTGGAGAGTGTCCCAAAGATGTTACTGAAGTTATAATGATTGTCTTTAAAAAGCAACAAAAAACTACGAAATGCAACGAACATCACACATAGAGCAAAGATAGTAGCGAGGATACCCAGAAGAAGGATGGAAAGGAAACGTGAAGACGTGCTGGGAGAACATCCTTTTGGATGTAGTAGAGGAAACGGAACCAGGGAGGCAATTGGGATGTTGAGAATAATATCAGAAGAACTGAGGGACTGCGCACTTGCTTTATACAATGACATAAGGCATTTCACAGCCTAAACTAGAGCACTTTCATGCAGATCCTATAGCAAACTGGTATCGACTGTCGCGAAAGAAGATTGATAAGCAAATTTTGTAGATAGGCGTGTTAAACTAAAACTGGAGCAGGCGGAGAAAAGAAGTGTGAAGTTTGGAAGAGAAGTTAGAAAACGATGCTGTTTGTCACCGATTCTATTCACCTTATACAGCGAATACCTTACCAAAGAAGTTCTAAAAGGGTTTGGAGACTTCAAAATAGGAGGACATGTAATTCGCATTGTCAAATATGCCGTTGGCATTGTGCTACTGGGTAAGGAAGAAACTATGCTACAGGGCATGATTGATAGATTAACTGGAACTGGAAGGTGCTACGGATTGGAAATGAATGTGTACGAAACTAAGATAATGAGAATCTTAAGGCAACCGTCAGCAATACAGATTAAGGTAGATAAAAAACTGGAGAATGTGGAATATTTAAACTATTTGTGCGGCAAAAGAACAAATGATGCAAAATTTACTCGTGAAATTGAATGCTGGATTGCCATGGCAAAAGGAACAATCAACAAGAAGATTTTTCACCAGCATATTGGACTTAAATTAAGGAAGAAGCTAGTAGTGCTACATTTTGAGCATAGATATGTATGACGCTAAATTTACTTCACTTCGAAGAGTAGGTCAAAAATACCTGTAAGTTTTTAAAATGTGTTGCTGGACAAGGTTGGAGATGATCAGTTGGACCGACTGTGTGAGAAATGAATATCCGACATACAATAAAATAAGAAAGGCTAACTGGCTTGGTCACATCTTGCGTAGGAACTGTCTTCTAAAACACGTTATTGAAGGAAAGACATAAGGAAGGAATGACGGGAAGTGGAGGAAGAAGGCATAAGCAGCTACTGGATAACCTTAAGGAAAAGAGAGGATACTGGAAATTTAAAGAGGAAGCACTAGATCGCACTGTGTGGAGAACTCGTGTTGGAAGAGGCTGTGGAATGAATAAATGCGTGTAGTGTTCATTTTTGTTTATAATAATGTATATTTTTATGTGGATTCTTACAGCGCTTGCTTGTGAAATAATTATTGTTTTCTAAAAGCTTAAGACTTTTCTGTGGAGACGTTCTATGTTGTTTATTTCTATATGAGCACATAATTCAACTTATTTTCTTTTCTACCACGTGTCCTCCGTGACATGTGCTCCACTGATTTCTGTATATTTGGCATAGTTCAGTCGGATGATTAACTTGCTTGTCTACTACGCTGCGATTAACTTGTGTACCTTTTCAGTGTAACAGATCCCATTATTACTTGTTGATTGTGAGAAATGCGTGGTGAAGTTTACGTGTAAAACAGTTTTTCTTGTCCGCAGTAGAAAATTGAACTGCGTCTTCTCAGTGTAATTGAATTTGCCGAAGTATGCAAGACAACATCGTCCACAGTTAAGTGGTTAATGATGAAACGTTAAGTCATCAATTGTAAAGTAATGTACCTAAAACAAAAAGAAATTAATCAAAACAGATAATCAGTGTTCTTTATCATTATAGACCTCTTTCTTACTTATTTCCAATTTCTGTAAGTAGTATGTGGCCAGCTCTGCCAGGTATTTTTGGAAAAGGCAACTGGGTAGACCTCAAATTAGAGGGAGACGTTTCGGCAGCACCGTTTGGTGATGGGTGCAAAAAGGGCATATAGAGGCGTGAAAAATCGGTAGGGTGCGTTAC
>Ga0209628_10004266_pt1 | contig 10283 bp, 7 predicted proteins | sample TergutCu122P4_FD_187285 | JGI IMG/M metagenome (GOLD analysis project Ga0209628, IMG submission 187285) | Cubitermes ugandensis P4 segment gut microbial communities from Kakamega Forest, Kenya - Cu122 P4 (SPAdes) (version 2) | ecosystem: Host-associated > Arthropoda: Insects > Digestive system >... | reverse complement strand
AACAATGTGCAATGAACTCAAGGCAATAAAGCGCGTGTTTTTATAATGTTTGGACCCAAATTGTTGCGATATAAGAATGGTACAGGCAGAACCAATCCCCAAACCTACCATAAAAGTAGCCGAAGCCAACTGTAACACAATCTGATGCGCCGCCAAGTTCACTTCATTAATCCACCCAATCATAATGGCGCTTAAACTAAACACCAAAACCTCAACAACCAATTGCCCCGAAATGGGAAGACCTGTTTTAATCAGCGTTGCAATCACCTTTGTATTAATCTTTTTCCATGAAAAATATTGGGTAAACTTTTTTAAAGCCGAGTGTCCGAATATTAAAATCACAAAAGCGGAAGCCATTAAAACCCTTACGATAAAAATCGTTATGCCCGCTCCTTCAATTCCCAAAGCAGGAAATCCACATTTCCCGAAAATCAATAAATAGTTGAGAATTATATTAATGATGTTTCCGGATATGGTAACCCACATGGCAATTTTGGTGTTTCCTACCCCCTCGGCAAACTGCCGGCAGGTAAAAAACAGCAAAATCGGAACCGTAGAAGCAATAGACCAATTGAAGTACGGCATTGCCACATTTACCACATTAACCGGTTGATTCAAATAATAAAGCAACGGGGTTAACAGAAATACAACTCCTGATAAAACAATACCAAGAACAATGTTTATAAACAACGCATTTTGAAAAAACATCCCGATTTTCCACCATTGCCTTTTTCCAAATGCTTTGCCCACATGCGGCGTTTGTCCTAACGAAAATCCCAGCCCAAAAATAAAAATCAAACTGTAAATGGAACTTGCAAACGCCACCGCTGCCAATTCCACCGTGCCTAACCTCCCTACCATAAACGTATCTGCCAAAGAAACAGTAACTTGCCCCAAATGTGAAATAATGATGGGAAAAGCCAAAGTCCAATTGCGTTTGTAGAAAGGGAGAAATTTTTTTAAGGGCATTTTTTTCGTTTTCAGTTGAAAAATTTAGGACTGAAATCGGATAAACGGTTTTCTGAGAATATGTTACCGGAACTCACTCTTTAATATATCCACATAATCTAACTTTTCCCAACCAAAAAATTGCATTTTTTTATATATTTTTCCCTCTTTCTTGTAAGTGTTTAGGTCTTCATAAAAAACCTCTACCTCTTTTTCGTAGAAATCTCTCCCGAAATGTCCGTATGAGGCAGTTACTTCAAAAATCGGATTTTTCAATTGAAAACGTTGCACAATGGAATAGGGGCGCATATCGAAAATGGTTTCTATTTTTTTTGCAATCTCACCATCAGATATTTTCACATGGGAAGTTCCGTACGTATTCACATAAATTCCGACAGGTTTAGCCACGCCGATGGCGTAGGCTACCTGCACCAAAATTTCGTCGCAAATGCCGGCAGCTACCATATTTTTAGCGATGTGTCTTGCAGCATAAGCCGCCGACCTGTCCACTTTTGAAGAATCTTTTCCGGAAAAAGCACCGCCGCCGTGCGCACCTTTACCGCCGTATGTATCCACAATAATTTTGCGTCCGGTTAAGCCGGTGTCGCCGTGCGGTCCGCCAATTACAAATTTTCCGGTAGGATTTACGTGAAGCGTATAGTTTTGTTTAAAAAGTTCTTGGATTTTCGGGGAACAAATCGCCATTACACGTGGAATCAAAATTTCCTGAACATCCTTTTTAATTTTTGCCAACATTACTTTTTCATCGGCATCAAAATCATCGTGTTGAGTAGAAACTACAATAGCGTCAATGCGTTCCGGTTTTCCTGCATCGCTGAATTGTATGGTTACTTGCGATTTTGCGTCGGGTCTTAAATAGGTCATTTGTTTGCCTTCGCGTCTAATGGCGGCTAATTCTTGCAAAATAATGTGCGATAACTCGGAAGAGATGGGCATAAAGTTTTCCATATCCCTGCAGGCGTATCCGAACATCATCCCTTGGTCGCCGGCGCCCTGCTCTTCGGCGTTGGCGCGTTCTACTCCCTGATTAATATCGGAAGATTGATTGTGGATGGTTGAAATAACCGCACAAGACTTATAATCAAACTGATAATCGCTTTTGTCGTATCCAATTTTTTTGATTACGCGCCTTGCAATGTCGTCAACAGGTACATAACCTGATGTTTTCACTTCGCCGGCACAAACTACCAAACCGGTGGTTACTAATGTTTCGCAGGCAACTTTCGAGTTTGGGTCTTGCGCTAAAAAAGCATCTAACAAAGCGTCTGAAATTTGGTCGCTTACTTTATCGGGATGACCTTCCGATACAGATTCTGAGGTGAATAAATAACTCATAATTAGTGATTAATGATTAGTGATTAATGATTAATTTATTACGGAAAAACAAGGAAAAATGGTTTAGCATTTTTTTCAAGTGGTTGCAATCATAACAAATCTTTCCACTGTTTTTCACGGCGCGAAAATATATTTTTTTTGAAATTCCTGCATAAACATATTATTTATTCACTTGTTTATATTCCGCCGATTTTATAAAATATTCTGCTGCGGCTTCGGCGTATTGGTCGCGGGTTTGTTGTAGAAGATTCTGAGCTTCAAGCAAATCGGATAAGGTTTCTATTCCTGCGTTGTAATTGTCCTGACTTATTTTTAAGTTTTTTTCGGCAGACAAAATAGATTTTTTTGCCAATAAAACCTGTTGATAGGCTTCATTTAGCCCGTATTTAATGTTTTGCATTTGTTGTAAAAGAAGTTCTCCGGTCTCCGTTTTCGTATTTTCGGCTTGCAGCAGTTCAAGTTTTTTCCGTTTTATGGCGTGCGCACCGCCCCACCAGTCCGAAATAGGAACCGTAACATTGGCGAAAAGCATTCCGAAATCATTTTTCATTCCCTCTTTTTTCTTCAAATCGAAGTGCATATAGTTATAACCCGCACCAATGGCAACGGTGGGCAGGTGTTTTCCGGTTTCCATATTGCGTTGTAAACGTGCAATTTCAACCGATTTATCCAAAAGTTTATATTCAGGACGATGTTCAATTGAGGTATTTCCATTGTTCGTTACAACCGGCATTATTTCTACAAAATCAGGTTGCTGGATTTCAAAACTTTCGGCAGGGATGCCCATTTTAAGTCCTAACGCCATTTTAAGCATCATCAATCCGTTTTCGAGTTTCAGTTTTCCGCTTTCCAACTTGTTTTGTTCGAGTTCTATACGTAAGATATTATTGCTTGTGGTTAGTCCTGCGGCAACCGCCACTTTTACATCCGACAAAATACGGGCAAGCAGAATTTCCGAATTTTCAATGGTTTTCATTTTTTCTTTTAATGAAACGATTTTCCAAAAATAGCGCTCAGTTTCAAGCAGTATGTCATTTTCGGTAATCTGTTTTTGCAGTTTTCGGGCTTCAATGCCTGCTTTGGCAAGTTTGTTTCCGTTAACAATCTGTCCGCCTGCAAAAACCGGTTGGGCAGCCATAACACCAAGAATCAACCCGTTTTTCAGCATATCCATTTTTTGCGGACCGGAACTGAGGGTGGTGGGGTCAAGCAAGCCTTGTTGTACCAACGCTGTGATGATGGGAGCAAGCCCTTCGCTCATAGCCGACAGATCCATCGACATCATCGGTTTGTTTGCCATAAATCCCAAACCGGTGGCACTTATGTTTGGAAAATACTTTGTAAACGCTTCCTTTTTCTGCTGTTGGGCAATCTCCACTGAGAGTTCGGAATTTTTTGACTGCAAATTGTTTTTCAATGCTAATGCTTTGCATTGTTCTAAGGTTAAAACATTTTGCGAAAATGTAAAACTAATTGTAAAACAAAAAGTTATAATTAAACCAAGTCGTTTCATTTTTAGAATAAATTGTGAAATTTAAGTATTTTGGTTACTTGCTCAACGGTAAGGGTTGTAATGTCCGCAATATCGGAGATTGACATTCCTTTTTTTTGGGCATTAATCACGGTTTGTTCTTTTTCCTTTGCTCTGCCTTTATATTCTCCGTCAGAAAAAGCGGTTCTTATTTCACTGTTTCTGATACGATTGTATTTTATTTCAGAATCGAATTCTCTTTTTTCGGCATCAGTCAGGTTGTCGTAAACCAATAATTTTCGTGCCTGATCTAAACCTTGTGCCGTAAATTCGTCTCTTATTTTGCTGGTTTTCAAGTAGAAAATCCATTCGTCGAGGGTGTTTTTGGCTACGTTGTCAAAGTTGGTGAGTTTTATGATGTAATATTCGGGGTATAATTCGCCCGGATAGTTGTTGTTATAAATCTCTTTTTGTTTGGGACTGAGTTCTAAATCTTTATTATTATGAAGACCTTTGAAATTCGTGAACCCGTGATAGATGTAGTCATCCCCTTTTCCCAAATCAAAGTAAACAATATTTATGGAAAAAACTTTGCGAATATTTAAGTATTCCTCTCCCAATTTCATATATTCTGTTATGGTTTTGCTGACGCCATACAACATTCTTTTGAAATAGTCATCTTCGCCGTAAAATTGCAATTCGATGATGATAAGTTCATGTTTGTCGTTTTCTACCAACAAATCTACTTTATTGTATTTGTCATTTTCATGTTGTTGGTTGCTTTCGCTTTCAAGAATAGTTGTAATGGTTATTTTTTGGCGGAGCAATTCGGTTAAAAAGCCTTCCAATACGCCGAAATTAGCTTTGTTGCGAAGCAAGCGTTTCAGTGCCCAGTCGAAAGAAATCATGCTGCGGGTAGTCATAGTGTTTTGAGTTTTTTAATAAGATTGTTTTTCAGCCGCGAAAATATAGTTTTTTCGTGTCAATCGGAATCTGACAAGTAGGCTCAGCAGGGCAAAATCATTAAAATTCTGAACAGATTTTTACTCAATGTTTGTTTTAAAACCTCATTTTCACCTCATTTTACAACGAAACAACCTCAGTAGCAGATAGATATGTTTAAGTTTTCTAACCTCATTACCTCATTTTTATTTTTTTAAACACGAAGACACGGAGTGCACAAAGTTACACAGAGAAACGTATTGAATGTAGGGATACAAACACATGATTATTAATATTATACACGAACTATGTTTTTTAGGGTTACTTTTACTTCAAAATTCGAGCAGCAGCTTTAGCCATTTTCTTTCCTTCTCGGATAGAGAAATTAAAATTCCAAACTTCATTATTGTCAGCTGTAAAGCGAAGAGAAGTTGGCGGGTCTATTGCGATTTTTTGCAATGTTACTGCATCAATAGCAAAATTATAAGAAGAATTACATTTTACATCTTCTTGAACATAAAGAGTAATTTTTTTTCCGATTGATAATCCTAATGTAATAGTGTCTCTTTCGCTTTTCTGATATTTTTGTAAAGTATTAGATCCTATAAATATCACTACATCATAATCATAATCATAAATAGGATGTGGTTTCTTTGCTACACAAGGAAAAGACTGCCATTTATCTCTAAACCGTCTTAAAAGGATAGATTCAGTAACTTCATTAGATTTCTCAGACCCAAAAACAAGTATCCAAACGCCTTTATCCCATTCATTACTTCTGCTGTTCCGGATAGTAACTTTGCTTTCTTGAGCAACTATTTGTAACGTGCATACAAAAAGGACCAGAACTCCTAAACTTAAAATTTTTGTTAGTTTTTCCATTTTTTTATAGATAATTAATTATAGATTAGTGAAATAACTGTATTTTATTGCCAATAGAAATAAGGTACAGTTTTACACAGTTTTTTGTAATTACTAATATTGTTATCATCAAACTGCCAAATTTTATCCCCTGTTTTACCATCAATAAGTTTCATAACAACATTATTTCTTTGTTGAATCGTACATAAAGCCATAATACCCGTAGGTATAAATACAATAGGACAAATCGGAAACATTACTAACATTGCAATACCACCCCCAGTATTTTTATAATGTTCAATTGTCCAATCTGATAATAAAAGAGCATCAACACCCAATACTTGTGCTAACTCCTCAAATGTCATATTTTTTCCTTCACCATTCGGATAGCCTATTTTTTTTAATGTTGAATTTGTTTTTTCAATATCCTGTACTTTTACATGAAATGCTCTTAATTGGTGATATTTAAGAAACCAACTATTCATATTTTCTTGAATTGTGTAGGGATAAATATCTTCCATGTTTTTTCTTTTCTCTGGTGTTTCATATTTTGATGGTAATACTTTGACAGATGGAGGGATAACTGCAAGAGTTTTGTGGTTCGATATATAATAAGAAAAATCGGCGTTCTCATAAATTCTAGCTGTATTACATGAAGCAAAAATCAATGTTATAACACTCAAAATAAGGATTGTTCTACCTTTCAAAAAATATTTTTTCATCATAAAAATATAAAATAAATAACTCCGCAAAAAAACACTTTAACATCTTAATAATCACCTAAAAACCGTCAATAATTTAGACACTTGTGTCAAAAATTCATACAAAATCCTTTATTTTCTTCACACTATATTCGCCGTTGTTTAGGTCAATATCCAAAACAATGTGTGAATGAGATGAATCTTTTATCAAATATGCATCTAAAAAATTGTAATTCAATACTTTGGATATCAATATAAGCTTATCAATATCAATACTTTTGGAATTAAAAATATTGTAAACATTTGTGCGGCTGGATTGTATGGCTTTCGCAAATGCGGAAATGGAGAGTTTGCTTTCGTCAAACTTTTGCTTTATCAGTTTGCCTATGTGTATGTTGCGGTATTTCATAAAAGCAGGTTTAAAACCATCATTTTTCTTATGCAACCACACAAAAAAAGCGCGAAATTATTCGTATGATTGCCTATTAAGAATGACAGGCTCTGCAAAACCTTTTAGCACTAATAAGCACAAATAATTCACGCTTGAAAACGTGAACTTTCGCAAACTTACTCTCGTGCTGAAATATTGCAGATTTCGTCAATCTGAGAATAAGAGCAAAAAGCTCAGATATTTTTTTATTAATTTGTTAATTCATAATCCATTATTTTCGTTTATAAATTCAAGCGCAAAATTACAATAAATTTTTTATGGGAAGTTTTTTGAAAGAAGAAGTTTTCAGGGTTAACGCGCTTACATTGCCAAAAGAGGCAGTCTCAAAAACTCTTTTGTGCTTTTATTTACAGCGGCAACTTAAACGTCATTGTAACCTCTCCGGTTTCTTTATTTACTTTGATTTGCTGTCCGTCTAAACCTAAATCTTTGCCCGTTGACATTTTAAACAGTCCGGCAAGGAACTGCATACCGTTGTTCATCACTTGTTCCAATTCAACGGCTTTCGATTCTATTTCAGCGGCAGGTGATAGTTTTTGTTCCGCAACAGATTCTTTTGCTGTTGTTTGTGTCTCATCTTCGCGTTTTTCTTCAAAGGGTATGAATAGTTGTTTGTCATCTTTTTCATCGTCCAAATATTCAGTTTCAAAACTTGTTGCCAAATCTTTATCCTGTTCGGTAAAGGCGGCATCTGCGGGCGTAATCTCGTCGGGCGTTTCTTTTTCTATTTGATTGATAAATGCTTCCAATTGCTCAATAAATTGCGAACGTCCTTTGGTTGAGAAATCAACGTAATTTGTTTTGCAACTGCTGTCTAAAACACCTTCAAACAGACTTTGTTTTACCAACAAACCGGCGGCAATTTGTTGTTCAATGGAATCGCGGGTAATTAAGTTGTAGATGGTGAGTTTATTACTTTTTTGCCCCAGCCGGTCAATACGTCCAATGCGTTGGTTTTTTTTGGCAGGATTCCACGGAAGTTCAAAATTGATAAGAATATCGGCAACTTGCAGATTTAGCCCCGAACCACCGGCTTCCGTTGAAAGGAAAACTTTACACTCCGGCGTATTTTCAAATTTTTTAATGAGTTCGCCTCTGGACTTAACCGGCACTTTTCCATTTAGTTCTACAAAACCGATTTTGTTTTTTCGAAGCATTTGTCCAATCAATTTATGCACCTTAACCCACTCCGAAAAGATAATTATTTTTCGATTCGTATGGTTAATATCCAGTCGCTCCAACAAAATCTCTTTCAGTTCATCCATTTTAGGCGATACATTGGTTTGTTCGTCTATCAAATACGTTGAGTCGCAAACCATTCGCATATTGCAAAGTAAAATTTGCAGTCTTTGTAAATCGTAGGCTGTGAGAAATTTCTTACTGATAATCTTAGCGATTCCGGTTGCATAAGACGTGTGGTATTCTCTTTGTTCACTTGCTAATGCTACCGGAATATCAATTTGCTGTACATTAGGAAGTTGCTCTATTACTGTTTTCTTTTCACGACGAAGTAAAATGTTTGATAATTGGGCATTTAGCGGCTGTAAATCGTAGTAGCCATTTATTTTGTTCAGTTTTTCAGGGTCAAAAAGGCAGTGTTGGTAAGAAAACTCCCAGAGCGGACCAAAAAAGTAAGGGTCGAGCACGCTCATAATAGAGAAAATGTCAATCAACCTGTTTTCGATGGGCGTACCTGTAATAACCAAAGTATGTTTGGCTTGCAAACGTTTGATAGCGGAAGAAGTTTTGGTTTCGTAGTTTTTTATTTTTTGCGCTTCATCTAAAATTAAAAAATCAATTCCGGCTTTGTTAATGGCAAGATTATCTCTTAAAATTGTCTCATAATTAACAATATAGAAAAAATATTGCGCATCTTTGTATTGTTTTTCTCTTTCATCGGGAGTTCCGCTAACCACGATAGCCTTTTCGTTGCAAAATTTTTCAATCTCCTTTTTCCATTGCGCTTTCAAAGTAGCAGGACAAACCACCAATGTTTTTTGAAATCCAAATATCTGTTTTTTAAAAACGGCTGCGCCAATTGCCTGAATGGTTTTTCCCAACCCCATTTCATCGGCAATAATGGCTGCTTTTTTAAACAAGGCAAACTCAACTCCCTCTTTTTGATAAGGAAACAGTTCGGCATTAAGTAAAGTATAGTCTATTTTTTGAGTTTTCTCCAATTCTTTGAGCAACGACTGTTCAAAAGCGCGTTCCACTTTTTCTCTAACTTCGGGGCGAATACATATCGTTTCAAATTCTTCCGCTTTTTCAATAAAATCTAAAAATGATTTAATTTCGGTTTCAGTATCTTCTATAAAATCTTGTGTTTTAAAGTGTTTTGAGATCAAGTGATGCTCTTCAACCGGTAATTTATGGGGATAATGCCAGGTAATTTTGTTTTCATTAAGTGGGTCGCAAAATATTTCAATAAACGGATAAGTTTTATCCAACTTGTCATATAAATTTTTGTTATTCTTTAATTCTTTGAATGCAAACATGATATGTTTGGTAGTTCCCAATTTGTTAAGTTTTGAATCCCAACTGTCGCTATACCCGATTTCTTTCTCAAAATCACGCAGAAATATTTTGTAACGGTGTCCCTGTTCGTTAGTTAAAGTATGGTCGCCATAAATATTGTTTGCCCAACTGATGCGGTAATTAGCATGAGATGCTTTTATTCTGCGTTCATCCAGCACCCGTTTAATCATTCCTTGGCGGGAATACTTTTTATGTTCAATTTTCACTTTTGGGTCAAGCAAGCTCAGTTCTTGTTCAAATTGCAGCAAACAGGCGTAAGAATACCTGTCCCAGCCTGTGCGTTTGCCTTTAGATTCGGGAACAAATCTAATTTCATTACCATTTTCATTATCAAATAATAAAGAATATTCAACCGATTCATTTTCACCGGAAATATTAACCAGAAAATCAATAGAAACAGCAGATTGGGATAAAATTTGACAATCACAATTATTAAATAAAATTTCGCTGTGCGCTAATTCTTCTTGGGATAAAAAAGCGGCGACGTGTTCTTTGATAGGCTTGATATTCATATTGTTATCTATTTAAAAGACTCAAAATTTTCGAGACGTGAAAATAGAATAAAACAAACACATTTCAAATCTTCCCACAAAAAAAATATTTTTCAAATTTGAAAAATTATACTATTTTTGCACTTGAAAAATTTAACTCTTTAAGTCATGGTTATAGCCAATCCTATATACGACATTATATTTAAGCGTTTGATGGAAAACAAGCGCATTGCCCGTTATTTTGTAGAAACAATTATTGGTGAGCCGGTTGAAGATATTGCCATGGTGCCCCAAGAATACACCTACTTCTCAAGAGCGAAAAAAAAACAAAAGAAAAAAAACATTGAGCCCGATACTTCGACTTCGCTGAGCAAACAAGATTGGGAAGTTTGGGCGCTTATACGTTTGGACTTTGTGGCTACTATTCGCAATGCCAACGGCGAAACCAAAAAAGTGCTTATTGAAATACAAAAAGGAAACAAACTGGCTGATTTGATACGCTTTCGCACCTATCTCGGCGAGCA
>Ga0209628_10004265_pt1 | contig 10283 bp, 8 predicted proteins | sample TergutCu122P4_FD_187285 | JGI IMG/M metagenome (GOLD analysis project Ga0209628, IMG submission 187285) | Cubitermes ugandensis P4 segment gut microbial communities from Kakamega Forest, Kenya - Cu122 P4 (SPAdes) (version 2) | ecosystem: Host-associated > Arthropoda: Insects > Digestive system >... | reverse complement strand
ATGCATAAAAATACAAGAATACATAGAAACCAATATTATTTCTTTACACTTGTGAAATGTCAATACAGTGAATGAAAGATGGATATTTAATACTGGATATCCTATATTGCACAAATTACAGTGACAGGCAGAATGACTACAGTAATGAAGAATGCACTTGAATATCTGTCTTATGCAGGACTCAAACTTTGAACGAATTGGGACAAACTGGACAGCTATATAAGTAACTATTATGGGCACCACAACTGATTATCACAATGAAAAATATTTTGTATTGACAACCATTTGTAAGATCATTCCTCACTATGCAACAGATTTGTCAATTTTGACTGATACATGCAAGTCTCTGCTTAATGTAAAGGCAAAAATATTAGAATATGTAACTGTTCATAACAGAAGATTGTCAGCCACAGTCACTCTTTTCAACAAGATACATGCAATTTAAAACATATCACACTACTTTTTTACTCACAACCTAGTCCTGGAAGGCTTAATGATCATTATTATGAAGTTCACTCAACCAAGTAATTTGTTACAGCAGAGAACAGTACATTAAAATATAACCTTACCCTGTAATTCTGTTCAGCTATTTCTTTGGCCCTCTTGTTGCCAGCTTCTTTCAGTTCCCTTTCTTCTTTTTTCTTTAACCTTAGTGCTTCTATGTGGTGCCTGTAATCATACTGGGGAAAAAAATAAAAAATAAAGACATCAAATTTACAGACAAATTTAAAATGGAAGACAACATACACGACTGTAAAAACTGATGAAATATAATTACCTTTAGCTTCTTGTATTTCCTCTGGGCTATCATGCGTCGTACATTGGCCTGAATCTTTACAATAGCCCACATCTTCTGTCGATACATCCTGCGTACTAGATAACCACGAGCACGAGCCTAGAAAGTGCATAAACTTGAATACACAAATACAAAGTACCACCCAGAAGGACTGTAATTAAACTCATCTGCTTAGCATTCACAATCATATTTCCTATTATTACCTTTAAAGTTGAAAATTTCATTATAATCAATGATACCTAAAAATTTTCTGCAAATGCTTTTAATCTTCATTTTGCTCTTTTCTGGTGGTACCTATATACTTACTTACTCCTCGGCTCTATGGCCCTCTGACAGCCTTGACCTCCTTATTACGGATGCCCATTCTTCCCTATTGACTGCCTTCTGTCGCCATCTCTTAACCTTCATTTCCCACAGAACCTTCTCCACATCTTCCAGGCATCTCAACCTTGGTCTTCCCTTCTTCTACTCCCCTCTGGCTTATTCTTGAATAGTTTCTTAACTGTCCTTCCTTAATCCATTCTTACAACATGTCCAATCCAATCCAATCCAGTCTTTCCTTTTTAATATCTGCTACTTGTCTACATATTGCTATACCTCCCTTATTTCCTGATTAGTTCTTATTCTCCATATTCCATGCTCTACCAATGGTCCATATATCCTTCTCAATATTTTCCTCTACAGTGTAGTCAATCATGTCATATCCATCTCAGTCATAGCCCATGTTTCACTCCCTTACACCGTACCTGGTTGCACCATTGTTTTATATATGTGGTGCTACCCAAAAATTCAAGGAATTTAAACAGGGTGTCCGAACCAGTTGTTGTATGCCCTTCCGCCGCTGGATTTGGCTAGCATTATGCCTTGCAAATCTGTGTGCCAACAGTTGTGAAGCTCAGAGGATGTGCTATTAAGTTCAGTGTGTTTTTGTGAGGTTATGTTTTAGTGATCTGGCGAATTTTTTTTACAACTGATATGACAGATTCTAAGGAGCAAAGAATCTGCATCAAATTTTGTTTCAGTCTTAAAAAAATTGCTGCAGAAACTCACCGAATGTTACAGCAAGCCTTCAGAGATAATGCCATGAGCCAAAGCAATGCTTTTTTATGGTACAAATGCTTCAAGGACGGACGAACATTTGTTGACAACGATGAGCATTCTGGACGACCGACGACAAGCACAACACCGGAAAACAAAGGAAAAGTTCGCAAGGTTATCCTTGCAGATCATAGGCAAACTATCCACGATGTTTGAGATAGTAGGACTGTCATACAGGACCATTCAACGCATTTTGGTGGAAAATTTAAACATGAGACGCATTTCTGCGAGATTTGTGCCAAGACTGCTGAGCGATGACCAGAAAGCCCTTCGCGTTTCTGTCTGCAGGGAACACAAACAACAAACCAGAGACGACCCCAACTTCATCTCCAATATCATAACCGGTGATGAAACATGGGTGTATGGTTGTGACCCTGAGACTAAGCAGCAGTCGTCGCAGTGGAAGTCGCCAAATTCACTGCGGCCGAAAAAAGCACGTCAAGTTCACAGCAATGTCAAGTCCATGTTGATCATTTTTTTCAACATCCAAGGCATTGTCCACAAGGAATTTGTACTCCCTGGTTAAACTGTCAATGGGAAGTTTTACTGTGAGGTTTTGAAGCGGCTGAGTGAGGGCATTCGGCGCAAATGTCCAGATAAGTGGAAGAAAAAAAATTGGTTTCTCCATCATGACAACGCACCCACTCACTGTTCGACAATTCCTGACTTCCAAAAATATTACAGTGACCCCCCCCCATTCGCCTGACCTCGCCCCCTGCGACTTTTTCCTATTCCCCAAGATGAAATTAAGGCTGAAAGGGCGTCGTTTTGACACAACTGAGAAGATCCATGCAGAAACGCATGAGGTTATTGACACACTCACATTTGAGAACTTCCAGGGATGCATGAAATCATGGGAAACATGCTGGGGTCGCTGTATACATGCCCAAGGTGACTACTTTGAAGGAGATGGAAACTAGGAGTTACGGTAAGAAACTTTTTTTTTATGGTCAAATTCCCTGAATTTTTGGGTAGCCCCAAGTATCTCAGTTTTAACTGTTTTACTCATGGCTCTTGACCTAAGTATTTGCCTTAAACTACAGAAACAGCTATTATCTGCAGCAATCTTTAATTTTATTTCATCACTTATTAAATTTTTTGAATGTATCAAGGTAGCTAAATATCTAAAACTCCGAACCCCTTCAAATACTTGTAGGTCCATGATCATATCTTGTTCTAAATTTGTTATATTTCTGCTTATTTTCAAGTACTTTGCTTTGCTGGTACCTGTGCCAATAAGGCTTATAGTTACTGACATACAAAATATTCAACATAACACTTATGTCAGTGAAGAACTTTCCATGTCTGTTACATCAAGTTAAGACACATAATTCAAAATGTCTCTGCAAATAACAGAAGGAAGAAAAAAATATTTATGAACAATTAGATATAACTCAAATCTATTACACACAGAAAAATGTCACACAGAAAAAACGAGACAGAAAGAAGGGTCTATTAACACAAGTGGGTTTCTTTCTGCATGCTCCAATTTGCGTACATATACTTTTAAACGTGTCTGTAACTTGTGCACCGTTTTATAAATGAATATCAAGGAAAATGCACAGGATGAATAATTTCAAAACTGCATATAGTTTAAATTTCTGTTAATATATAAAAGCTAAAAAATGAAAGCCTTTCCACCACTACTGATGGCTATTTATTGGCACTTCATCCAATGTATTATTTTTTTACATAAAAATATGATTCATCTTCAGTTTGAGAGCCCTGGTTCCTAAACACAGCTACTCTCATATGCATTGAAACCATTTCCAAGACATTGTGAAGTTATATATATACATATATAAAATTAAATAAATAAATTAATTAATTAATTAAAAAAATAATAAGATGAAGGACAGTGTCCAAATAAACGTCCGTACACACAATATCACGCCACTTTCCAACAACTTCATAAACTTAACCTTCCCTACTATTACAAAAGGTTAATAACCTACAGGCTCAAAATAATAGAACTGTCATCAAAATCTTAATTGTTGGATAATGGTCAAGGGTTTACATGCAAATACACTCATGCACTTTTGTATATGACTTAAAATTTGCAGCTTATAAATTATAACAATGCTACTCTTCTACAGTTACTAACAGAATAACAGACAGAAGCTTGACTAACCTGTAGTCCAACAATGTGACCCCGCAAATGCCTGAAACGGTGAGAAAGAACTCTGGAGCGAATCAGAGCTTGCAGTCTCATGTAGCCAACCCGCATCCTCTGATATCGCTTACGCTGTGCATAACCCTGCCAGTACTTCTGGATGATCAATGCTGCAGCCTTCATTCTTAAAAACCTGCAGGGATCACATGTATGTTGTTAATTACAAGGTAGTACAGTTTGACCAACACAATACATATTTCTAAAACTAAGGAATAAATACTATACTACTGGTCCAGTAACTGAAAATATTATTGTGGTACAGATTTTCTGTAACTGTATTTCTGAGTTAATAAGTTATATTTTTACCAATTTCCTTGTAAGCTAATTCTGACTTTAGGAAGTGAAATAATGATGTATTCAGATTTGTTGTAATACTATGTCACCACAAACATGCTGTTAATGTTTGTATTACTTATGACATTACATAAAATGGACAAAGCTAAACAGAAGAGTATAAAAAATACTTCAACTACATGAGTACAGAAGTAGCTCAACTGGTACACAATTCATCTGATAAAACATACCAAGTGTTTTGCAGAGTGTAATTTGAAATGCTTGAGAGTAGGGAAAATGCAGTTGAATAATATCAAGAATGAGATGAGTTACGTGAGAGAGCAGTGCACACATTTCCATTAATAAGCATAATTTTGCACCCAACTGTGTACCCATTATTCAGGGAGTATGGCAGTTATCACAGAAGCATTATCACATACAAAGAAAAACATCTGCCATGAATTTCAAGTCTATTTTCCCCCTACAGCTCAACTTAACTTAATATCATAGAAGGATCTTGAAATGTTAACTTCCAGCATCTGAACAGGGCTCAAAACTGCTGAAATATTTTTCAACACATGACAAAGCACATCTTGAAACTTTTTAACAATTTAACATCTTCTATTAATTGCCTGGATAATGTTGTCATGATTAGTTTAACATAGTTGGTGGAATTTGTTTGTACCTAAACCACAACCCCTATGACTTTGTATGCACTCAGTGAACACTGTGCTACAACTTTAAAGGCCACACAGAAGAACCCTACAAACTACAAGGGGATATCATAGCACTAACATCTGATGGCTAATGCAGGACATGTTTGGAAAAACTTTCAACAACATTCTGCCCACAGAAAATTCTGCAAATAAACACTCTTTGTTTAAGTGAATACACTGCACAAGTGTGGTGAGGCCATCTGAGGCCCATATACATTACTAGATGACTAAAAAGTAAGCACCATTCCAGCTGCTCTGACATCAGTGGCCACACCTCCAGCAATCAGGCCCACACATTTCAAGTTCATATTTCTTTATGTATGAGGCTGTTTCCTAGATACTGATTTGAAATGAATTGAATTGTTGCAAATAAACATGGAAGATGTCTTTGGTACCTTCTCCTGTAAACCCATCCACGTATAGAACGCTGCAAGATGAGAATTTTACGAGTAAGTACACGATCCCGTTCCTGCTCCAGAAATAAATCATGGGCATCTTTGAGGAACACTTTGGTGTGGCCCAGCTGGTAGTCAGATCGCCCAAGAACAGTCTGACAAATCCTTGCGGTAGCAGATCGGCAGTCAGTCTGCACATAATTAATAAGCACACATCATGGCATATATCTCTGAAAGAATACAAGCAGCTAGCTCCACAGACACATACGGCAAATTCTGACTCAATAAATGGATGTATGCAATCTAGGACACACACACACAAACTACACTAACTTATATTAATTATTCAAATCTGCAACTACTATTCAAATTAAAATTTCAATTAGTGCTTCAAATAAAGTTATTAGCCAGATCTGTCTTAGTTACAAGAACTTTAAATTGCAGAATAAGCACAAATTCTAACTACATAACTCCACTATCCCGTTACTAAATATGCACAGGTCTACATATTCTCCATGCAATTTTGCCCTGGAACACTTTTAGTCTGTTAATTTTTTAAACAGAAAATAAAATAATTATAATTTTATTTCTCAAAAAAATGTGCCTTTTAAACGTACAGAACACAATGTTACTGCTATACACTTTCTGCACGAAGTTAATACATCCATGCATTTTATGTAAGCATGATAAAATAATGATTGTAAATATAGACAAATTATTATTATAACTCAGCAGTCACCTTATGTGATGGAGGAACGCCTGGAATGAGAAACCGGTACCTATCTACAAACTCCATAAAACTGTGTCGTATGGGATACCCTGCACGTCGAATGCGGATTGTTTCCATCATACCAGAATAACGGAGTTGACGACAACACAAACCTCGATCAAACATCTGTTTAGAACATAAAAGACATTTGATGTGTTAAAGGATTTATCCCATTTCTTCTGAGGAATTTAAACAATATGAAATTACTTACATTGTAAGTGCCAATTTTGAATTTTAAGCTTTACTGCCCATTCTTCACCGCAAACATTTATCAAAATATTCATAACCCTCAAACAGAAATATTTTACTTTTTTGCTGTTCAAAACTAGAATATATTCCATCTCTTATATTAATGCATACAATGTCATGGCAGTGTACACACATGGACAACAATGTAATCATCAGCCAAGCAAATGGGGAAGAATCTGTGCCTAGAACATCAGTTTGTTCAGAAAACTGCAGAACTACCAAATGTGACATTACAAAGAGGAAAACTGTCATTCACAAAATAAACAGTACTGAACCAGAGAGACATAAAAGTTCTCAAAATCAAGCAAGCAAAGTGCATAATGTTCTAATTTCAGCAGAAACAGCCATATTAAAATAAAAAGCACTACTGAGTCAATAATGCTTCAGGAAGTAATCAGAAGCATTGTAGGATAAAATCTTATGAACATCTTTATGACATTTCATGAAGCTGTCTCAGTTTCAGGTACAGTACAGTCAAATACATTCCAACCGTCACATTTGTATGTGAAAAATTGAACACTGTCCTTTTGAACAGATAGCATGCCACACTCAATATACAGAAGTAGACACACTCTTTCTGAATCAATGCAATTACAATGTATGTTATGGTTTTATAGCATCAAGCAAAAAACACGTTCAGTTTATCACCAGAAAATGCAGTTAAATATCCTGAAATTTTCCAGGGGATATGTAATTCAAATTTCTCAGTGGGAAAAGGCTTGAAAAATGGTCAGAAAAGGCATTCCAGATTCATTTTGTGCTCCAGGTACAAGCACTCATAAATAATATTATTAGTTACTTGCATTGATAAAAACACTGAAATAATTACAATTACATATTTACTGAAAGGAAAGATATCAAATTATAATTGAAAGCATACATTTAAAACACAATGTCTCACTGAAGAATTAGTTAACCCTGTACATTGCCATTTACTAAAATGCTTCCCTTAAAACTATTTATTATACAGCAGTCTCATTGTTTGTGATTAATTAGAGCTGATAAAACCATCATGAACATCTATATCACAAACGCAGTAGTTCATTTTTCAATGTGAAATGCCTACCTGGTTCCAAATAACTTACAGAATACCAGTAACAGCGATATAAACCTCATAAGAATAAAAAGCCTCTAACCTTATATTTCATACAACACAAACACACTCTAGATGTATAAATTATGTGAAATAAATCACTGAAAGAGTCTCAATCCATACAGTACAAAAGAAATCAGCCTCACTAAATGAACGATGGAGACTGACTGAGCTGACAGTGATTTGTGCAGTAGGAGGAGGAGGAGGAGGGGGGGGAGGGGAAGCTGATTTGCCAGCCATGTGATCTATTGCTCATTCAATGGAAACAGTCACAGAAGGTTGAATCAATGGTACCAAAAGAGGTGATCACAAAACTTTGAAATGCCAGACATCAAGACACTATTATACAGTTTCACTAAGCAGATTACTTAAACTACCCACTACAATCAAACACTGTTTGTGGTAATCACGTGTGCCATAACAGAATGGGAGGAAAGCTGTCATACATGGATCACCACTAATCTCTTCTGACCATCACTATGTCTGCTCAGTTTTGAATAAGGATGAGCACTTGTTAGAGGTAAACTAAACCATCTTCTACAACTGGGTGACCTTTGTAATGAATGAGACTGCATGGAAATAATTACTACAAAAAAACATGTTAAATGTGTAAAATGTCAGTTTCATGTTAGAATACCACCTCTTATATGGAAAACACTTTTATGTGAGAAAAATTAAGTAAGTTAAAAGTAAATTAGCCTACCAGAAATTTATGGGATCATACAATTTGGATCTCACAGGAGGAAAAAACATCTTAAATTGAAATCTCTTACGTGGGTTCCATTATATGCATTTCAAGTGTTGATGACAATTACGTACAGAGGATGGGCTCAAGCAAAAACTTAACACAAACTCAGACTTAATTTCAAAATATAGATTACTTTCTTGCATAGGAAAACCAACATCACATATTCTGACAATAATTCATATAAAAACATTCCAGACTTCCTTACATTCAATACAGATATTTACTATAAAAACAAGGACTGACCATTGGTTTCTTGAACTCGTTGGGTTTGATACAACGTATGAAAAAAGGCTGACAACTACTCAAAGTTTTCATAAGCAAATCCAGAGACTTCTTGAACTGAGTGGACAATGTTGGAGCTCGTTTCCTTGTTTCTGAGCCCATTCCAATGTCTTCAGCAAATAAAAGCTGAAGAAACTTGTTTGATGAGATATGGATCAATTGAAGCAGATCAGCACTAAAAGTGTCTCGATTCTTCTCAAGAAATCCTGAAAACAGTCAACCAATCCAAGTGACCAGTAAGAAAAGAAAACAGCTTATAATGGGAATAATATTTTACATTGCGCAAGAATATGTGATTAACTAGCAGCATTAAGATATTTTCCATTTCACTTGACCTTTGAACCAACTTGAGTAGCACTTACCTCAAGAATGCATTAAAACATGAATTGACTAACCTTTATTTAAAACAGATAATACACAGAAATGATAAATATGATTATGAAATCTTAACACTTAAGGAACTTCACATTTTCCCAAGTCTTATCAACCACTTGAAATACTGACCCACTTACATATTTCTTTCCTTTTAAGGAAACTTCTTACTTTTCCCACTTGAAGTGTTTACCCAACAAAAGCAACACCTATTGATCTCTATGAAACTCACCTCGTGTGTCATAAAACACAACGCCAGCAAAATGGTTGAGTCCAAATGATGTGTTGATATCTGATTTTGGTTTCAAATAATTTCTGTGGCTTCCATGGGTTTTATGTAGTTTGGCTAACATTGTTTGGTCTGTACCCTGGAAGTAAAAAGTTATACTAGTATATAGGATACGAAAATTTCAAAAAAGTTACTCAGAATATGTAAGTATGTTTAAAAGTCAGTATTTTAAAATTTCCTTCGAACAAACTACACAAATGAACACACATAAACAGTGACAAGACTATGTCATGTCTGTCAGTCCATCTCATTGGAATGCTTCATCTGTGGAAGCATCTGATTGATATAGACCAAATTTTTATATTGGAGGGAAGCTGGAATACCCACACTACAAGTTGTCAAACAAATTTAAATGTCTACCATTGCCCTTTTTCACATGAAGCTGAAATTTAACTTAAATTACTTAACAAGACAAGCTATGTCTGTTTAATGTAACACTTGGGTGGGTTCACATAACATTTATACCTCCTTGGCTATCCTAACAGCCTGATATGATTTCACTTGATGACAGCACTTTTATGATGTTTTAATGGCGCCACCAACAATAAAATGTACCTGGGTCTTCATGTAAAGTGCCCCAATATTATGCCTGATTGGAATCAAATATGGATTTTCTCAAAAAATTTTCATGGAAGTCCGAAACATCAAATTTCAAGCAAATCCGATAAATGGGAGCCATGCTGATAAATGCAGATGGATGGGCACACAGACTTGATGAAGGTAACAGGCATTTTTTGTGACCATGTGAATATGCCTAAAAACAGTTGGTCACACAAAAACTAGAACATGTCAACAGCGTGATGATGATTTCCACACGAAACTGGTACACTACTGATTGAGCCTGACAGTTCAATTAATTTGACTGTTCTTACATTAGAAATGAAGATTTATGACTTGGCAACACAACAAAATTGGACTTTAACATGTCACACATAAAATCAATAATGCTTACAATATAAGACCAGTATGCTTATGCACAACATGGCAGTCACCAAACTTACTAAGATTACTCAATACCAGGTTTTTTTTT
>Ga0209628_10004263_pt1 | contig 10287 bp, 9 predicted proteins | sample TergutCu122P4_FD_187285 | JGI IMG/M metagenome (GOLD analysis project Ga0209628, IMG submission 187285) | Cubitermes ugandensis P4 segment gut microbial communities from Kakamega Forest, Kenya - Cu122 P4 (SPAdes) (version 2) | ecosystem: Host-associated > Arthropoda: Insects > Digestive system >... | reverse complement strand
AAGACGGCAAATCCTACCCTGTTGTAAGAATCACCGCCGGCGAATACCCCAGGGTCTACCGTACCAGGCACATTGTTGAAGACGGAAGCCAGTATTTCGGCCCATTCGCCAACATCCCGGCGCTGGTGCACATGCTCAAGGGCGTGGAGCTGGCCGACGTGCCGGTGCTGGTGCTCACCGCCCGCGATATGCTTGACGACAAGCTGGCGGCTTTTGAGTGCGGCGTCGATGACTACCTGGTGAAGCCTTTCGCCCTGCGCGAGGTGGAAGCGCGGCTCAATGCCTTGTTTGTCCGCCGTTCCGGCCGGGTGGTCGACAAGAAGCTGGTATTTGGCACCGTCGAGTTCGATCCAGCCAGCATGTCGGTCGTGGTGGGGGGCAAACCCGTGCACCTGTCGCGCAAGTGCTTGCGCTTGCTGGAGATTCTGATACGGGTGCCGAACCGCGTGTGCAGCCGCACCGAGCTGGAAACCTCGGTCTGGGGCGGCGAGCAGCCGGTGAGCGACACGCTGCGCAGCCACATGCACATGCTGCGCCGCGCCCTGACCGATTCGCAAGGCCATTCGCCCATTGAGACGGTGCATGGTATCGGCTACCGCTTCAGTCATTCCTCCGATGCCCATTCGGCGTAGTCTTCGCTTCAAGTTCGCCGCGACATTCACCATCGCCGGTCTGGTGCTGGTGTTGTCGTATGCCATTGCCGCCATCCAGATCAACCGCCAGCAGGAAGATGCGCGGATCGACCAGATCGTCTCCGACGAAATGGATGATCTGTTGCAGTCATACCAGCGGCAGGGCGGCGTGATCGATCCGCCCGTGGCGCAGTTGCCGCCCGATGACGTGCATCCCGATACCCGGGCGTTGTCGCTGCGCAAGCGGTTTCGCGCCAGTTGGCTGGTGCGCGGCTATGTCGCGCCCGTGCCGGACGAGCGGGTGAAGCTGCCCGGTGATCTGCGCGCGCTGGAGCCGGGCTTTCACAATGTCGACAGCGGCGAAGCTCACTACCGGGTCGAAGTGCGGGAAATCGGCAAGGCGCGTTTCTATCTTGCCTATCTGGTGACCCAGCACCTTGAGCGCGAGCACAAATTTACCCGGGCGCTGATATTCAGCGCCGGGTTGACGCTGCTATTCACGGCGGTGGTGGGGATGTGGCTGTCTGGACGCCTGACGCGGCAGATCGACGATCTGGCGCGCCGGGTACGGCAACTCGATGGCCGGGTGGTCGAGGACACACTGGAACACTACTACCAGGAGCGCGAAGTCGCCGCCCTGGCCTCGGCCTTCGACGGTTATCACCAGCGCACGGTTCGGCTGCTCGAGCGCGAGCGCACCTTCACCGCCGACATCAGCCACGAATTGCGCACGCCGCTCACCACCATTCAAACCAGCAGCGAATTGCTGCTCAATGAGCCGGGCTTGTCGGCGAAAGGGCGCGAGCAGGTCGAGCGCATCGCCCGCGGCGCGACGCGGCTGTCGGGGCTGGTCAATGCCTTCCTGCTGCTGGCGCGCGAACAGGCCAGCGGCAAGCGCGATGTCATTGACTTGCAGGAATGCGCCGAGCAGGTCGTCGAGCTGGTGCGCGACCGCGCCCAGACCAAGGGCCTGACGCTGGACGTGGATATTCCGCCCGGCCTCTTCGTCAACGCCCCGAGCAGCGCCTTGCAAGTGGTGCTCTCGAACCTGCTCGACAATGCCGTTCGCTACACCGAATCGGGCGGCATTCGCGTGAGCGCCAAGGCCAATATGATCGAGATCGCCGACACCGGCTGCGGCTTTGAAATGAGCCGGATTCCCGATCTGTTCCGCCGCTTCCGCCGCGGCAAAGCCGCCCGCAACAGCAGCGAAGGCTTTGGCCTCGGCCTGTCCATCGTCAAGCGCATCTGCGAGCAGATCGGCTGGCGCATCAGCATCAAGTCGCCCCCGGAAGGCGGCACCCGTGTGCGGCTGATGCTGGCGGCATAACACGCAAAAGTCTGGCGTCAGCGGACGGCCTGATGGGCCGCGCTTGCACTTGACGAACGGAAAAGGAAATGTTGTTATCCGCCTTCAAGACTGCCGGGCATGAAGGCGATTTTGAAACGCAATTAAAACATCCGGTCGCATTGACCGATTTGATGGAGGAGCAAATGAGAGAAACAAGAAACGGCTTCGACCGCCGCGATTTTTTGAAGAGCGCGTCGGCCATTGCCGGCGCGACGGCTGTTGGCGCGCTGGCGCCGCTCAATCTGGCCCGCGCGGAGAGCGCAAAGCTGAAAGTCGGCCTGATGCTGCCTTACACCGGCACCTATACCCCGCTCGGCGTGGCCATCACCAACGGCTTCAAGCTCGCGGTGAAAGAGCACGGCGGCAAGCTCGGCGGGCGCGAGATCGAGTATTTCATCGTCGACGACGAATCCAACCCCGGCAAGGCGCCTGAAAACACCAACAAGCTCATCCAGCGCGACAAGGTGGACGTGCTGATCGGCACAGTGCATTCCGGCGTCGCGCTGGGCATGGCCAAGATCGTGCGCGAATCCGGCGCGCTCTGGTTCAACACCAACGCCGGCACCGATGAAATCACCGGGGCGCTGTGCGCGCCGAACATCTTCCGCACCTCTTTTTCCAACTGGCAGACGACGTATCCCCTCGGCAAGGTGGTGCGGGCCAAGGGCCACAAGAATGCCGTTTTCATCACCTGGAAATACGCCGCCGGCGAACAGATGCTGGAAGGATTCAGGGAGGGGTTCGAGAAAGAAGGCGGCAAGCTCATCAAGGAAATGTATCTCCCCTTCCCGCAGGTCGAATTCCAGGCCCTGCTCACCGAAATTGCCACCAGCATCAAGCCGGATGCCGTGGTGTCCTTCTTCGCCGGCGTCGGCGCGGGCAAATTCCTCATGGACTATGCCGCGGCGGGCCTCAAGGGCAAGATCCCGCTCTACGGCAACGGCTTCCTCACCGATGGCGTGCTTGACGCTATCGGCGACGCCGCCGAGGGCGTCGAAACCACGCTGCACTATGGGGACGGCCTCACCGTGCCGAAGGACAAAACCTTCCGTCTGGCCTATGTGAAAGAGTGGAAATTGCAGCCCGACGTGTACGCCGTGCAAGGCTACGACGCCGGTCACTTGCTGGCCGCCGGTCTCGATGCCGTCAAGGGCGACATCGGGGACAAGGCGGGCATCATCAAAGCCATGGAGTCGGCCAAGATCGACAGCCCGCGCGGCGCGTGGACGCTATCCAAAGCGCATAACCCGATACAGGACATCTACCTGCGCAAAGTCATCGGCAAGCAGAACGTCGTGCAAAGCGTGGCCTGGAAGGCGCTGGCCGATCCGGCGCGCGGCTGCAAGGCGTGAACTTCGCAATCGCCGGGCGTCAATGCGATTTGACGCCCGGTTAAAACGCACTATCAAGGGAGGAGATATGGAAAAGAAAAACGGATTTGATCGCCGTGAATTTTTGCTCGGCGCCTCGGCCATCGCCGGCGTGACCGCCGCCGGCACGCTGGCGCCGTTCAACCTGGCCCGCGCGCAAAGCGCCAAGCTGAAAGTCGGCCTGATGCTGCCTTACACCGGCACCTACACCCCGCTTGGCGTGGCGATCACCAACGGCTTCAAGCTGGCGGTGCAAGAGCGCGGCGGCAAATTGGGCGGGCGCGAGATCGAGTATTTCGTCGTCGATGACGAGTCTGATCCCGCCAAGGCGCCCGAGAACACCAACAAGCTCATCCAGCGCGACAAGGTGGATGTGCTCATCGGCACGGTGCATTCCGGCGTCGCCCTCGGCATGGCCAAGATCGTGCGCGAATCCGGCGTGCTCTGGTTCAACACCAACGCCGGCGCTGACGACGTCACCGGCCCGCTGTGCGCGCCGAACATTTTCCGCACCTCTTTTTCCAACTGGCAGACGACGTATCCCCTCGGCAAGGTGGTGTGGTCAAAGGGTCACAAAAATGCCGTCTTCATCACCTGGAAATACGCCGCGGGCGAAGAGCATTGCCGGGGCTTCAGGGAAGGCTTCCTGGAAGCGGGCGGCAAACTCATCAAGGAAATCTACATTCCCTTCCCGCAAGTCGAATTCCAGGCCATGCTGACCGAGATTGCCAGCATCAAGCCGGACGCCGTGGCGGCTTTCTTCGCCGGCGTTGGCGCGGGCAAGTTCCTCATGGATTACGCGGCGGCGGGCCTCAAGGGCAAGATTCCCCTCTATGGCAACGGCTTTGTCACCGATGGCGTGCTCGATGCCATTGGCGGCGCCGCCGAGGGCGTCGAAACCACGCTGCACTATGGGGACGGCCTCACCGTGCCGAAGGACAAAACCTTCCGCCTGGCCTATGCCAAGGAGTGGAAGATGCAGCCCGACGTGTACGCCGTGCAGGGTTACGACGCCGGTCAACTGCTGGCCGCCGGACTCGACGCGGTGAAGGGCGACATCGGAGACAAGGCCGGCATCATCAAGGCCATGGAGGCCGCCAAGATCGACAGCCCGCGCGGCGCGTGGACGCTATCCAGGGCGCATAACCCGATACAGGACATCTACCTGCGCAAGGTCGTCGGCAATCAGAACGTGGTGCAAAGCGTGGCCTGGAAGGCGCTGGCCGACCCGGCGCGCGGCTGCAAACTGTAATCGCGGCAAGGATAACGCGCACTTCAACCGGGCGCGGCGGCGATCGTGTGTCGCCGCCGCGCCGTCATCAAGACAGCATCGAAACACATCTCAACGAAATGGATTTCGCTTTTTTTCTCATCCAGTTGCTCAACGGCCTGCAATACGGCCTGCTCTTGTTTCTCGTCGCCTCGGGGCTGACGCTGATCTTCGGCATCATGGGTATCATCAATCTCGCGCACGGCAGCTTTTACATGCTGGGCGCTTATCTGGCCTGGTCGCTCGCCAGCCTGACGGGCAATTTTGCTGCCGCCATCGTTTTGGGCATTCCGCTCACCGTCATTTTCGGCATGGCGCTGGAGCGGCTGCTGGTGCGCCGCCTTTATGAGCGCGATCACCTGTTTCAGGTCTTGCTCACCTACGGCCTGATTCTGGTCTTCGAGGAAATGCGCAGCCTGCTCTGGGGCGACGACATGCACGGCGTGCCCGTGCCGGCCTTGCTCAACGCTTCGATTCCGCTGACGGAGAACCTCTCCTATCCGGTCTATCGCCTGTTCATTTCCGGCGTCTGCCTGCTGCTGGCGCTGGGCCTCTATCTGATGATCCAGAAAACGCGGTTCGGCATGATGATTCGCGCCGGCGCCAGCAACCGCGACATGGTGCAGTCGCTCGGCATCAACATCAAACTCATCTACACGCTGGTGTTTGCCATGGGCATGGCGCTGGCGGCCTTCGCCGGCATGATCAACGCGCCGCTCTCCTCGGTGTTTCCCAATATGGGCGGGCAGGTGCTGATCGTCTGCTTCGTCGTGGTGGTGATCGGCGGCATCGGCTCGGTGAAAGGCGCCATGGCCGCCTCCCTCATCATCGGCCTGGCCGACACCTTCGGCCAGGTGTGGCTGCCGCAGGTGTCTGGCATGATTGTGTATGTGCTGATGGCCGCCGTGCTGGTGTGGCGGCCCGCCGGCCTGTTCGGGAAGGCATGAGATGACCGCCTCGCGCAAATCGCTCGTCATTTTTCTCGCCGCAGCGCTGCTGCTGGCCGTGTTCCCGCAGGCCTTGACGCTGTTCCCGCAGGTGAGCGGCACGTTCTATGTGCAGACCTTCGCCAACGTCATGATCCTGGCCATCTTCGCCATGAGCCTCGACTTGCTGATCGGCTACACCGGGCTGGTGAGCTTCGGCCATGCCGCCTATTTCGGTTTGGCGGGCTATGCGCTCGCCCTGCTGGGGCCGAAGTACGAAGCGGCCAGCCTGTGGTGGTCGCTGCCCGCGTCGATGGGCGTGTGCGCGCTGTTCGCGCTCATCACCGGCCTGGTCGTGCTGCGCACCCGGGGCATCTATTTCATCATGGTGACGCTCGCCTTCGCCCAGATGCTGTTTTTCGTCTTCCACGACACCAAACTCGGCGGCGGCTCGGATGGCATCTACATCTACAACAAGCCGACCCTGTTGATCGGCGATTTTTCGCTTGCCAATCTGGACAAGATCGACCACTTCTACTACCTCGTGCTGATCCTGATGGTCGGCGTCTACCTCTTCCTGCGGCGCATTCTCGGCTCGACCTTTGGCCGCGCCCTGATCGGCATCAAAGTGAATGAACATCGCATGCAGGCGCTCGGCTTTCCCGTTTTCCGCTACAAGCTGGCGAGCTATGTGCTGGCCGGCGCGCTGGGCGGTCTCGCCGGCTATCTCGCCGCGGTGCAGTTCGGCTTCGTGAACCCGGAAATCCTCTCCTGGCATAAATCGGGGCAGGTCATCATGATGGTCATCCTCGGCGGCATGGGCACGCTTCACGGCCCGGTGCTTGGCGCGTTCGCCTGGGCGCTGCTGCAAGAAACCCTCTCCAACCAGGCCTGGTTCGGCCCGTGGGCCAAACACTGGCAACTCGCCATGGGCGCTTTCATCATCCTGGTGGCGATGTATCTGCCGCATGGATTGGCCGGCCTGATGCGGCGTTTTGGGCACAAGGCGGAAGCAGAGGAGGCAGCAGAGGCGGAAGCCGAGCAGATGAGCGCGGAGGAAAAACCATGAGCGCGCCGATTTTGCGTACACAGGAATTGACCCGGCGCTTCGGCGGTCTCGTCGCCGTGAACAAAGTGTCGCTGGAATTGCGCGTCGGCGAAGTGCACGCCGTCATCGGGCCGAACGGCGCGGGCAAGTCAACCCTCACCAATCTTCTTTCCGGCGATCTGCCGCCGACGTCCGGCGTGGTGCAGTTCGAGGGGCGCGACATCGCCGGTCTGAAATCCGACCGCATTTCCCGCCTCGGCGTCGGCCGCAGCTATCAGAAGACCAATATCTTTTTGCCATTTACCGTGTTTGAGAATTGCCGTCTCGCCGCGCAATCGCGCGCGCCGCGCGCCTGGCGCCTGTGGTCGAACGCCGGGCGCTTCGGCGACATCAACCGTCTCGCCGGAGAAGCGATGGAAGCGGCGGGGCTTGCGCACCGGCGCAACCGCGTTGCCGCCACGCTCTCGCACGGCGAGCAGCGCCAGCTTGAAATTGCGATGTGCCTGGCGACGCGGCCGCGCCTGCTGCTCCTCGACGAGCCGCTCGCCGGCATGGGGCCGCATGAATCGCAGCGCATGGTCGACCTCATCAAAAAACTCTCCGCGCAACATGCCATCATGCTCATCGAACACGATATGGACGCCGTGTTTGCCGTCGCGCACCAGCTCACCGTGATGGTGAACGGCGAGGTGATCGAATCCGGCGCGCCCGAGGACGTGCGGGGCAGTCCCGCCGTGCAACTCGCCTATCTGGGCGGGGAGGACAATCTTCATGGCTGACATATTGCTCGAAGCCAGCGGCCTGCATAGTTTCTACGGCGTCAGCCACATCCTGCACGGCATTGATTTTTCCGTTGCGCGCGGCGAGTGCATTGGCCTCATGGGCCGCAACGGCATGGGCAAAACAACCCTGCTCAAATCCATGCTCGGCCTCGTGCGGCCCAAACAAGGCAGCGTCAAAGTGCGGGGCCGCGACATGACGCACGCCGCGCCGCACGTCATCGCCCGCGCCGGCATCGCCTACGTGCCGGAAGGGCGCGGCATCTTCCCCAATCTCAGCGTGCGCGAGAACCTCGTCATGGCGGCGCGCGCGGGCGTCGATGGCCGCCGCGAATGGGATTTCGATCGCGTCATGGCCACCTTCCCGCGCCTGTCCGAACGCCTCGACAACGGCGGCGCGCAACTCTCCGGCGGCGAACAGCAAATGCTCACCATTGGCCGCGCGCTGATGACCAATCCCGACCTGCTCATTCTCGATGAAGCGACCGAGGGGCTGGCGCCGCTCATCGCCAAGGAAATCTGGAACATCATCCGCACCATCCGCGCCTCCGGCATCGCCACCGTCATCGTCGACAAAAACTACGGCGCGGTCATGATGCTGGCCGACCGCAGCGTGGTGCTCGTCAAGGGCCGCGTCGTCTTCTCCGGCACATCGAGCGACCTGTCCGACAACGAAGGACTGATGCACCGCTTTCTCGGAGTCTGATCGTGGAATGCGGTTTCATCCAGGCTGCCGGCCACCATCTCGAATACAAGCTCATCCCCGCCCACCAGACCAACCGGCCCGCGCTCGTCTTCCTGCACGAAGGGCTTGGCTCGGTCGCCATGTGGCGCGATTTTCCGGCCAAAGTCGCCGCCGCCACCGGCTGCCGGACGCTCATCTACTCCCGCTACGGCTACGGCGAATCCGATCCGCTCACCGCGCCTTTCGGCGTGCGCTACATGCACGACGAGGCGCTCATCGCGCTGCCGGAACTGCTTGACCGGCTCGGCATCGACAAGCCCGTCCTGGTGGGCCACTCCGACGGCGGCTCCATCGCGCTCATCCACGCTGGCGGCGCGGGGCGGGCAATCGCCGGCCTCATCCTCATGGCCCCGCACGTTTTTGTCGAAGACATTTCCATCGCCAGCATCGCCCAGGCCAAGGTTGTTTTTGAAACCACCGATCTCGCGCAGAAACTCGGCAAGTACCACCGCGACCCGGCGAAAACCTTTTGGGGCTGGAATGACATCTGGCTGCACCCCGATTTTCGCGCCTGGAACATCGAAGAATATCTGCCGCGCATCGCCTGCCCCGTGCTCGCCCTGCAAGGCGAAGACGACGAATACGGCACCCCGGCGCAAATCGACGCCATCCGCCGCCAGACCGCGGGCGAAGTCGACGCGCTGATGCTCGCCGACTGCCGCCACTCCCCCCACAAAGATCAGCCCCAGATCACGCTCGAAGCCCTGGCCGGATTCATCGAGCGGATCAGTTGAAAAACGGATACGCCTTCCCCCGCACACGGGGCATTCCGCAACTTCATGCGGGATGACGCAATGGTATTATTGTCAAGCGCCGCAAAACGCCTTTTTCTGCAACGCGGCCGTTCTGCGAGACCAGACTTTTGCATGCAAGCCCCCCGAGCGTTCGTCCGCAGCCGTTCATCCCTGAAGGAGAAAGCAAATGCTTTACTACTCATATGGTTCCGCACTCATTACCGAAGACGAAGTCCACGAGCTGAATGTCAAACCCAAGGTGAATGAGTTTCTGCGCGGGGTGGCGGCAAAGAGCCTGTCTCTTGCCAAGCGCATTGATCTTCCGAACGGGGAGTTGACCGCTGATATGGTTTCCAGGGGCTTCAATGCCCTTGCGAAAGGCGGAGCGCCAACGCCATGGAGTCCGATTGGCCTTGGCCAGCCGCTGACGCTCGATGTTCGGGAAGTCTATACAGGAAAGCACCCGGGGAGCGGGATTTTTGGCGGCGCCAAACCCATGTTGTTAACCTCTGCGGTGAAGAGCATTGCCACATATGACGCGACGCCGCGCGCGATCAACTTTCTTTCGCGTCAGGTGAAGGCCGGCAGCCGTATGACGCGTCCCGCCGCAACGGCGGAAGGCACCCCGGTGCTCTACTATTCTCCGGCGCTCACCGAGCGCTCACTGACGCTGGATCTTTCGATCGTTTTTGATAACTTTCCAGAGGAATTTTTCGCCGCCGTCGGCAATGCGTTCAAGTCAGCGGCTGGTATGCCGGTGTTCTTGTCGCATAGCCTGCATCTTTTCGCGGCAGGCGAAGTCGCCCGGCTCGCAGGCGTAATAGGCGAGAAGCTGTTTGATGGCAAGCCGGTCCTGGAGACCTCGACGGCGATCAATGTCTTGCTGCCGGGCGAGATTCCCACCGTGGCGGGATCGATGCTGATTACGCCGTCGGACGTTGACCGAATCGATCCCGCCTTCCGCAGCAATTACAGCCTTGTCGAGGGGAGCCTCGTGGATAAAAACGGCGCGCCTTATACGGGAGATATTCCTTATATCGTGATTGCCGTGGATGGCACTGAGCGCCCGGATCTCAAGGATTTTGCGCCCACGGCGGCCTCCTCTGCGGTCGTGTCGCGCTTTTTCGGCATCAAGGAAGGCCAAAGCGCCCCGCTGGCGCCCCTCATTGACGCGCTGAAGCTCTATAACGATTTCAGTTTCCGCTCGAAGATCGACGAAATTGATCGCCAACTCCCGTCCATGCAGGATGGCCCGGATAAAAGCGCGCTGCAAGACAAGCGGGCGGCCCTGCTGAAGAACATCATGACCGACGCGCTCAAGCCGCCCGCATAATCCGGGCAGGGCAATCGCATGAAGACCGGGTATAGGTTGGGGTGAGCGCGATCCCTCACCCCCTGCCCCTCTCCCGCAAGCGGGAGAGGGGAGGCAAAT
>Ga0209628_10004260_pt1 | contig 10287 bp, 9 predicted proteins | sample TergutCu122P4_FD_187285 | JGI IMG/M metagenome (GOLD analysis project Ga0209628, IMG submission 187285) | Cubitermes ugandensis P4 segment gut microbial communities from Kakamega Forest, Kenya - Cu122 P4 (SPAdes) (version 2) | ecosystem: Host-associated > Arthropoda: Insects > Digestive system >... | reverse complement strand
CACCCTCTGTCTGAGCAGGTGTTGCAGAAATGCAGTTTTCACTCGCAATATATGATTTTTAAAGTTCCATGGTGGTTGCCTCCGTGATTGGTTGTTAAAATTATGTCAGCACTCATCAATTCAACTGATAAGCACTGACATGAGTTAAATCATCTACTTTAAAAACAGCCAACAACAAGGAATGTGATCATATGAGCATATTTTGCATCTTGTAAGCAGTCAGACACAGACAGTGGCATTTCTCTTTACCATCTACCATGTAGTGTAACGTGTATAAACTTGCAACTTCTCTTTGAAGAATATTTTAAGAAATGAGAATTTTCAGCTTAAGCTTTGGAGTGTAATAGTTAGTGCTTATTGCATTAGCTATCATTATATTTTCTCTGCTTCTTATATTGAGTGGAATGGTAGCTAATAGGCCAGAATTATTTCTGTTGCCAGGTTTATTTTGCATTTTTTGAATACTTTTTGTTAACCTTTATCTTATGCAGCTTTAATTCGGTGTTCGCGTTCACCATACTGAGTTTCCCTTTAAATCATTGTGCGTGTTTGACAATAAGCGTTTATATCTTGTGAACCGAAGATGATGAAATAATCTGAATTTTTTGCAAATAAATCAGAGATATTTCAGTTCAAAAAAGATGAAGTAGAAATGTTTGGTGCCTACATGCAGGAAGTTGATATAAAAGTTTTATAATTTTCAGTTTATTTTACTTACGTTTCTGTGTTGGACCTGATGTATGCACAGGAAATTTCAACTTCAAGGTTTGTGGAGTTGTGCCTTGGCGTGGTATTGTCAAAAACATAATCTTATTTAACACACACACACACACACCATACTTTCTCAGAACTTCACTGACAGCTTTTTTCTTCACACCACTCGCAGTTCACACACGTTATTTTAGCTGCGTCGCTGTCACCAACCGTGACTAAACAACCTTTGTTGAATGCTGATCCCGTCTACTGACTTGCGCCATAATTTCTAGTGTATCTTTTACGAGGAGGAATCGAGAGTCTCTACATGATATTTGCTTAGTCCATCAAGGGAATAGTAACTAAAACAGAGTTATTTAAGCTGTTGTCTAAAAATGCATAAAATTCTATTGCCTAAATAAATGATGTATCTCGATTTCCCTACTTCTTTATTCTCACTGTCCCCAACCAGTTCAGCTATCCGGTTTGGGGACAGGAACCCGGCTCTCTCACGCACAGACGTCGCAGATTACTGACTCAGAAACAAATATTTAGCCCGGCTTATTATTTCACAGTTGGAACAAGTTGCTATATTATTTCAGCTTTTTTATGGCTGGACTATTTACAGTCCATTTTGTTTATTTCTATATATCAAACTCAGATGAAATTAGAACCCTCCAAGTGGAGTTCGCCAAAGAGGCGTATCAATTTCAGAATACGTTCTGGGAAAATCATGACCTCATAGAGCAGCCAGTAATTACCTATATTTATTGGGTGCGTGAAGTTTTGCATATGTGGCACTGTTTATCTTATTTTTCAAACCGTCGTTCTGTAATGGACCAGAAACTGAACTGAAACGTAAGATTGGCATTAGAGAAAATACACCATTGGTATTTTATCATATAAAGACAGTTGGTGCTTAGCCCATTTTAGTATCAATATATCCTGCGACAGTCTGTCTCTGTATTGACTACTATAATCAAGAACAGTGTGAAATATGAGTCAATAAACGACTTCGTTTGTTGCAGCACGGGGTACACAGAAAGAAAATTCAGCTACAAAGCCCGTTGTCATAAGTAGAAGTTCCTGTAACAGCAATGCTTGGCAGAGTGAATGAGGCTTCACATTGACTGCCTTACAAAGTACCGTTCTTCCAACGAAATATGTAGGAGGGCTAAACGTATCTCTAGCAAAGAATGCAAGAGCTCTCTTGCTTGGAATAAAAACAAACAGCCCAAGTTGCAGACGTGGTTTTGATGATTAACAGGAAGGCTAGAAACTGCTATCCATGACGTACATGTATACATAATTGGGAAAAGTGGCCAGAGCATGAATCTGACCATAAACCTTTATATAATGTGGAGACAATGAGCGGGGCTATAATTCTGAGCCTCTGCATGAGTGTATGGGGCATTTAAATTTCTTGGTGTGTTTGTAAGATGCCGCTTTAAAAGGATGCGGTGTGTTCATCGGATAAAGGTTAATTATGTCAGTTACATTGATGTTTTCCTTGTGGCTTTTTTAAATTCTTCATGCATACACACACACACACACACACACACACACACACATTTTGTGTTTGTGTGGCTGCACTGGTACACGATGTTGTGTAGTAACATTAGAAATTTATTGTAATTGTTGTGTTGTACTGCCACATTTGGGCCCTGGTTTTATGAAGACTATTTCATGTGGTGTTCGTGGACCACTTCATAATGTTAAAATGAATCATTTGAATGTGATGTTCATGTTTCTTCTGTTTTCTGTTTCACACCACAAACCTAACACAGAACACCCAAAGACATTGTGAAATCTACTTTGTACTTTAGCCACTATGTATGTTAGCCTGGCTGTTAAAGTGATGTGCAATTATTGTGGTATCATTTTTGTATGTGATTCAAACCCTCATTCCCAGTCTTCTTTTTGATTACATACCTATACTTTTAATCTGTATGAGTGCTATTCCTTTGTTGAAGTTTTAGCTGCTGCATATTGACAAGGAAAGTAGCCACATCCCAGCCAAGAAATCGACACTTCTGCTTGTGTAACTTAAGAGTTTGCTGACATATATGAGGGGTCTTCAAAGTTTCTGCACTTTTTTCTGGCAGTCAATGGTATGGGATAAACCTTTGAGAGATCTTCGCCCTTCTGGGATGTTACGCAGCATTGATTGGTAGTTAGTTACCGACGTTTTGGGACAACCTTTCAGTCCCATCTTCAGGGTCCAAGCAGTCCAGAAAGTTTGAAGCTCTGTAAGTGGTTATGTGATGTGTCAGCACATGGATGGTCTCAACCTTGCACTCAGTGTGTGAGTTGCTACTGAGTGGGAAACATGACTTGACATTTTTAGTTTGTACCAAGAAAGAACAGAGATTTGTGGTATGTTAATATAGGCAAAAGGTGTGCAAGCTGCTGAAATTCACACACATTTATATGCTCAGTATAGGGACAGTGCTCTTTCTTGGAGAAATGTTTACAAATGGATAGAAATATGCAAGAAAGTCCTTAAAACTGTGACTGATGCAGAGCGCGTGGGACACCTCTCATCAGCCAGGGATGAGAAACTGGAAGAAGCCAGAACCTTGAGGAAAGGAGAGTTACTATCACAGAAATTGAACAAGAATTATACCCTAGCCAAGAGCCAGTGCATTCAGTAGTGTACAGCAGCCTTGCATACAGCAACATTTGTGCAGCATAGGTGCTTGCATGTGGACATCTGCTCCTGTGACTTGGAATGTTATCACATCAAAGGTGAGAATTTCTTGAATTGTATGATCACAGCTGATGAGAGTTGGATTCATCGTTACATACCCAACAGTAAATGACAGTACACAACTTCTCTTGTTTCCAAAAAGTTTAGATCATGGCTTTCAGTCGGTAAGCTTATACTGATGGTGTTTTGGGATTCCTAAGGCCCTGCCTAAGTGCATTATCTGTGAACAAGTGCAGGTGGGATCACAGTAACAAGAGCATGATATTCCAACATGCTATGAAATGAACTGTGAGCAGCAATTTGCGTAAAATTTGGAGACAGATGGTAACAGGGTGTTCTTTTGTTCCACAGCATTTCATGCCCTCATACCACTGCTCATAAATGACCACTTTTAACACTGAATTGAGGAGTTCCTGGTCATCCAGCGTATAATGCAGACCTGCCTGTTTCTGATTTTCATGTGTTTCAACCCCTAAAGGAGGGACTAAGACTGATGATTCACAAATAATGACAAGATAAAGGCGGTGCTGTGCAAATGGCTTTGCAAATGACCATAAGCTTTTATGCTGATGTCTTTAAAAGTCTGTATATTGAGAAGCAGGGAGAGTATGTCGAGCCGTAATATACTTGTAATGTCTTAAAAATAAATAAAAATTTTGTATTAAAAAGTGTAGTAACCTTTTGAAGATCCCTCATATTTATCTGAAATTCATCTCTAAATTCTCCAGATGCAGCTATGCGTGCTACACTAAGGTGCTCTAAGATCTTCAATTACAGTAAACATGTATTTTAAGAATATATATCTTAGCAGTAATGTACACCATGAATTACAGCTGCATGCAACAATGCAGATTAAGCAAGATAAATACAGTTAATAGAGTGCTCTTACCTTCAGCCTTGAAGCCCCAGTTTGCAGCTTCAAAGGAGATCGAAGACTTGAGTTTGCATTTTGTTATGGTGAATGTAGAAGATGATGAGGAACCAAAGGATGGGCAGTATTCTCCAGATGGGGGCTATATACCAAGGATTCTTTTCATTGGTAAATATATTTAATAAAGTGTGTATCTTGCATAGTTATGGTGTCATACTGTGATCTAATTTAATGGGACTGGCTTCTGCCTTCCTTGTAAACGGTGGAGTTCAGTTCTGTGGTGGGCTCTGCTACCCTTGATGGTTTGCAGAGGGAACATACAACTCAGCTGAGATCTTAATTCTTCTTGAATGTTATGCAGCATTGACTGGTAATTAGTTACCAATGTTTTGGGACAACCTATTGGTGCCATCTTTAAGGGTCAAGCAGTCCCATCCCTTGACCCTTTAAGATGGGAATGATAGGTTGTCCCAAAATGTTAGTAACCAGCTACCAATCAGTGTTGCATTACATCCCAGAAGAGTGAAGATCTCATTTATGTAACAGCAGGTGCCTGAAATCATGCACACAACAGAACTACTTATTTGGTATTCTTCATGTTTATACAGTGTTATGGTCAACAGAGGTGAAGGAAGGGAAAGATGTGGCAGAGAAGTGTCATTCCTTATGCATAAACCCCCAGATCCTCCTGTTTATAATTACGTTTTTGTCCACATTTCTGCCCAAAACTATGGAACAGTCATGCTTTGATATTTCCTAGTTCAGTACATTAATTTGTTGTGCCATCACCTCGCTTCCAGACTGAGCATAAGGAGCTGCTGCTAGCACGAACATAGCAGTTTGTGCTAGTAACAGATGAAGGGGAATGTGTGGAGTCATTTTCTGCTTAGAATAAGGATATAGCATGAATTTTGAGTATTGTCTTATTAAATACATCTGTTTGTAATTTGTGATTTTGGTGTACCTAGAAAATGACAGGCTTGAAAGGAGAGCATGTTTGCATAAAATTTTCCTTTAAACTGGAGAAAAGTGCTTAAAAAACGTTAGAAATGTTGAAAGCAACTTTTGGAGACCTGACAATGGGAAGAAGACGAGTTTTTGAGTGGTTTTCCAAGTTCAAAGATGGTCTAACCTCTGTTGAGAATGCTGAACGCTTAGGGCCTACATCAGTGAGCACAAGATATGAAAATATGCAGCCGGAAGACTGACAATGTGTGAAGTTGCTAACTTCTTGGGAATTTCATGTTGGTTCAGTTCAGAGCATTTTGAAAGTCAATATGAACATGCATCACATTGCTGCCACCTCTCATTCTGCTTTATCTGTGCATGAATTTCTGGCTTCCTACTCACCAGATTTACAGCAGTGTGACATAGTGCTCTGAATGATGGTGCAATTGCTGGTCTCACTGTATAAAGTCTCCAGGACAGCAATGACTTGAATGTAAGTGTTGCTGCTGCAGAGAAATGAATTCACTCTGGAAATTATTGATGGCACCCATATACAAATTTCTGAGTATGTTTCATGGGTTGAAAGTCTTACTTTATATCCTTAAGAGTTTTATTAAAAGGTAGACATTTGTGCAAAATAATGTACTTCATTTTTGTGTCAAACAGAACTTTAACTTTGACTAGCTCATGCAGGAAGTCAGGTGTGATCAGCATCACACTGAAAATGATGATCAGAGATGCCTGAAACATGTACTGAAGTATTTTTTTTTTTAACTTTCCACTAGGGTAGTGTGATCATCAGATCAATACAGTAGAGAACAAACTTCTTGATTCTTATTTGTTAGATAAATATATATGCACCTCTCCTGTACAGGGGGTTTATGTTTAAATTTTATGCACTTAATTAACATACATTGTTTTATTTAGAACCCACTGGAAAAGTAAGAACAGACTTCTTCAATGCGGAGGGCAACCCATCTTACAAGTACTTCTACTCAAACGCAGAGAGTGTGGCTGCAACCATGATAAAGGTGAAGAACTCTATGAAATCTGATGGGAGAATGATAGAAGAACTCTGAATGTGGAATGCTGAAAGAAATTTTATATTTTGTGGAGTTTGTCAATTGAACATTTTGACATTAATGTGTGTGACTGTGATATCTCTCACATTGTGACTGAACTGTATGTTTTGAAGGATTTTATATTTTTCTTCTCGTACACAAATCCTGGAAGCTGAATTACCTAAATTAAATACAGTACTTCTATGTTTTAACACATGGTATTGTGTTAGCGGGAACAAGTCAGGCAGGGTTAAGAGGATGGCACAATGTAAGAGGATCAGCATCCAGACTTCTGTCTGACAATATGAAGGAACACTGCAAAAATGGTAATTCATTGTGTAACATTTTGCAATGGCCACAGCAAGAATATGATGTTCAGTTTCTGTAGATGTAACCAACGGCTAAGTTACTCTCACTGAACATTTCCTTGTGTTCAGTGTTCAAATTTATTATCCTCTAGAGAAATGATAAAAGGTAACTCTACTGTACAATACTGTAGAGCAAAATCTCATTCTCGTTAAATGCTTACATCTTTCAAGTGACATCCAAACAACTATTAAGTTGAAAACATCACATTATGTGTAACAGGCAGTAATTTATCACAGAATTGGGAAGTCATATTATGAATTATACTGAATCTGTTATCAGTACGGAGAGAAATCCCTCTACACTTAAACTACATACTTAGTTCATGAAATGAAATTATGTCTCAGCTATAGGAAAGCATTATCGTCTACATTAAAACTGAATTGTGCAACAAAACACTTGACTTGCTGATGTTAACAGTAATGTTGCCCTTTTGTATTCTGCATCCTTGATACTTTAGTATCGTGTTAGCAAACTGAACTTACGTGATCACATTGGCACTGGCAATGAAAGAAACTCAGCAACATGAGATACTGTTTCATGTGTACCTTCCATTCATCTGATGTGTTTGTACCACACAAGATGGCTGAATTTTGACACCTTTATGGCAGAATGCAGTTCCCTGTTTCTGATTTTGGGTTGTATGAGATTCAGAAACTGCTGTTTCATTTAGTTTTTGATGCCATTAGTAAGTGGCACACTGTGGAGCAAAGTGTTGGTAACTTACATGGGAATAAAGGATATAGAAACTTAAAAGGCAGAAAATATGCTTCAAAATGAATCTAGAAATTGGGTGGGAAGTTATGAACTGAATTCATCTGGCTCATAGGGTCCAGAAGCAGACACTTGTCCAGAGTAGTGAGTCCTGTTTTCCATAACATGTAAAGAATTTACTCACCAGCAGCGTGACTATTAGCTCTTCAAGGAGGACTTTCCTCTATGGAATTAAGAAAGTTACTTTAACTTAATGATCAGTAATGTGGCTGGGATACAAGTACCTATATACAAGACATGGTTTTTCACCAGAGCCATATTGTGTCAGTGGAAAGTGTAGTGTTGTAAGTGGCCAACTGGTGCAACAGATCTGTTGTCAGTTCAGAGTGTACTGCCATAAATTGCCAACTGGTGCAGCAGGCATTGTGTCACTTCATAAGGTGCTACCAAAAATGGTGAACTGGTGTAGCAGGCATTGTGTCAGTGCAGTGTGTACTGCTGTATGTGGCCAGTTGGTGCAACAAACCTGTTGTGTCAGTGAGTGTACTGCCGTAAATGGTGAGCTGGCGCAGCAGGCCTTGTGTCAGTGCAGTGTATACTGCTGTATGTGGCCAGTTGTTGCAGCAGACCTGTTGTGTCAGTTGAGAGTGTACTGCCATAAATTGCTAGCTGGTACAGCACATGCCAAGATGCCAACATGAATGCCTTAGTTTTATATACTTACAATACCAGAGCAATTATTTTGCATGTGCGTAATGAATAAATGAATGTAGAGATAATCAGATATGATACCATTAATAAAAGCATATGGGTATTCTGATCGATGGCAACAGGCAGGTGTAAATGTGAACATCTCAACATGTTTGAATTACAGCAATCAAAGATGATGGAGTGTTACCTAAATTCATCCTACTTCTGGCCACTTCTGTACAGGTAAGCTATGTTAATTTGTGGAAGCTTGCTCTGTCAGTGACAGTGTTGTCAGCAGAGTTGTCAGTGTTGTGATTAACAGGCTGAAAACACATTCAAGTCGTCTGGGATGTTACTCCATTTTGTTTAATGATTGGTATGGTATAGCATTCCAAAAGATTTGCATCTTCAGTAGAACCACTCTGAGAAAATGCTGAATATAGGCATATATGAGAAAGACCAACAAGATGCACACTTTTTTGCTTAATAATTTATTTCAATTAAATTATCCTCAACATGTTTTGAACAAATAATTGTTCATCATCAGAAGGTCTGTAGAAGCAGCTCACAGTATTTTATCATGCTGAAATTATATTAAAATTGTATGAATTGTCTAGATATAGATTAATCTATATAGAAAGCTCATGTAATTTTAAAATAATCTATATAGATATATGTACAGGTATCTATATAGATTATATTTATAACTAGACAATTCATACAATTTTAATATAATTTCAGCATGGTAAAATACTGTAAGCTGCTTGTACAGACCTGATGATGAATTATTATTTGTTTGAAACATGTTGAGGATAATTAATTGAAATAAATTATTAAGAAAAACAAGTGTGCATCTTGTTGGTCTTTCTCATATGTGTATCAGGATGCACAGTTCAGAGAACATATAGCTGAAAATAGGGTTAGTGTGTCACAGGGTGTGTGTGTCTAATATGTTATTGATGTAAAGTTTGATATGACCTAATACATTCTGGGATGTGGCACAGTATGGTCTGGTACACATCAGTTCTTTTACTCTGAAGATGGAAGTGGCAGGTTCTTCCAAAACATTTGTACCTAATGAACTACATGGCATCACACTTCACAAGGCTGTAGTTAAAACTTCAATGTAGCCACTGATGGCCAGGGTTCTTTTTTGTTTTAAATGCTCATTTTTGCACCTTCTGATATTAGTTACTGTATTTCTTACATTTTTAAACCTACAAACTTGAAATAAAAAGAACACTCTTAAGAATGGATCCACCTACCAATCCCAAAGTTTCAAAACAATCCACTTATTTTAATGCAGCTTAGTTTAGGATCTTGTTTAGATTTGGTCAGTTTCATTGTTCTTGTAGTCTTTGGAATTAGTCATTTCAGATACAATTGATATGCACTGTTACAAAATCTGGAGCTGAATGTATGCAGATATGTCATCCTGTTTTGTAAGCCAACTGAACTGAACAAGTTTGTATTCGTTCGTGAAATCAGTGGAAACAGACCTGTATCAAATGAGTTAGTATAATTTAGGACCAAACGCAAACTTCAATCATTCTGCTGTAAGAGTTTATATGTGACTTTCATGTATGGTAGTTTCATGTTTATGTCAATATTTCCCTCAACAGTTCAGTTTGTTACCTGTCAGAGCAATAAAATATGGTGACATTTCAGAATGATCATTCACACTGTCATTCATATGCTGTTTTGTTTGATATATGATTACTTATTACTTCTTATTGCAATAGTATGGCTGAAATGTGAATATGTGCTTAATGATACGTAACACAACTGATACTGAGACAGATTCTTTCATGTACTTAAGATTTCTGCATTGCAGTGGCAACAAAAATGAATATGGGAAAAATATGACCGACTGTGAAAATGACAAGCTCAGTGATACATATGCTAAGTATTACAGCCCAACTGAACACTTGGCAGTTAAAATTATTGTGCTCTTCAAAGTAGAGTCATTTTCTAACACTGTGTAACGATGAAATGCAAATAGGTTGGGATAAAAAATGACAAGCTGTGCAATTTTAATAGATATAGGCGTATGTACAATATGGCTATTTGGGAAAAGATCGGAAATGTTGTTGCATGCTGCACGCCTAACCCGTGAGATGTTCTGGGGCTTGTGTATAATGCCCAGCTGTAATGTAGTAATTTACCATTGTCATGTGAACCTGACTGTATAATAGGAACATGACTATACCTGGTATATGAACCTTGCCCTGTGG
>Ga0209628_10004259_pt1 | contig 10289 bp, 1 predicted proteins | sample TergutCu122P4_FD_187285 | JGI IMG/M metagenome (GOLD analysis project Ga0209628, IMG submission 187285) | Cubitermes ugandensis P4 segment gut microbial communities from Kakamega Forest, Kenya - Cu122 P4 (SPAdes) (version 2) | ecosystem: Host-associated > Arthropoda: Insects > Digestive system >... | reverse complement strand
ATGCTTACCAGCAATATGTGCCTTGGCAAGAATATTTGCCGTCAGTTACAAGCGTGGAAATTGGCGAAGGGGTACAAAATATTTCACCGTATGCGTTTTATATGGAATCAACCACCACTAACCTGACAAACGTTAAAATACCTAATACAACCGATACTATCGGCGCCTATGCTTTTTACGGATGCACAAAAATAGTTAAAATCGATTTGCCAAGTTCAATTTATTCTATTGGTACATGCGCTTTTTACGGATGTTCAAATCTTGCTGACATAAATATCCCAAACACTTTAACGAGTATTCCGGATTTTGCATTTTATGGATGTGCGAAATTGATTGAAATCAATTTACCTGAAAATGTAACAACCATCGGAGCTTACGCGTTTGATAGTTGCCCAAGTCTTATAAAAGTCACCTTCGGAACCGGTATTTCCAGTATTGGCATGAACGCTTTCAGATCGTCGAATAAATTAGCTGAAATGGTTTTCACCGGCCCGGCTGCGCCTACATTTAATACAGGTTATTATAATTCGATTAACAGTGTTACGATAGCGTATGTACCCCGTGGAACCGCAAACGGTTACGAAGATAAAAATTTCGGTGGCATTATCGAGTATAAAGACGAAGATATAGGCATTAAATGGCAGTTTAATGAACTTACCGGTAAATTAATAATCAACGGTTATGGTATGATGGGAAATTACTCATACAACGATTATATTCCATGGCGCGAATATTTCAATTCTATTGTTAGCGTTGAAATATGGGATGGAGTGCAAAGCATCGCGCCTTACGCATTTTTCGAATGCGTTAATTTAAAGAAGATTGATATGCCAAGTAAAGCGTTGATAATTGGTAGTTACGCTTTTTATAATAATAATAAACTAACGGATATAACATTGCCAGACGGTCTGACGGCCATTGGTGATTATGCATTTTATGGATGCACAAACCTAAAAAACATATATTTTAAAACAGCTAACACCGATATTGGAACATATGCTTTTTATAACTGTGTAAACGCGCATTTTACTACTCCAAAATATTCGCTAAGCACTATTTATGCAATAGATAATTGTATATCATTTGATACGTATCCAAATAATATCAGAGATATTCCTACTAAGATGATAAATCGAGATTTATCAGTATTCAATATTGATTATTCATCATTGAAGAGTACCGGTCAATTAATTTTCAATACTAATTACCGAGTATTCAGCCTGTCAAATGTCAGCGATTCAAAAGTAAATATTGTTTTCTCGCAAAATCTTTCTTTTACTCAACATAACACTGTATTAATCAATGGCGTAGCATGTGATAATTATACATATAACGCAGTAACACGAACACTCACAATACCGGTTGTAATAGCGCAAAACAAAATAAGTGTTACGGTTATCCCAACCGACTCTACTTGTTTGTATGCGTATGCGAGTTTTGAATGTAAATTAAATGGAAATAACATACACGATATTATTGGAATTGTTTATGAGGAAAATCCTGCGATATTATCATTAATTACAAATGATATTGCATGTAAACCGTCGGTAGTAATAAAAGGAATTGCCCCAAATGATTCCGATATTGATTTTTTTATTAACGGTAAATATATAACGACAACAAAATCAAATAAAGTCGGACTATACAAGACAAATATCGTGATACCTAATAATAAACAAGGCGTAGTATATACATTCCGCGTTGAAGTAGCATATGGAAGCCAGGTTTTGTATGCGGAAGCCGACATTTTATATGATGAAGCATCTACAGAACTTGAAGAATTCATTTTATATCAGGGGCATGGAAATATATATGATTTATATGACGCAGGTAAAAATGGCATTATTCCGGTTTTATTTATATATCCTGTAGATCCATGGGTATTTACAATAGGCTTTTCAAATCCGGATATTGTACAGGAAGTATATGTTTTAGCCGAAAAAGGCGAAGAATCACACAGAATACAAGCTATCAGAGATTTAAAAACTAATAAGTTTATTGCATCAGACTATCTTGATCCTAATAATCACAATTTTTTTCCAACAATGCTTTCTGTAGAATATTATATTACTGATACCGACGAGTACTTTTGCGATTGGGCTGAATTTTTCGACAACATGATTACTAAAAATTTAACGCCTGAACATAATATGGATATTGCATACCTTATGTCTGTTAATGCAAACGATCCAATATTTGATAATCTCAGCGCCGATCTCGTAGAATACTTTAATAAACACAGCGTTGACGATATAATAAAAGGCTTATCATCCTACGATAAAGAGTTGGGCGAATTTGTAAAAGATCTTAACGCTTCATATGATCATGCCGAATTATTAATGAATTTTATGAAAATAGGCAAAGATTACGAGGTATACAAAAAGTATATTAAAAAATTAATCGAAACGGTGGAAGGGGCGCAAAAAAGTTTTTATATAGACGCGTGTACAAAAGCGTTAGATAGTTTAGGAGCATATAACGAAAATGTTTTATTTGCATACATTCTAGGAATTTTACGATATGGCGGTACTGGAGGGCTTGGCGCTCAGTTGCCGACCTCTTCGGCTTATCTTATAAATTTATTAACAACGCATTTTATAATTTATAATTCTGGAAGTAATTTAAATTATATTTCAGCCACAGCTACTTTATATGGTTTAATGAATCCAAGCGGTAATTTTATACAAGATATCTATCTACCAATAACTATGGATTATTATTTTAATCCCGATAAATATGCAAACGATAAAACAATTTATAATCCTGAAAGGAATAACGGCGTACCGGATTATGATTCATACAAAAAATGGAAAATAAATCAAGGCGGGAAAAATAACGGCGGAAATAGTAATGGCAGTGGAAGTGGGAATACCGGAAAAAAACCGGGCCAAAAAGGGCCTTATACCCAAGGTAACCCTGTTAACCCAATAGGTGATCCAAGCGGTTTTGTATATGAAGCGGTTATTTCAAACCGAATTAATGATGTAAAAGCTACCGCATGGTGGATACCGGATGGCGAGTCGTTACCGAAATTATGGAATGCAAATGAGTACATGCAAATCAACCCGCAATTTACGGATTGGGCTGGGCAGTACGCATGGTTCGTTCCTGAGGGGATGTGGCAGGTGCGCTTCGAAAAAGACGGGTATCAACCTACAACATGCGAATGGCTGCCTGTACCGCCTCCGCAATTAGACGTAAATGTGGGCATGATCTCATATAATATACCAGAAATTTGTTGGTTTAACGTTTATGACACATACGCTGAAGTAGAATTTACAAAATATTTAATACCGGAAACCGTGAGCAGCTTGAAACTAAAATCACCTGGAGGCGTGGATGTTGTATACTCTATCGATTATCCAGATGATGAAAAATCACTTGACGGAACAATATACGCTAAACGTTACAAGCTCATATATAACGTCGGTTATACGGCGGTTGCAGGCAGTTACTCATTAATAACCAGCTCAGACATTTTAAGTTACGCTGGAATACCGGTAAAAATTGAAACGAAAACGAATGATTTATCACTACCTATTTCGATTATTACGCCTGAAAAAATCATATTGGAATATGGCTCATTAATGAGCGTAAAAATAAACTTGGAAAATTACAATTTTTCAAAACCCATGACATTTACTGCGGAATCCGATTTTCGCTTTATCACTGAAATAAAAAACATCAGCTCTATCGGATCAAATGGAGAAGTAATCATACAAATTTCAGGTAATTTACCAGGAAACGCAAATATTATTTTTAGAATAGCGGAAACAGGCGTAGTCGCAAATGTCCCTGTTCAAGTTATTATGTCCGACGTATCTGTAAACGATTACAATGTGGAGGATCTATCTACCACTAGCAAGGCTGAATTTGCAATAACATCAAAATTACAAGATCCTCACAGAGTATCATTATATATAGCAATATACGATGCAGACGGCACGTTGACTGACCTTTTTACTAAAAATGTAATATGCGTGCAAGATGTGCCGATAACCGTAGGTTTACCGTTACCATCCGTAACAGGGACTCGTAAAATAATGCTATGGGAAGACGAAACATTGTTACCACTTATTCCGGCAATTATCCAATAATTTTATGTGAATGAGTCGGTATTAAAAATCGTTGATAACTGTATTAACCACGTATAATGCTTTATAAATCGTACGCGTAATTTTTTATTTTAATTTTACACTAAAATACATTGATAAAATATGGAATAAGATCAATCTAAACAAAAAATTTTCATGCCGGAGTAACGATACGGGTATTTTTATGGGATAGTATCGTAACTATGCGACCCTTATATTCGATAAAAAATAAATAGTTTATAACACTCCCATATTTTCCCAATAAGCTTTTTTCGTTAAATAATTAATTTCATTTAATGCTCATGTCGAGTCCCATGCTGTTGATCGTTACGCCGGTAGACTTATCCATTTGGTATTTTACGCCGTTAATCAGCAAATAAATATCATTGCTGCCGGTCGAACTGAAATGTTCGAAATTAATACTGCTGAAAACATTATACTTCTTTTTAGGCTCAAAATTGATATATCTTGAACTCTCTAGCTTGCTTCCGTTATACAGTTCCACGAGTGTATAACCGGAATATGCATTGGAAAATATCGTACCATCCAATTCGTATCTCGTCGTTTGGTTGTTAACCTTGATATGGAACTTTCCACAGATGCCATACATTTCCTGACGCAAATATATACTCCTGCCGCCGGGTAAACCGTTATACTCCGCGCGTATATTAAAATAATCAGCCGTACACGACGAATCGACGGTAACTACCCCTTCGCTATTAATACTAACCCCAGCTACGGCAGGCGATATGCTCCATACCGGCGCAATTTCGCCGAGCGTATTGCCGAAAGCATCCGTGGGACGCGCGGTAAACGGTTCGCTGACATCGTTATAATTCATTACGTATTCACTGCCTGTACCACCCGTAATCAAAAGCGCAGACGCATCTGTAACGTTTACCCAATATGATTCTGCTACACCCTGATATTCCATCATGACATTAAAACCTGAGCCGGTATAAATTTCATCGACGGTAATACTGACGTCATTATTTGACATAAACGGATAATAACTAACTCCTGCAGGGTTATCTTCGATTGACCATAATATACTTCCACGGTTTATAATATTCATTGTTTGCCCGCGCTGATCGTATATTTTATAACTAAGGCCTGTGGATGTGCCGCGTAGTATATTATTACCTGCATTGCTATACGTTGTTCTATACATTTCAATACTCGTCGCGACGGCCGTATAAGCGTCAATCGCAATTTGCTTTTCCGCCGATATCGACCCGTATGAGGCGGTTATCGCGAGGACGCCATTCTCAGCCAAATTTGATGTAACAACTAGCGTAGCGCTGACGCCATTATAAATCCCGCTGCTGTTAACGCCTGACATACTGATTCCGTTCACCGGTGTTTTTATTTTCCAGTCAAACCTTGTACTAGTGTCGCCCATTGGGAAACCATATTGATCCGCCAATTCGGCATTATAATGTAATATCAGGTTGTAATCGTTCTTGCTGACAAGGACTGGATCCGCCCCGGTTATTTTTATGCTAGTTGTAACAGGTATATATTCGGTCCTTTGCACGGTTTCCAGGTTTGAATATTTAAAAAAGGCCGAATCTCCGTCTACGCTTATATTGTAGCCTTTTACTGAAAGTGAACTATATTGCAACGGATTGGTAAATTTTATTATATTACGATCGCCGGTTGACATGCTTTCGAAAAGCGTAGTCCCGTTGTTATATAACCGATACCATATGCCGGCTTTAAAATCCCCAATAATTTCATATGCGCCGTTGACATACCGCATGTAACTCAAATTCGGCGGCGGCAGAACGTTGTTGGCAATTAATTTCATAGGAAGCAATTCCGAGCGGTTGCGCATGCCGCTTCCATATTTCGCGATGGCGTCGTATTTGACCATATATTCTGATGAATCCGGATCGCACCAATAATAAGCATATATATCGCCGTGATCGTATTCGGTAATAATAAGCGGATTCCGCCACGTCCTTCCGCCGTCGTCGGATATAGTAAGCGTCACCGATTCGGTATTTGCCCAATCAATACTCTTGTCATTATATTTGATTTTTAGATAATCATCTGTTATATCCCATCTGAGTTCCGTGACCGGCGCCAGCTGTGCGCCTGAAACCGCAGGGTATTGAAGCACGGAAGCCGGCTTGAGCGGAGCCATTGTTTGAAAGTCTTCCCAATAGAATATTTTCACGCATGCGTCCGTGCCGGTTGGGACTTTTATGCCATTAAATATAATAATTTCGCCATTACCTTCGCCGCTTTGGCTAACCGCCGCGCCCTTCATAACTCCGCCTTCATATGCCGCCACGGTTGCATAAAACCGTCCGTAACACGTAACATGCGCGGAAATATCTTTCCCTGCCATTTCTGGGGTCAGTTCGAATATTATGGAGCCATTGTAAGTAAAATATGCGTATCCTTCGCCAGCGCTTGCTGATTGCGGATAAAAAATCAATATGAACAGAATTGCGAATAAAACTGGCAGGCATGCTTTAAGCGATTTGGCAGTTTTTGTTATCATTTTAATTCTCCTTAATAATTATTTATTTATTATTACATCACTTCAATGGTTTCTACCTTTGAACGCGGCTCCATAGAATCCGCCGATTTCCAAATAAATGCTTTGATTTTATATTGTGAAGGCAAGGCGTCGATATTTATATTAATATCAATCGTCTTCGTCTCTTTTGTAATAAAATTAACTTCTTGAGACTTTATACCGAGCAATTTTCCATCAAGCGCGTATACCGCTATAAATAAGTTCGAAGTTTTATTATCCCATTTATTTGTTGCAACGGTATTCACGTATAGTTCAGAAGATTCGATATCAAAATTTGCATCGGCGATAATTAAGCTATATTGAAATGCCATACTGTCCGGATTATAAAGAATATAATCCGAATTATTCCCGGTATTATATTCCACATTGTCTGTAGTTACCGTTATATACAATGGAAATGTTCCGGTATAATCATTAAACATACCTCTGTCAAAGATAAATTCAATATCCCTTGACTCTCCGGGATTAAGCGTTCCAATATTTTCTTCCTTAATAATTGGATCGCCAGCGTTGTTGGGACGAAACTGAGCTTTTACATTTATTACCGCATTATATCCATAATTTATTATCTTCGCTTTCAATTTATTACTTCCTATAAACTCCAGGCTTTGTACGCCAACGTCCGAAAATCCCACTTCTATGGCAGCCACATTATCATCAGAGTTTGAATCTACACCCTCTACAGGATTGACTGCGATTGATAAAATTTGATGCGTAACTGTTTCTGGCACATAATATGGAACGCTGATTAATTTACTTTGTCCAGGCATTAGATTTACATAAATATTTTCGTTTGAATTAATTACTCCATTTTGATTCCTGACAACCGCATTAACCGTATTTACAGGCAATTCGCCTTCGTTCCTCACTATTACGTCAATAATTAAAGTTGAATTGGGTATTAATTCTTCATACGCATAATCCGGATCCGAAACGCTTATGTTATACGATGGGATTACATTAATAATACATAGATCTGATTGGCCGTCCATCATATAATCGCCGTCAGGCATTATCCTTGTACGGTTGAATGCAATAATAAATTTGCCGTCGTCCAGTAAAATTCCTTTCGGATATTTTACCTTTTCGCCTGTGTCAGAGATCATAATTTCATCACTCCAGTTAGTTCCATCAAAAATACCGCCATGAATCTCAGAGCCGCCGTTTTCAAATTTCGTCCATAAGATTGACGCTCTGCCCGTTGCGTTTGATATTACGCTAAAGTCATCAGTTAATCCGGTTATTTGCTCGACAAATACTAGGTTCGTTATAGGGTTTTGGGCGATGGGTCTGTATACTATAAAACCATCGCTATACCAGAATAAGGCAACGTCAGAACCAATTTTTACGAATTGAGGATTGGAATCAATTATTTGATTGTTCGTTACTGCCTGAGTTGTAAAACTATCAATAAGATAAATTTCTCTGTCGTTAATAGTGTTTAGGTCATTATCCTCGTCAACAGCATATGCAATTAGAAGGTTGCTTCCATCATACTCCGCATTAAGGCTTGCGATAGCGCTTAAATTGCTTTTTACAATTTCTGGCGCCGACCATGACGCGCCATTATATATACTCTTCATAATTGAATTAATTCCCGATAAACCAAATATGTTATTATCAGTGTTTGTAGTCCAAACAACAGTAGCAGTATTTCCGTTCACTGCGAGTTGAGGTTGCGTATCTATAACTGTGTTATTTGTAATCATTGCTGGAATATCGAAACCGCTGCCATTCCAACGTGCCACGTATATTTCGCTGTTTCTGCATACTTCTGATATTGATACGGTTGCATCGTCAAAGATTTTAGTGGCTTTCTGCCAGGCTACAAATCCGTCTTTAATCACTGGATAAAAATCTGCCATGCCGTTATCCATAATCGGTTGTGGCGCCGACCATGTATCATTACTTAAATTATATACAGAATACACCAACATTGATTTATTTGCAGCGCTTCGTGAGATATTATCCGCAATCCATACCATTACTCGTTCTGCGCCCATTTTAGAAATTTGCGGTTTGGCGTCTGGATAGATATTCGATTGCAAACATTTTACTTCTTTATTAGTATAGTTGAACAATTGAATATCCGGTAGATTATCACCGAACCATTCTGTTGGCGCATAAGCGTATGAACGGTCTTCGAACCTGGCTGGCGCGTTAAAATCTATCGTATCATAAAAATTATAATTTTGATAATCGAAAGGCGCCTCCATTAACTGGACCCGTCCCGTTTCGTAAATAACCCATGTACCTTCCGCGAATGTTCGCTCGTACACTGTGAATGTCAAAGCTTTTATAACAAAATTTGCCCGTCCCTTTAAATCAACTCTTTGATAATTTCTGTCAATAGCGATATTTATGTTTAATGTCGCCCTGCCGGTAGCTCCGAGCTGCCCTATATATATAACACCAATACCGCCGCCAACTTCGAAGAACGGCGATATAGTAAGGCTTCCCGTAAACATCGTTCTTATACCCTGGCCCGGTACCAAACCTTTAACGCCGAGCTGGATTTCTGCGCCACAGCCAGCAGAAATTTCGTAATATACAGGCACTATCACTACGATTGTTTGTCCTTGATAAGTATATTTTAATTCGCCGGCTAATATAATACCTCCTTCGCTAGGTATAGGTATTCCATTTTCAATTCTTCCTTCAACATACCCGCTTAATTTTATTTCTGGCGACCATTCGCTTTTTATAGTCAGTTTTGTCTTTGTTTTTAGCTTTTTCAATACTTCATAAGCTTTTTTCCCTTTTGCTATTTCCTCTTTATTAGTTTTAAACTTATCTTTCGCATCTTTCCATTTAACCTGGTCAAATTTCCCGTCATCGCCTTTATCAAAATTAACCACTCCGATTGCCAATTTAAATGAATCGCCATCTATTTCCAAGTCGGCATCCATAACATCCAAGTTAATTTTAAATTTTTGCTCTCCAACTACAGGCTTATCTTCCGGTATAGAGAATGTAAAAGCATCCATTAATGTAATTTTGCCGGCAGGATACAATGTTAAGGATGTAGCGGGAGCGGTTATATATAGTTGTAAATATACGGCGTTTGATGCTTTGCCATTACCGTTTATAGCGACGGCATATACCGGCTTACCATCTGAAAATATTTTACCGATTTCGACATTATTAAAAATACCTGTTGTGTTTTCTATAGCATATGCCCCGCCTTGCGTTACCAGAATTCTGCCCGGAGTAGAATCCCCCCAATTTACCGTTACGGCAATGTTGGCTTTTTCCGGCGAATCTTTTTCGAAACTCTGCGTTTGATTTAAAAGGTTATAAGTCTTTGAATTTCTTAACATTGCTACAGCTATTATTTCGAACTTGTCACCGGTTCCTGTGCTGCCGCCATTCCCCGGAGTAACGGCAATAAGATACGGATAACCGTTATTAAGCGATCCAATAGTCCATACAGTGCTAAAATTCCAATCTAAAAATGAAGATTGAATTTTCATTAAGGATGAAGTTAACGGAATGCCTTTACCAATATCACTTTGACCTGTCGTGTTTGCATCATAATAACACGACATTATTTTGCCACTTACATTGATGCTTCCGACCAACCCCCCAATGTTTGAACCCGTCGTTAATCGTACCTGGCCTGTTGCATACGACCTTCTAATTGT
>Ga0209628_10004258_pt1 | contig 10289 bp, 11 predicted proteins | sample TergutCu122P4_FD_187285 | JGI IMG/M metagenome (GOLD analysis project Ga0209628, IMG submission 187285) | Cubitermes ugandensis P4 segment gut microbial communities from Kakamega Forest, Kenya - Cu122 P4 (SPAdes) (version 2) | ecosystem: Host-associated > Arthropoda: Insects > Digestive system... | reverse complement strand
TGATGCGTTGAGGGCGTGCGGTTAGAGGTTTTGATTCTGTGGCTGTATAGCGGGGCTGAGAGGAAGGAGCAGATAAGGCGGTTTAAAGTGTAACCCTTGTTGTGTAAATTGGTATATGCGAGCCACAAGACGTAAAGCAGACAGAAAAGGGGAAAAGTGTAGTCACGTGTTTGTAGTTAGAACTTGATTGATTGTGGTGGTTTAACTAGACAATTCTGGCGGAGATTTTGGATTAGGACGAGAAATATTGTACCTGTAGTGTTAGTAAACATAGTAGTTGTGAAGTTAAAGGCCATCTTGTTACAATATATTTTAGGCTTATCTCTACCACTTCCACATGCACCATTCAAAACCGACCCGCAAGGTGCATTGTGGCCGAGGATGAGAATCTGAAAACCTGCTTTAAGCACAAGTCAGTGCACATTAAAGGCAGTTTCCTTCATGAAGTTAAATTTATCAGGTAATATGTTTACTATTTTATTCCATCTCTTCATTAATTCTTACCTATTATTCTGAGTTTCAAATGGCCATAACCCCATAACCATTCAAAAATGGATACACATACGAACATCTTTAATCACAAGACTTAGGAAATATCTCCTATACTAATGTCCACAACTCATAAATCACCCTGTACCTAAGGACATTCTGGGGTGGGTGTGAATCACTCACTCACTCACACCATTAATAATCACATGCTACTCCACATCTTCCACTGATCATTTCTTTGTTCTCAGAACAAACCAAGCATTAATCTCAAACAAGTGCTGCCATCTAGTTGAGCTATGTTTAACATATGCTTAACCTTTAAAAGACGAATGTCAGATATATGTGACGGCACGCCCACCCCTCTCACCGCCGAATGACAGATCTATACGACGGGCTGCAGCTAGAACTTCGAATGGGGCTGATAGATTTATGATGAGTAATAAAACTATACAAACAGACCAGGACCCTTGTCAATGAATGAAGCTTTCATTTCCTGCAAAAAGAAAATTTAAGCCAGACCCGGTTTGGTAAGTAGTTACGTCCAAAGTTGAAATAACTTTTTTCTTTCACACAAGAAGAAAGGTCCCTTCCTTTAAAAATTTTTACTTTAGAAACTTGACCTCCAGTCCTTTCCAAGTTTCCATTGCGACCAGACATTCGTAAACATATTTGTGAAGTGTTTTGAAAATCTCAGTGGCAGATTTTTAATTTACCGTGTGCTTACATTTTGTTCTAAAATTGAAACTGAAAAGTTTGACAATTTCGTAAATTATACTGTCTACATATACTCGCGTAGTGGCAAAACTGTTTGTTTCGTGTGTACAGTCAATATAATAATATTAGTGTAATTAACAAATAAACTAATTTTTTCAGTCGCGGATTTTCATTCCGAAGTATAACATAGTATAATCTGAACTGTGAACTGAAGTGACAAAAATAGTATTTGAAGATACTAGTGCTATTTAGTTGGGACCTAGAAATGGAACCTAGAAAGCGAGCAAGATATTCCGAATCAATGGAATCACCGGAAATTGTGGAAATTTTGATGGAAGATGAGTCAGATGAAGAATTGAAGGAACTGAACGAACTGATGGAAGGCAGTCAGAATGCTTCTTCTTCTGCTTCTTCTTCTCCTCCTCCTCCTTCCTCAGATGAAGAGGATAAAGAAATAGAATTTTGCCATAGAAGAGAAACAGATACTGCCAGAATCCATGATTTCCCTGGACTCCCACATGGTATCAAGCAATACGCTGTTCCTAATATCTCACCTGAATCCTCTCCATTTACAATATTTTTTCTTTTCTTCCAGCAGATTTTTGTAATGTTACTGAGAGAAACAAACCGTTATTTCCATCAGTATGTTGCCTCCCTTGATGAAGCCGGTATAACAGCACAGCAGCCTGATATCACAATGGAGGAAATGTACCGAATTTTTGCCATGATAATTCAAATGGGTCATGATCAGCATGATTGTCTGAAAGATTACTGGAGTAGAGAAGAACAATACTTCACTCTGTTTTACTCTAATACGATGGTTCGTGACAGGTTTTTCCATATTCTAAGATATCTTCACTTTGAAAATAATGATAACCCTCCTAACCGTGATGACCCACATTATGACAGGCTCTGGAAATAAGAAATATTTTTGACACCATGAACAACAAATTTCACGAATTATATAATCCAACAGAACATCTGGCAATTGATGAAGTTATTGTTCTCTTCAAAGGAAGGGTAATATTTCGGCAATACATTCCTAACAAACACAAGCTATTTGGCATAAAAATTTATAAATTGTGCAACACTTTAGGCTACACATATGACATGTCCGTCTATCGAGGGAAGCAACGGCTCTTGGCAACACAGGAAATATCAGTAACACATGGCACTGTTTTAGAGTTGGTAAGAAGAGTGGAAGGACTAGGCCATAAACTATATATGGGTAGTTATTTCTCGTCGCCTGCTCTATTTGATGATCTGTTTGGAAGGAAAATAAATTGTTGCGGAACTGTTCACAATGACAGGCGAGGAATGCCCAAAGACATTTCATCCCGGGCAATAAAAGCAAAGAAGGGAGACATTATCATGCGGGTCAGAGGAAATCCAAGTATTGTACACTGGAAGGATAAATGTAATGTCTATGTTCTCACAAATATGCATACTCCTCCAGTGGAAGGCAATTTCTGTGAAGAATCTGGCCATGCAGTCAAACCTCATGTAATAGAGGACTACAACACTCACATGGGATATGTGGACAAATCGGATAGGATGGTGAATAGTTATGGAATTGCCAGGAGAATGTGGAAGTGGACTAAGAAACTGTTTTTCCACCTAACAGATATGGCCATCCTCAATGCCTTCCTGCTCCATAAAACATGTGGTTGTAAAATGACACACAAAAAGTTCAGGGAAGTTCTCGTTTGTAATTTGATTACAGAATCCCATGGGCAAAATGTGACTTCAAGTGGCGTATCTCGAGGGAGACCAAGTCCATCTGTATCCTAAAATAAGTCACCTGGAAGTGAAACATTCGCAGCATTGGCCCTCAAAAGGGAAACAACATCGTTGCCATGTGTGTGCAATGAAGAACAAAAGAGGGAGCACACTGTATTTTTGCGCAAAGTGTGATGTTGGTTTGTGCATCGTGGACTGTTTTGAAAGGTGGCATACGCGAGTGAATGTGTTGATGAGTGTACAGCCTGCCAAAAAACCATTCCTTCATAGCCTATTCTGCAAATAAGTGAACTTGTAAATAATGTATAATGATAACATCACTCATCTGCCGAACAACAATACCTGTAAGTACTTTACTTGAAACAATATGCATGGAAATTAAATTAATTTAGTCATATGTATTCACATAGCAGCTTTTACACTATAAGAATTTTTCAGTGTATAGGCCCATGTTTTACCTATCTCATTTTTGATTCACATTTTTATCACATCTAGAACAAGAACTGCAATTTTTTTTTTAAAAAATACTGTAAAATATGGGTTTAAAGGGCATTTAAATTCTGGTGGCAGAGGGGTGCACAGCATTTAAAAGTCCGTACGTTAAAGGTTAAAGTTCAAATGAATCTTCAGCCTCTGCCCCACACAGAAAACAGTCTATCATAAGAGTGGAACCCAGGGTCGGACATCACCAGTCACAATGGCAACCACAGTGTGACTCAATCACACACACACACACACCTTACTGTATTGCTGTATTGCCACACTACTGTAACTTCATCCCCCACTACTTTTGCATGTCCTTGTTGCAAACAGTATCCCTTCAATCACGTTACATACATTCACATGCAAATATATGACATATAATTAATATACTTCACAGATACAAGCAAAATTTGTCCACTTGGCAATGTATCATCCACTGCAGTCAGCCACTCCAAAACTCAATGTGGTCCACCATACATCAACTGCCCCAAATGATTGGTTACTTTCCTAGGTACATGAGCCTAATATCCCCCTAGGGGATGCTTCTGACCACAGCATTGTTAAACAGAAATCTCTTTGTTTAAACCAGGAAATCCCACATGAATTTTGTCCTCTCCTTCCCCACCACATGTGGCCATCAGTTTTACAACTACCTAGTAGTTTTTAATACAGACAGACTGTGGGAGGGGAAGATACTGACACTCGCTGACTTCTCAGGACCAAACACACCCATTCTCACACAAAGGTTGGGACCCCGTGGTTTAACCCACCTCCACACTAACTCTTCCTGGAACTCATAAGCACACAATATGAAAAGAAACTCCAAGGTGCTGGTTAAAAAAATCAGTGAATATTGCCCTAGAATAATAAATGTTTCCACAAATAAAAATGTAGCCATCTGTTTGTGAAAAGGTTGAGTTTATTCAAGAGTTCATACATGAAGAAATGAAAAGCTGAAGTGTGGAAAGAATTCAACCCTTTTATTGGCAGCAGAGCATTTAAATTTCACCCATATTCTGGCAGACCTCGTAAAGAATGTAAGTCAAAAATGCAGGTAGTATAAATTAATTTTTTACATCAACGCAAATAATATTTCATGGCAGCTTTTTAGAACAAGTATTGGGATATATGTCTGAAATCATATTAAATTTCTGCATACCTGTTCAGTAATTTTTTGTGTGATATTCGCCAAAACACGTAAATTTGCAAAGTGGCACACCATATGTCGAACATATAAATCTGGTTTCTTTTCTGCATTTGTGTGGTGAACAAACTCTACACCTTCTCATGCCACACACTTATTTTTTCACTTGATGGAACATGAATCATTTTGTTTCTTGAATCTATCCTGTGGATCTCACTTAGATCCTTCACCAGCAGTCATTCGCATGGCAGTGCTGTCAGTGCTGTTGATGTCAAGGCTAGTGATTCATTGTCTGTGCTATCTTTCTCATCTTTTCTTTCTTCTGGCACTGTCATTTTCTGAAGAGTCAAGCATGAAGGCCTTGAAAGCATAACCTTCAACCTTTTGATTTTGGTTTGTGGTGCATTGTTTGAACAATATGGAACTATTTAGGGCAGCCATGTATAGCATAAAAGAACACATATTAATAAGTCCATTTCACGGTTTTCCTGCAGCATGGGTAATAGTGGAAAATTTAGCCTGCCCTACACAAACCTCACATAAATTTGTTATAGTCTTGAATTATTTCTGGCTTGTTCACCGTTCCACCCTTTCCATTCTTTTCTGTCTCCACCAACTCTGCTGTGTGTAGTGTTGAAATAAGCTTTACCTCTCTTGTATCTTGCTGTAAGTGTACCAGAACTTGGCCTTTATGACAGTAAGTGGACTGTCCTTCCTTCAGGCATTTTATTTTCTAATTTATTTCCTTAGTAAATCCTCTGGTGAGATGCAATGTACCACAGATGTGCATGTTTCTTATTTTCAATGGCATTTCACTCTGTTCAACACTGATGTAGTAATTTTCCTGGTACTGTACAAGTGGTATCATTTATGGAGCAACTGTGCACCCAAAATTCTAAACCCAGAATTTTACTGATCATGATTTGCAAGTATACACCTCCATATTACATCTGTAGCCACTGTTGGACTCAGAAACCAGGTAGACTTTGATGCCATACCTGTCAGGTTTATTGGGCATATGCACTTTGAAAATGAGCCAGCCCTTCCAAGCAATCATGGCCTCATCTGTCATTTTTAAGTTCATCAGGCTTAACACACCGTACTATCTTATGTGAAGTCATGATGAAGCAGTTCCTATTCATGAGATGAATATTCCAATGCTACATCATATTTCTCATGATAACTTTAGCCAACTAATACTGAAGGAAGATTAGAAGGGTAGACATACAGTTATGAATTACAAGACTTCTGTTGAGTCAGCAAGTTGCAGGAGCAGTCAAAGTGCACTAAAACATAGATATAGTTCTTGAATGAGCTGACAGTAAAAACTCATTACATCACTTGTTGTTCTAACAATCTATATCATGGCAACTAACTAAATAAGTGTTTCATATTCAAGGTTAGACACTGGCTGATGCACAGTACTGATTTCATCATCGTGTGTTCAGTCACTGGGACCATTATGGGAGTGTGATGTGAAGGTACATGATACCTAATAAGATTTTTAACATGAAGATGAAAATCTACAAACCTCTCCACTCCTAACCCACTCTTACCTACTAGCAGTGGGTCCTGGTAAGGTGAGAAACCCATGCTAAGGTTGAGGTAACCAACCCCTCAGCAGCATGGGTCACTGAGCAGAGCTAGGGGGTCTGATGGACCCAATCATAAGGGTCTATCACAAAGGGTAGGAGGGACCCTTGAGTTTGGTTGCAACCCTCTTAGGAGGAGGACACTCCAATACCAAACCAAGGGTACATGACACTCTGGAAGCTGTGGTGAAAGCAAGTCATATAAAGGAGTAAACCCTGATTAAAAATCCTGGCCCTTTAGGTTGAAGGTGTTACGATGGGCTAAACCCCCATCTAAGTAAAAGAATCAATGGTTACGAATTTCTCAAAGGAGCCTCAGAAGGAGGAGCTAAATGATGATGAAACATGGATGTGGAAAAGGAACGTGAATATTGGAATATGGACTGTGAAAAGCTTATTCTGGTCAGAAGCACTAACAGTCCTTCATAATGAGCTGTCAATGTTAGATTTTGACATAGTAGCACTTCAAGAAACACCACTGGAAAGCGGTATACAAAAATTTGATAACTTTACATTATTTAATAGTGGATCAGAAAGCAAAAAAACATGAACTTGGTTGCGGATTTTACGTAAGAGGAGAATTTTTAAAATATGTTAAAGGCTTTAAAATTATAAATGAAAGAATATGTTATTTGAGATTAAAAGCTACATGGTTTCCCTGTAGATTGATAAATTTACATGTCCCAACAAACGAAAAAATGGAAGAGGTAAAAGAAGAATTTTATAATTTATTAGAGTAAAATATAAATCAAATAGCTAACACAGACATTAAAATAATACTAGTAGATTTTAATGCAAAAGTTTGTAAAGAAGACATATACAAACCAACCAATGGCAATGAAAGTTTACATAATGAAACCAACAACAACGGAATAAAAATAATTATATTTGCAATATCTAAAAGTTTTAATGTAAGGACAACATTTCCACATAAAGATATTCAAAAAGAGACATGATATTCAGCAGACAGTAGGACAGTGAATCGAATACATGTCTTAATCAGTAATAGATTTAGAAGTGCAATAACAGACATTAGAGCACTAAGGGGACCAGACATTGGATCAGATCACAACTTATTGAAGATGAACTTTAAAGTGAAATTAAGGGTAAAAACTGAAAAGAAATATAAAGAGAAAAGAAAAACTGTGAATATTTTTCAAAATTCGAAGTGGAAACAAGAACATGCTACAGAACTTAATAATACGTTCAAAATATTGGAAAATATGGAAGATGATGATAATATTGACAATAATATTAATGGAAAATGGGAAAACACTAAAACAACAATTAAGGAAACAAAACAACAGCTAACAGAAAAGGATGAAAGCTCAGAAACATTAAAAAATAGATGGTACAATGAGGAATGAAAAATTGCAATAGAAGAAATGAAGAAAACAAGAAAAAAGTGGCATATAAAAGCAAGAAGGGAGAATGAAGAGCAGGAGTATCACCATAAAAAAGAAGCACACAAAATAATTATGAATAAGAAAAAGTTATACATTAAAAATGTAACAGAATCGACAGAAGAAGATAAAAAGCATAAAAACACAAGGAAAATGTGTCAAACAATAAGCCCATTTTAAGAAAGGATATCAACATAAATTTAACATGATTACGAACAAAAAAGGAGAATTGGCAATGAATACTAAACAAAGAGCAGAAATATGGAAAGAATGTTTTGATAAATTACTGAACACAGAAGACCCAAAAGAATTAATTAAAACAGGAAATAGAGAAATTAATGAAGTTGAAGTAGAAGAACCTACTACGAAGATGTAAAAAAGGCAATGAGAAATTTAAAAACTAACAAGGTGGCTGGAACTGATGGAATACATCCGATATTAATAAAATACAGAGGAAATAAACTACTGAACAGAATTTATAAACTAGTAAGACAAATTTGGGAGGAGGAAAGAATACCTGAAGAATGGAAAGAAACAATAATAGCTCCTATATACAAAAAAAGAAGATACAGATAGGTGTGAGAATTACAGGGGAGAATAACATTAGGAAATGTGACTTACAAAATTTTGGCAAATATAAGTTTGGAAAAAATTAAACCATATATTGATAAAATTACCGGGGACTATCAGAATGGATTCAGAGATGGAAGAGCTGTAATTGACAATAATTGAAAATAATAAATGAGAAGATCTGGGAATATAATTAGATTGTACAATATTTGTTTATTGATTTTCAAAAGGCACATGACTCTATACATACGCTACGGAAATGTACGGAAGAATTTAAAATTCCTAAAAAAATTAATAAATATGTGTAAAACATGTGTACAAAAGACGATAAGTGCTGTTAGAATAGAAGGAAGAGTCATCCTTTTTTAAAAATACAACACGATTGAAACAAAGTGACTATCACAAATATTATTCAATTCAGCATTACAAAGAGTGACACAAAGTATAAAAATTGTTCCTGGTGGTATAAAAATTGGTAAAGATCAAGTGAATGTATTAGCATATGCAGATGACATTGTATTAATTGGAAAAAATGAAATAGAAGGCAATTTTTTTTGTAGAAATAGTAAACATTGCCAGAAAGTTAGACTACACATAAACCAAGGAAAAACAAAATATATGATAGTGGAATGGAAAAACAGTTCAAAACAAAATAAAATAAGACAGTTAACAATAAAAAATTTTACGTTTGAAAGAGTTGAAAATTTTAAATAACTAGGTGCTATACTTACTGAAGATATCAATAAATAATTTACAAGAAAAAATAAAACATGCTAACAAAACATACTTCATGCTATAAAAAATTTTCAGAAATAAAAATGTATCTAAAAAACTAAAAATAAGACTAAAGAACACAATAATAGACAAAACTTTAACTTATGCATCAGTCACCTGGATACTAACAAGGAAAGACAGAAAGCAAATAAACATATTTGAAAGGAAAGTGTATAGAAAAATTTTAGGCCCAATATATGACAATGAAAAAGAGAATTGGAGAATATTAACCAATAAAGAAATTTATGCAATGGTTAAAAACCCACTATAACAGAGACAATTAGGTTAAATATTTTTTGTTGGTATGGGCATACATAGAGAATGGAAGAAAATAGAATTCCCATAAAAGTATTATATATGAATTTGGATGGCAAGATGAAGTAAGGGAGGATGGAAGACTAGTTGGTGGAAAAGGGTGGAAGGAAAGAGAATATAACAGAGAGGAATGGAAGAAGCTCCTGAGAACGGCAAGGAATCATTGCATTCTGCACATGCCAATGGAATGAAATGAATGAGTGTGTTCAGTCATTGCAGGTCGGGAGCTAGTAAAGTAAGAACATGCATAAAAGCAGTAAAATACATCAATGCCAGGCAGTGGGTGGAACTGCAATGACAGTAAACTACATCATTGCCAGCAAAGGGTCAATTTATCATCACAACAGTTGCAAATTTATAGAAAAGCAAACACGTGATTTTATTTGTAGTAAGTAAACAACCTAACTACAAACATGAAAATGAGGATAAACATGCCATGAGTGATGTTGATCAAAAATGCTGGAATGGTTTACAGATCAGAGAAATGTTAGATTTTCCATCAGCAGCCCCATTTCAAATGTACAAGCAGAACAGTCTGCCACACACCTACGGCACAAGAATTACACAGAAAACAAAATAAGGCTTCATAATTTTCAAATCATCATAACATTCTTTATGTGAAGATCAGCAGGCAGTCCATGTCAGAAGATTCAAATTTGCAAGTGACTGGATGGACAGTGTTTGGGTGGAGTGTAAAAAAGGTTGCAGCAAAGAAAATATCTACACTGCAGATGAACTTCAGATTTTTTATAACATGACACCCAATGCAGTATTTACATTTAAAGGTGAAAGATGTGATGCCAGCAGAGATCTAAAAATCATTCAATGGTTTCAGTGTTCAGTGTTTTGTGAACATGATGGAACTCATAAAAACAAATCTTTTCTTGTATTCTTTCTTTTGGGTGATTCCCTGGCGTCTGAATTTTATGAGCCGATGTTTCAGAACGCTCTGTCTGTTCCATCTTCATAGGCGGTGTAAGCAGGAAGAATAATAGGGATGAGATTGTTGGGGTATTTATACAGGAAAAGGTTTGGCTCAAAAATAGCCTAAGCCCATCGGGGGGG
>Ga0209628_10004257_pt1 | contig 10290 bp, 11 predicted proteins | sample TergutCu122P4_FD_187285 | JGI IMG/M metagenome (GOLD analysis project Ga0209628, IMG submission 187285) | Cubitermes ugandensis P4 segment gut microbial communities from Kakamega Forest, Kenya - Cu122 P4 (SPAdes) (version 2) | ecosystem: Host-associated > Arthropoda: Insects > Digestive system... | reverse complement strand
CTTGGTAAGTGAGTACTGATTTACAATCCCGGTTATATGTGGTATTAAATTGTACATAAGATGTTTTTTTATAATTCAATATTAGTTTATTTGCCTGAAACCAATGATTAAGATCCTCAAATAATAAATGGTCCCGTTTGAGTGGTAACGCTTTTCCACTTATAATAAATGCAAAACGGTGCTAACCCTAACTCATATCGTGCTAACTTTGCTAACGCAGCTAGTTGCTTTTGTTATGCAAAACACTATCATTATTGCAGCATTAAAAATTGTGCTTGTTGTGATGTTCACAGCTTGTTGTCATTATGTACACCATAATGCAAACACATTCTCCTTGAACAATATTTTCCACATTAGGGTTGCAAACTATGTCTTATGAACAGCATTGTATGGTGTGTAGAATGTAAGCCTCCATTGCGTCATTTGAGTGGAGGGGGGGGTTTCTGTGGGAATTTTTTTTTTACGGGTGAGTTTAGGTCATAAATGTTGAAATTTATACAGGGTTGTAACTGCCCAACCATTGTGCTCTGCACCAACATGTCAGGTCTCTTCACTTTCCTCTGTAAGAACATACAGTTATATTCCCAGTCAAGTAATACTTTAGTTAGTAGTTGTTTAAATTGGTTTCAAAGTTCATTTTAAAATAAAATTTAGGATTCGGAGGTGGATAAGTTGGACTTTTTATTAAGTACAGTATTTATCTGAAAACAAACAGTGAACATAATGTATGAAAATTAATGTTCCCTGCTAGGTGAATACTTGAGAATGTCTGGTCTAGATATGGTGGGTTACCTTTGTGCCCATTGACAGTAACTGATATAGCCATACTAGTATACAGTATGTTTTGTTATCTGTGTTGGAAACTGTGACTGAAGTTTCCATCACTAATTTAAAACTTCAAATCGTAACTGTGGGGGACTACATATGTGTTGTGTTCTTTTGTGTATGCTGGCAACCATGACTCGAGTTTCTGTGATGAAGAATTTATGTTTTTTTACAATATTTGGTGAGCGAGAATAATCCAAGAAAGCTTGCATTTCAGAAACAGGTTCAGGTATACTGAAGTCATTATATGTACAATGTGAAAGCTTTTATGTGTGTGCCTTTATCCTATGGTGCATATTGGTCTAAGAAATGCAATGGCAAGTTTGTTTTTGTGTAGTTTATAGATTATGGTTGTTCCAGAAGAACGAACATCAGTACATTGACTTATAAAAGATTAATTTTAACTGAAGTGTGTATTCCATCAAAATATGTCTGTGGTTTATTTTTCAATGCTGTTTTTATTACAGATTGTATAGCATAGAGTATTTGTCAGGAGGGACTAAGTAAGACAGTGAGAACTTCAGAGTAACTTGGCATCTTGAAAGCAGATCTTAATTCCTAGACTTGAACTAACTTTGTTACTGCTTTCCTAAACACTGTAGTGTGTGCTTAGGACATCCTGACATGTTCAAATTGAACTATTGCCATTTGAAATTTGACTGAAAATTCGTGAGTTAACTTTTTTGAATGTTGTGTGTTGTCTTGTCATAAAATGGTCTGGTGTGCTGAAAACAGTGGAATGTGTCCCATGAAACATGGCCTAGCTGTAACAGTGTCAGTAAGTTCCATTGCGATATCCTTGATGAAACACCTTGTACCATTTTATCACACATTAAACATGTTGGTGGATGAATTATTGTTACACTTTGTGTTGGAAATGTACGCCTGCAAGGATATATGGTATGAGATGGAATTTGCAGAGAAACTGGTACATTAATGTGTAGCTGGATATGATTGATGTAAGTTCAGCTCTTAATTTCCAAGTGTTTTGACAGATTTCTGGACACGTGTATGGTCGAATGTTTTGCTCAGTGCCCTTATTTCATTGTTCAGCTGTGAAAATCACGTATATGTGGCTAAATAATGTGAAATATGATATATTTGAACAGGCCCAGCATAGGATGCAGGTGTTGACTGTTATGATTCCATTAAAAAAGGGGGAGTTGTTTGAACAGTGGATAACTGTGGGTGAAGGTAGTTAGTGATTAACCCATCTGTCATTTGTGAAAAATGAAAAATATGTTGCTTACTCTTTGTGAGTTGGAGTTCATGTCTAAAATCTTTATGCGTATCACTGTTTCTGACCCTATATTCTTATAACTGTGGAATTTATATGGATGAAAATCCATGTTTCCCTACTTCCTATGCTGGGACAGAAATGTGCATTAAAGGTTTAAAATGCAGCATATTTTGTTTGTCAAAGTTGCAGTATTTTCTTTACATTTTGGTTGTGTTGAAAGCTTTGTGCGCTTGGAACAGTCTGTTTTCAAAATTGTTGGATATAAATTAACAAAACTTTAAATTTTGTTATTTCAGGTGTTGGGTATGGCGTTCTGGGACTGCATTGTGTTGGCAACATTAGTTGCAGCAGAGGGTTGTCACTTAAGTGTGCGATGAGCTCAGAATCTATGAATGTGTTTGTGATCAGACATGGCTCTGATGCTGTGGTGTCTTTTGTGGGGCACAGCAATAACAAAGTATATTGTGGCTCAGACAGGTGAGGCCTGTAACAGCAGGGCAACTGAGGAAAATACTGTGAACGTTGGAGGGTTTGTAAATATGTTTCACTTTAAACATTTTTAATCTTGGTAATTCTGGGATAGGGAATTTTTAAGTGAACTGGTATTTCAGGACTGGTGGTAAGATTGTAATGCACAGGTAACATTTTGTCATCTGGGAATGGTGCATTGGTATTACAGAACTGATTATATTTTAATTTGGGGGGCAGGGGGGTACTACTTGTACCATTGCTGCTGCTGAAAAAATTACTCAGCAAGCTGGACTGCAACCATGTGTCGTAGTAGTAGTAGTACAGTAGTGCACAGGACAAGAGTACAATGCACAGTTAATAAAGGCTAAAATGCTTCCTTTTTTGGACAGCTTTTACTAGTGTGTAATAATATGTTTTTACAGAATAAATTAAATTCAGGGCTACTTGATTATTTTGACAATAAAGGTACAATAGTACAGAACATTGAGGGACTTCTGTCTCAAAAGTTAATGTTACTAAAACCATATTTTACATCTGTAGATTGCAAAATTCTGCCAAAACATTGTGTGACATGCTTGTATTAAATTTAACTTATGAATGAAAGATGCAACAATTATGATATATAATGGGAGGAGTTGGTTAGCTTGGTTTTGGAAAGAGGTTTGGAAATTAAATGGGTTGAGGGGTCGGTTTGGGAGGGGAACCCGTCTCTTATGCCGGCTGACAAGAGTGCCCCTTACATACTTCTGAACTGCTGGAAACCAGAAAACTGGAGGGAGAAATTTCTGGGCATGAAGTAGTAGCTTTTAAGAACTTGTGATGTGCTCCAAAACTACAGATCTAAGGCAATTAGGCGTATTTTATGTAAGGTCACGTATAAGTGGAAGCACCACACGAGTCAGTAAACAGTAGAAGAGGAAGTGTTAAGATAATTATAACTACTAGCAAATTAGTGATATCTTTTCCTAATTATTGTGGTTGAATGGGCTGTGCACTGCAAACAGTCTGGTGTTAGCAGGCACAGCATTGTACTTATTGTAACATTATATATACATGACTGAACTAATAAATCTGTGTATCTTATAATGACATCTAGAAGACTTCATTGTGTTTGGGTGTCATATGTTTGGTATCTTCTCTGCTTACCTATACCATTCCAACTCACCTGAATTTGTTGACAGGTTATAGACAATATTTAATAATTCATAGCACAGAAGATGGTTTTCCAAAAGTGTTGGTGTGTGAAAATTAAATTCTGTTTGCATATTAAGCAGTCCTATTCACAATGTAACTTTTATTTTAGTGGTGAGTTCTACAAGCTTGATAGATTGCATGTGCCATTCTAATCTTGAAATATTTGTTATAATGTATGAGCTGTTATATCCCAAAGTTTTTGAGTCAGATAATTTTGTTGTAGAATTCTGTCTCTATTTGTGCTGTGGTGTGTGTACAGGTGAGCAAGGACAGCTGCCTCCACCTGGCTACTGTGCACCCTACAATGGAAAGATATGCAAACATTATCTCAATGGAACGGGTCAGGTTTGGTTCAACGTCTCACATGATAATGCAGGTGGCTGGCAGAATGAACAGATCACAACTAGACTGTGGGGAGAGATGGTGGTGGGGTTGAAAGAGCCTTGTCGCAGTGCTGCTGAGGTACTGAAAATTTTTGAATCTCGCAGACAACTTGAAACTAAATTGTATTCATTTTGAAACTGTGTAAAAGTGATCCTGCACATGAATAAATTCAGAAGCTTTATCTGCAGTTAAGTCTGTGAATTCTTAAGGAAAAGAATGTACAGGATGGTCCAGAATAAACTGATGGTTTTAGGTTGGCAACACTGGATAGATGGGTGGCATCATGAGGAAAATTGATGTATGATTGTGTGTTAGGTAGTGTTGGATTTACTGTGCAGTGGAGCATCAGCCAAACAGGCAACTTGTGCTTAATATTGAATGCTTTGTAAGCACAAGTTCTGTAATGAATGTGCAGTGTGCTTTTTGGAGGGAATTTGGAAACCCTGAGAGAGGGCAAGTACCAGCATGCACTGCTGTTCTGTCATAGATGAACCAGCGGCATGAAACATGCTTTGTTCGAACTTGAAGAAGCGTGAGAGAAGGGGAACGTTGAGAACGCCTGTAAAAGTGGAGTGCATCAGAACTGCCCAGGAGAGACTTGCACATCCTTCTGCAAGGTGACATGCCTTAGCTGTGTATATCACAAAGAAGCTTGTCCATAATCCTCCATGCCAACTTAAAGTGCCATCCTTACAAAATGCAAGCATGCAGTAACTGAGTGATGGTGATACAATTTTTTCCCAGTTGTATTATCTATCAGTTTTGTAATGTCATGGCTGTGGCATTTGCCTGACCTAACGGTTCCAGACTACTTCTTGTGGGATTACCATAAAGAGAAGGTGTTTGCACATTCTCATCACACCACTGAGGAGCTGAAAGCCCACATTTGACCTGAGCTTACTGCTGTTTCCCTGGCATTTCTAATGAGCAGTGAGATAACAGCAGTGTATTGCATGGGAGAGTGCACATTGGGTGACACAGTTTGTAAGGAGTGATAAGTGTATGTATAATCCCTTTGTGCATGTTGCCTGTTCCAGTATTTGAATAAATCCCAGTGTAATCCATTAAACGATTATGTAACTTTCAATACCATCATTATACTCTGGACCTTTGCCTATTGTGTTGCAGGATGGGTAGGTTAATGTGGCTAGTATGTTATTGCATAAATTTACAGTTTTGAACAGTATGCTCTGTCTAGGTTATTTTATTCTGTAAAATGACCACCAGATCTCTAGATAATTATGGCAGGTATATCTTTCAGTTATTTCCATAAAGAAGAGTCCTTCTTAAGAAGCTAATAATTACTCAACTTTTTAAGAAATGTCTTACATTTTATGGAACCCAAAGGTTCATTACTGCCCTCACAAAAGCCCAACATCAAAGGTTGTGGTTGAGTGGGTAGCATTGCTGCTTCGTATTTGGGAACCACCACATATGTATCTTGACCAAGAGACCAGCACTCTTGACTGAGGGTTTTGATTGTTTTCCTCATTCTCTTAGTGCATTTGTTAGGAGAGTATGAGTATTTCTTTCTACATGCTTTCCAGTTCAGTATTTATTGGTTACTCTACCATTCAGTATGTAATTTTCAGCTGCTGACAATATTATTAATTAAATCATAAATAAATAAAGAGTAATGCTCATTGTGTGTATGTGTATGTTGAGCAGAAACTTCTGTGTACTTACGCATTTCCACAATGCCAGTTGCGAAATGGACATGCAATGGCATTGCCACTGTGTGCAGAGGACTGCTTGGCTGTGCGACAGTTATTCTGCTACAATGATTGGGCACTTATTGAAGATAACAAACAGCGTGGGATTTATTTCAAGTCACGTGGCCACTTCCAGCTGCCAGACTGTGAGTCCCTTCCAAGCTTTCAAGGTTCCAACCCTCCTGCCTGCTCTCATGCCAGACTTACAGAGATGAAGACGGAAGAGTTGACATGTAAGACTTGCATAAAAAGTGTATTTTAATTCTAGCTAAATGTAGTGCAGTATAGGGAGTTTTTTATGTGCATGCAGCCAGTTAACTGCCTGAACTGATGAACTACTTCTGCTTTGCAAGTACACATTTAGCTTCCTGGGTAACTTGTTGAAATGAAGTTATGGTTATTCTTTTGTGGTCTTCTGTTGGCTGTCCTGAGTAATTCAGATCCTATTTCTACTTTACACTATCAGTATGCGCTTAACAAAATAACTGAAGCATTAGATAGAGAATACACATTTTTGTATTCTGACATAAATAACAATAAAAAGGGAATATGGAATCGTATTGCTTGCCAGTAAGGAGGATGATCTAGAAATAAAGTAGAGAAAACTTGGATATACATGAATTTCTTATTGCCAGGATGCAGGACAATCATGACATAAAGACACTTGTTGCCAGAAAGCAGGACAGTCATGACATAAAGACACTTAATAAAATAATTTAAAATGTGGCTGATTTCATGTATTTGGAAATGACAATAACAAATCAAATTACAGAGTGTTACTTTAATCTGTGGTCTTAGCACAGGAACTGTATCATACACAGAGTCTCCTGTCACAAGTTTAAAATCTTTGATTCCCCAACTGTTTGACTTCCATTATTCCACTGAATTGTCTCAGTGCTGATCTCCAGCTTCTAGCTGAAAATATTTCTTGACATGCAGTGGTGCTCCTGTGTTGAAATATTGGCACTTTCTGGTCAAATATTGTCTACCATTTCTGGCAGCAATTGTGGATTGTTTGTATAAATGCATATTGTTCAGTGTTTCCCCCAAAGAATAGTATTTGTACAGATTCAAATCTTGGGGACCACAATCCGAAAGTTTTTTTTTTTATTTAAAAGCATGAGCCCAACAATTTTGCATGTGCTCACTGTACACAACTTTCAAATTTAGGTCATGCAAGAATTTAATGGTCCTTTATGTTGGTATTTAATGTATACCATGCCTCATCTGGAAAAGAAAACATGAATTCTGTATTAAGAAATTCATATGAAACCACCTGCAATACTGGCTTCTTCTTTCCTGGTTTAGAGGAAGGAGTTGTGTGGCTGAAGTTTTCAGGGGCTTGTTTACATTCCAGTGCCATTATCATCCAGTGCCTTTTCAGCTAAAACTCAGTGTTTTCATATTTTCTTTTTGTTATCATTGAACTTGTCCAGAATTTTTCCATTGTTGTGTATATTGTTTTACAGGACACCGGAGATGCAGGATATATTTTACAAAACTTGCGATGAATATTATTCCATGATACCTAATTTGCAAAAATATTGCACATGAATACCCATTAAACATATTACATTTATCACACTTAATGACCTCTCTGTGGGTTGCAGAACTCATCTGGGTGAGTCTGTTTTTGTAGTTTACGCGTGTAGAAAGATGAGGCACCACTTTTCTGTCTGACATTCTGCTACTAAGCAGAGTTTTTCCCATGCTGAAACCACAGATAAAAGATATGCTGTGCGTATTCATGTTAGAAGTAAAGTGTAGATTAAATTTGCAGACTGCTTATGTCATTCATTGTGTCTCCTATCTAAAAGTTTGTATGAAATATACTACATTGTAATTGTACATTTTGTGTTTTATGGTTGAAAAACCTGGTATTTCACCCTGGATGATATTTGTACCTACAAGAGGAAGACGTTTAAAAGGGCTGAAGAATTATATGTTGAGAGGCTGCACACCTACAATTCTTCACCTCTTGCTGTAAAAAGAGTTTCTATGCAGCCTTTTCATGTCACAAGCTGTAGACATTCAGGAAGAGAATCCTGTTTAGGAAACCCAGTGAAAGAAACAGTAATATACGTGCTGTGCCTAGAAACCAGGGACTGATTCAGCAACACAGCAATTTCTGTTCCCACCATAACAGAAAACCTGTATAGTTGATTGGCTTTTGACACCAGCATAGGCTTCATGCTACCATTACAAGTACAACCGTATATTAAAAGAATATATTTACAGTGACCCATGATGAATCTGATGCATTTAAATTTTAGTGATAGTTGCTTTTAAATAGTTTTTTTAAATTCACCTTGGAACAGGTTGTGTTTGATGATTTGACTGTAATTTATGTTAAAGGAGAATGTGAATACTTACGTAGTAACATTATGTTTTAGAAGCCAAAGTGAAGGTGGGGGCCGATCGTTTCCCTGAAACATATTGTTGTATTATTGCATTAATCTTAGTATGTTACACAGTGTAAAGAGGCCATAAAGTTATTGAGTTTAGGTGTGATATACCATCATGAAAAATTTATTGAATAGTTAATATTTTGTGATAGACTGCGGCTAGTGCTGTAACTTTTACTCATGGATACTATGAGCATTATTATTTTTTTTTTTCTCCTCGTTCTTCTCCTCCTCCTCTGCCAAGGGACCAGAGCAGGTCACATATCTTCTTTGTAGGAAGTATTGTGCATGACTTACCATAGTAATGAAAATGGAAGTTGAAACTCACCAAAACTGTGGGTTAACAAAACCACATTCTGAACATGTTTGTGCAGATGACTGTGTGAAAGGGAGAGGTCGTTTCTACCAAGGGACAGTAAATAAAACTAAGCAAGGGTTGCCATGTCAACACTGGGACTCTCAGTTGCCCCATTCACACAACCGCCCTCCAGATGTGTTCCCTGAAGTGCAGAATGCAGAGAACTTCTGCCGAAACGCAGGTGGTGAGGAACCATCTCCTTGGTGTTACACCATGGATCCTACAGTAAGATGGCAACACTGTGACATTCCTGTCTGTGGTAAGTGCCATTCTAATATCAGTAGATGCATAAATTGGTCTCTATGTTCAACATTCTTGAAGGTACATTCCAAAAGTAATCAATTAGCATGTGAGTATTCAGGTCATCTGAGATGTTATGCCATGGTGACTGGTAAATAGTTACGGATGCTTTGAATGAGGATAATGCATTTAAACTTTAGTAACTGTTTGTAAATCGACATGGTATAACATCCCAGAAGACTTGAACTTCATCATCACCACTGTGAGAATCTCAGACTTCCAAGTATTCACCATGATTTATCCATGCATCAGAAAGAGCCACTGTTGTCCAGGTTGTTAGACAAGTCTTGTAAAATGGTTGGTGATGTGTATTGATAGGTAGATTACATGTAAGCTGTGTTAACAGAGGAATTAATCTGCATTGTGTTTACAGAGGTATATACTTAATGATTGTTTCCCCCTGACAATTGTTGCTTTAGGTCACTGAGCAGTCAGATTTATGGTGACATGTGGGAAATAATTTACCTTAATACAGAAAAGTGTTTTCTTTCCAGAAAATGTGACAGATAAAGATGATACTGAGTACATTGGAATAAAAGACCTAACAATGGAGACATTTTTCACGCCAAAGTTTATTCTAATCCTATCTGCAGTGGGACTTGCAGGGTTTGTGGTGATACTTCTGCTTTTCCTGCTTTGTCATCGCTTGTATAAACATCACAGGGGTTATAACCCTACTGCAACGAGAGAGGTTTGTCATCATGTAAACTTCTGTAGATGATTGTGACAGCTTTTTAGGTCTTATTGTTGATTTATGCCTTAACAAGAAACATATTACTTAATGATTTTTTTTAATTGTTTGAAAAGTGCTGATGTCTGTTCTTTTTTTAATTTTAACACACTAAACACACCAAATTAGAATCTAACACTAAACTTACTTAATGTACAATTTTTTATAGTATATGCTGCATACTTTTTTTTTGTAAATATGTTACCAGATATTGGGGTGCATAGTGTATTTGTGACGCAGTTGCTGACACTGTTTATGCTGGGCACCCTCCTCTTCCTATTTCTTTGTAATATCCACATGCAGCCACAGTGTATTGAGTTGATATTAATCTTTAAGATGCTCTTAACATGCGCTGTTGAACATGGGTACTACAGACTTGTGTTACATTCTTCCATGGTTAGTAAATAGTGAAATAATTTAAGATGTAGAAGAAATCTGGGACTGTGCTAGTGACAGGGAATACAGTAAAATGTCGCTGTAACGAACGCCAGTATAACGAAATGTTCAGAATTGCGAAATTATTTTTAGGTCCCTGCCCTTTTCCCTATTTAATGTGTGTTAAAACATTTCATTTTAACGAATTTAGAACTTTCAGTATAACGAATTAAAATTTCACCTTTTTGCCTATATTTAACCTTATTTTTTCAAAATATAATTGCAATTCATCCTGT
>Ga0209628_10004256_pt1 | contig 10292 bp, 6 predicted proteins | sample TergutCu122P4_FD_187285 | JGI IMG/M metagenome (GOLD analysis project Ga0209628, IMG submission 187285) | Cubitermes ugandensis P4 segment gut microbial communities from Kakamega Forest, Kenya - Cu122 P4 (SPAdes) (version 2) | ecosystem: Host-associated > Arthropoda: Insects > Digestive system >... | reverse complement strand
GGTTGTACACAATGCTGGTGACTACACTGAAGGACAGTAAAACTTCGAAACATGTATCTATTTTGTATCAGTTGTAAATAAATAGTTGCGACTATTAAAGTTCCAACCCTCGTAGCTAGCACCGTGTTGTGCGCTGCACAGTGCAGGATGGCATGCTCAGCAACTGAATCGAAATCTGCATCTGGATGGAGTTCAGACGCTCTCCAGTCTCTCGTACTAAATGGTGACGAGATTTCAATTTCAGTGTATCGTAAACGCTCGATCAAATGTCACTACTCGGACCGTATACCAAAGAGAAACCAGATAACATAAAGGCCTATTCAAATTTACGAATAAGGCTGAGTTTCAAATTGTACACTGTAAATTGTAAACAGAAACAGGGACTGAAATACTGATCAAATATTGTAACAGCTCTCAGTCGGGTCAGAGAAAGAATGAACATGTACGGTGGGAATTCGTACAGTGTAACTGCTCTCCTGTGTTTTCTGCGCTGTATACCGCCGCTCTGTCAACACAAATAACAAACTAAAAACGCTGACAGAGATGGAGAGAGTGCGAGAATAAATGTGACATTTAGTGGGACTGGTGGAAGGCACACAGAGGGAAGGAAGCTGGTAGGCAGACAGGTGACGTGGGGTTTCATTATTTTTCTGACTCGAATAAAGAACAACAATTTTTAATGACGGTTTCAAATAGTACCTCATAACTAGGGAAACAGCAAACAGCACGGGAATTTTACTCAGTCACCAAGACAGAACTGATAGCCAGGCCCATGCGCTAAAATTGTATATAGTGGTCAGGTATTAGCATTATTCCATTAAACACGGTCTTTAAGCGTTAGCCTGAGCTTGAATTGTGGCGGTGACTCAAATTCAAGGCGTGTTCACCCATGTTACTAATCGACTCGTATCCTAGCATCATTTTTCCATCAACCACCTGTTAGTGCAACACCAATAGCATTTGTGTCCCGTCCTGTTGAAATCCTTTGTGTGATGACCACTACGCATTTTTCATTTTCCTCCTCTGAAATGTGACACGGTGTTGTCTTGTAGGTGCATACTAACATTTCGGAGTTACATTATACCTCAAAATTACAATCGAATGTGGTCGGAGTTACAACATACCTCAACATTACAATCGAATGTGGATAGAATGGACTCTTGAGAGTGGCGACATCGGGGCCCTTCAACACATTGGTATCAGTCTACAGAACACCTCCGTGAAAATATCAGAACTCATACGTATGACACGTTTCACTTTCAAGAAAAAGATTTTTGCCTCCAATAAAACTATCCTTTAGGCTATTACGTCAGTGTGTATCAATAATATTCTGTGGACGTCATCTTGACAGTGGCGATGGTAATTCACTATGGGTCTGGTCGACAGAAGGCGGCACCGCCTTCACATCGAATTATATGCAAATCGTTCCAGCACTTGAATTAGTACGGAAAGGACACAGATCAGGCACACACAGAGGTTTCCAAAACGCATGCCCAAAATTTTTTACACATTTATAGCTGCCTATACGACTTCATGTCTGTCCCAGCCTAACTTCTTGAGTATAACCCCTGCGATGATATGAGCTAACAATGTAAATCGCGACGTTCCTCCGTATGATGAAAAAAGCACCTTCATTTGCCGACACGTTATCAGCTCCACAAGTTACACAGCTTCGAGTAAGAGAATCTCTGCGCTTACCAAATTAATTTAACAACGCCTTATCAACTGTACAGGTAATCACACAGCAGAGGAAAGGATGAATGTATTCAAGTACAATTTATAAGCGACATGCAGTTAAATGTGATGGATAAATGAAAATAACGTGGAAAAGAACGGCAGTTGTGCTGCTTCAGGAAGTATTCCGATTTTTATGTTCCAGAAACTGCTTCAAAACCTGTTACTACAGCCGGTTTGCGACTTGAGAATTGAGCCTAAACCGTGTAGAATAGGAAGATGTAGCGGTAACCATCTCGCCGCAAGTGCTTACGTGTCTGCAGTAATTTCTTTGTCCATTTACTTCATCTTTCCCATATCTAAATATTTTCCTGGGCACTTAGGTCATCCATTAATGTAGCAGGCCCCACTGGATTTACAGTACAGCTAAACTACCAGCAGAGATAGACCGCTTTTACAGACAGCCCGCTGCTCCCGCACACAACTGCAAACCTCGCTATTACACATGAGTAAATAAATCGTTGCGTAAACAATTTTTGATTAGGCAAATTTAATTAGAATGTTCATTGTGTAAATGTTAACTATTGACCTGCGGTTTCGGCCGTTGTTTCGTCCTCGTTCACAGTGAAGTATACCAGAGTTGCTTGCATGCCAATTGTGTTCACATTAACCAACTCTTGTCCTTCTAGTCAGGAATCGTGCGTGAATTATTACGTTTTGCCAATGATATACTTTATTCATTAGCGAAATACGCTAGGAATATGGAGTTCAACAGGTCCCTATGCTTCAAATGAAACAAAACTGGAAGGTACGATGGATAACAAAAGTTTTCCAAACGCATTCTAGACAAGTTCGCATCCACTTTGCTACTCATTCATTGCATACAGAATTTTCAGGTGCAAAACTAATCATTTTGCAGGCATCACAGACAACTGAACCACATATTACTTTTCCATTGCTTCAATGTTCGCCACACTGTAAAAGGTTTAAAGTAGGTAGGTTTCACCCGTTCGTAGGCCACGAAGGTCCTTAGGGAGAGTAGAGGTATAGCTCTACTCTATTTTAGACCTCGGCACTAGAAGGGGGTGAGGGGTCAGCGTCACGCCCCGGCCGCACCTTACCTCCGGGAAAGACCCGGTACCCATTGTGCAGGAGGCTGGGTGGGCCTCAGGGCCGGTCTGGAAAGGTGCGGAAAATCTCGCCCCCCACCGGGATTCGATCCCCGGACCGCCCAGCCCGTAGGCAGTCGCTATACCGACTACGCTACCCGGCCCACAAAAAGGTTTAAAACAGACTACACTCTGCAAGTCATATTGAGCTCCATCACGTGACAACTTCTACGATCTGCCGCCGTTTTACAAAATCGACAAGTGAGATTTGAGTGTCATGTAAAGCAAGGTTATATCTGACCGATAGAACCAAACGTAAATTCGGCAGGATTGTAACGTAGACATGAAATACCAAATTAAATCGACATCCAGTCAATAATGTCGGAAATGAGACCAGAAAAGACCGGTATTTGCTAAAGCATTCTACTACATACTACGTATGGGTTATGACTAACAGCATATTTTAGCATAGAGGTCAAGGGGCCGGGCGTGAGAAAAAAAAAGCAAAAAGAGACGAAAACTAAGGTTAGAAAAAGGACATGAAGATAGAAAATGAAATAACGAAAGAAAGACGTAAATACAGAAAATACGGAAGAGAAAACAAATAACTAAAGGCAGGAGATCAAAATGAAAGAAGAAACATTCACTTCAATGCTATCCGCACATCTCCTTCTCGATCTTCATGCGACAATTTAACAAGAGCCTCATTAACTCTCTGTATGCACGTAGAAACCTGTGCCTCCCCTCTCCTCCAAGCCGTTCAGCAATATGTAGACCTACTTTCCTTGACTTGACGAATCGTAAATACGTATAGGCGGTTAGAGTTACGACGGGCGTGATGAACATTTCTTTAGCCAACAGTTTGATATGAGTTACCAATAAGCCAAGCAGAATTTTGGACGGAGATATACCATAAACATACACACACTGCATATATGATATACAGTTTGTAAGTCTATTACAAACTGTAATTTTTAAACAACAAATGCACGGAATGGGGAATATAAGAAAACATTTACAACCACGGCGAAAACGCAAAAACTTGGAGGTTTATCTAACAACGGCAGCGTATACCGAAACTACTGCAGTAACAACAACAACAACAACAACAACAACAACAACAACAACAAAGATAAGTTCGAACGGACATATACCTGTGCAGCAGCAAAGTGGGCTTTGTGAGTTCTGCTCCGAAATCTTTACTACCCCCCACGACAGCATCCTGTCTCCACGGAGCGGTCATTCTAAACTTCCTATGCAGAGGTTGGATTTGGAAGTTATAAAAAAAAATAAATAAATACAATTTGAGAACACCCCTTAATCATGCAAAATGGAATTTCTTTCGTACAAACACATTCAGATAGTTTTAAAAAGGCGCTTTAAACCGCTGCTGTCTTCAGAAGACGAGAAAGAGGCACAGGCATGCAGTATGAAGTGCCGGTAGCACGAGACTCCTGGAAGATGGATTTTAAATTATTCTCAAAGCGCCAGTGATAACTGTTCGGTGCCACAGCAAATTTACAGTCTACGCATGACATAATTATAAAAAGCGTGCTATTCAGAACAAGGCTACTAAGTTAAATGATAATCCCTAAAATACTTTCACCTTTAAAAGCAAAAAGTTTTTGCAATTTGCCCACGAAGATTATTGAAGTGATTCTCAAACTACCCAGAGATTATTCCCCCTTACAGCATTAAGCCGACGGGTCTTCGTAATGAAGCACTATGTCTTCTGCGAAGTGGAAATTGAATTATTAAACAATACGTATTCTGTACATTACGTGGATGCTTCAGAGTACTAATACACAGAATATGAAAACAGCAACACTTAAAACTGTGAAAACTGTAGTCTGTCTTTCAGGTGGCGATTTAAATGATGTAGTGAATCCATTTCAGTCATATGACGAAATTATTTCCTATTTTGGAGTTTACTCTTTCCCTTTGCTGTCTTTCTGTGCTTTCTGTTTTAATTGGGGCACGCTGTGGCGCAGTTGGTTGAGGCACTGCGCTACAAGCCGGAAGGTCGCGGGTTCGATTCCCGATGGCGTCACTGGAATTTTTTATTGACATAATCCTTCCGACCCCACTACGGCCCTGGGGTCGACTCAGCCTCTAACGGAAATGAGTACCAGGAATATTTCCTGGGGGTAAAGGCGGCCGGTGCGTACGGCTGACAACCTTACCACATCCATGAGCCGACTGTCTTGAAATCTGGGAGCCCCAACCTCCTGGAACCCTCAGGGCCTGTCCAGACCTGTAATGGGATTGCTTTACCTTTTTACTGTTTTAATTAGCAAGTAGTCTGTATTCCATACATACTTGTTTCCCTTTACTGACTTCTACCGTCCTACTGTGTGTGTTCTGCACAAAATGACATCCAGTGACAGCTGCCATCCACTGTCGACACGCACAACACAGGCCTACAAGTTTATACAGAACACACTACGCTCGAAGTGATTTATGGCTACGTGTAGATGTGGCAGCTGCTAACAAGTTCATCCCTCATTTAGGTGCGTTCGATGATGATAATAATGATAATAATAATAATGATAATAATAATAATAATAATAATAAAGTGAACTTCGCTCTCGAAAGGTTAGCACTCTTACACAAAATTCTGAATATGCAGCGATCAAGTCTCGAGAGAAATACCGCATATTGTGGTCGTTTTTTAATTACTTTCCAGTCCCTCCAGGAAAACACCAAGACGGCACCTAAATCGACGGTTACCTTCTTTATTCTCTTCAATTCTCTATCTGCTAATCATTTTTGCTATAAACGATATATAATTTTCGTATATTAGAGATCTATTAAACCAAAAATAAATGAATAATAAGAAAGGTGGAATGGTTTTTAATTCATGATGGCACCGATCCTCTTATCCCCCAAACGGCAGGTCAAGCACACAAATAACAGGCAAATTAAAGCTAATCTTTCACAGGTAATGATGATAAACCAACAACTGCACCACAGAATGCTGCGGAGACACGTGATTTGCCTCTAATTTGCTGCACGCCCTCTGCAGGAAGTACAAGAGTATACTTGTAATTACACACGACAGGTTAGACAGTAGCGGCGCGGGAATTAACGATGATATCAGAACACGGGTCTCAGGTGGTAATAATGCAACAAACACAGTCAACAGCCAGGCGGGATGGGCCTGTAGTTGCAGGAACTCGTGCTGCGCGCCAAGCCACATCGTCCGGACAAGTACGCTACGTACTTAAACGGTGAATTCAAGGAGATGCACGTAAAATCTCTCCGTTAACGGACCGTAATAATGCAAACAAGACATGAAAATATCTTATTTGTTTTCATAATTTTTAGAATGTCAAAGTGGTGCTGTTCAGACTGTGTTCTGTCTACTACCTTGTGATGCTACAAAACATAGTCTTTCAGGCGGATGTCACCATTTCGGAGGAAAATGTTGCTTCCACGCTCAGGGAGCAAGAAGGGCGAGGATCGATCACGATTATACAGGTACACTGCAAGAACGGTAGCAAGTCACGGACATAGGAGAGGGAGAGAAAACACACGAACAGAAGGTATAAGATACCCAGAAATAAAATCGGCCTTCTTCAGGGTCATTATGCATCGTCATATGAATGGCATAGAGATGTCTTCTTTATTTGTTTATTGCCAATAACCCGTTCTGTTCCCATACGACATACATATTTAGCATTTTCACTTTCACAGAAGTAGGTCTATACCAACGTGTATCAAGTACACTTACTCTGATGCTGAGGCGGCTTAATGCGATAAAGAACAACGAAAAAGTACATGACAGAATAATAGTAATAGCTTTCGCGCCAATATTTTAACTCGTAAAACTGCTATCTTTTCCTTAAACATATCAGTATTAATTTAGGTATAATCTGTGTTAGTATAATACTATCGGACCGATCGTGTGAAAAATAACCAAGTGTCAAGGAGGAAAGAAAGATCCTACATAAAATAACACGAAGGAAGGCTGACTGGATTGGTGGCATCTTGCGTACAAATTTGCGTTGTAAAACATGATACTGAAAGAAGAATAAGAGAAGAAGAGTCGGGAGGACGAGGAAGGAGATGTACGCAGCTACTGCATGACCTTACGGAAAGAGAAGATACTGGAATTTGAAAGAAGCGCTAGATCGCACTCTGTGAAGAACTGACTTTGGAAGACGCTGTGGACCTGTCGTAAGACGGAGTAAATAACGAAATAACGAATTACTAAAATTGTACTAGTAATTAAACAGTAAAGTTATTCAGACTGGATGTGAGTCTTTGCATCAGGCAAGATATCTCGTTCACAGCATCGATATTATTAAATATGGGTAAACTAAATAACGAAAATCATCAAAGAAACTATACAATTGCTTCCATCCCCACAATTAAAACAAATAAGTTTAGCCACAGAATATTTCAATGGCGGCTACAAAATGAACTAAAAGCCTGGTGAACTACGCTCACTGAACATCACTGTGTGTGGTTAGCAGATTAGTTCACACACGACAGAACACATCAGCATAATGGAAAGCCACCTTGAGGCTCACTCTACTCGGGTTAGTAGCTGAGGGTTAATGTGCCGCACTTCTGGCTTTTAGTTCCATCACGAGATTATAATTTCTGGTCATAGAGGTACATAAATATGTGACTCTGTACCCTAAATGTTGTTGACACAGAAAGTGCAGTTCGCTGCCAGCAATTCCACTGTCAGCACGTGGTAGCAACATGTGCGCTAACATTTTCACAGTTAGTTAACCGACCGAGACGACGAGGCATGCTCTTCACTGGTATATTCACCCCAGACTCCAGTATTATGGCAGCAACTTGGATGAGATTTAGATAGTGAAAATTTAGACCGTAACCTTCTGGGCTGCTACACCGTGTTTGGTTACTGACGTTTGGAAGGAAGTTAATGTCTTCATCTCGGAACAGAAGCAGCGGGTTTCTTCGAAACATCTGAAATCTCCCAAAGCCTACACGGTATTACAGCCCGGAAGACCACAGTCTGAACAATTTTCAATCCAATGCTAAGTTTTTTCTCATTCACTGCGAAGCGTGTCTTGCGACAGCTCCATAACCTCTTCCAGAGCGAGCTGATTGCCGAGTATTATCTTAGTCATAGATCCGAATATTCAGGTATTCTGGAATGTGTACGCTGTCTAATTGGGGTAAATACGTGTAGTTCTAGATGTTTCGAAAGATAATGATGCTCTCATCTTCAGGGTCTATTTCGAAGGTTACACCAACGACATACCGTAACACCCTAAAAGACGTGAATCTTCAGCAACAACACTGTGATAGCAGGAAATCTGGATTAACTAGTATAAATTAAAATAAAATACACATACTTTAATGGACAGATTCCACGCTTCGCAAAACACTTTGTTAGAAATAATACATAAAAAGCAGCTGCTTAAGAATTTAGAGAGAAGGCTGCAGTAAGCTTAATGAATCAGTTCCAGCTACCCGAAAAGTCTCCACGTCGCTGGAAGATGTTCCACTCTTCCACGCAATCTAAAGCCCATAACGACTGGCACGATTAACAATACGCCTGTCAGGCCTCATCATGAGAGTCTATTCTGTTGTTTTCACTGGCGTTCAAACGGCCTAGCAGGTTTTGGGGACAGGGTGCGTAATGTAAGGCATACACTAGTACAGAGCTGGCAAACCTTTTTGAGGGTGCGTGTCCTATTTGTCTATAAATTTCGGGGAGATACTTTCGCGCGCCCATGGGAATTTTGAAGAGAAAATAAGGGCTTGGAGTCTTCAATAATAATCATTAATTACTGCATAATTACTATTCATACATACTATAATTATACTGTAGAATGCATAGTATAATTATTGTATTATATTTCTAATAAAGGCCTCCTCGAAGAATGTGATAAGGAAGAAAATCTGGAAGTAACTGGGGCTGCTACTGCTTCCTGTTTAAGAAGAAGACTGTAAAACGTTTTATCCAATGTCATGCATTCGCCCAGTCACCGCCAGTTCCGTCACTCCAATGTTAAATATCCTGTCAACACTTCGCACCGCTCTCCGTTTGGTAAAAATGTTGCACTCGCAGTATTATTTGGCACCAAGGGTAATTCGTGTACTATCTCTATGCAGTCAGATATGTGCATACATACACATATTCTTCACAATATGGAGACGCTGGTCGGGCAAAAGAAAGAAAGAAAAAAAAATAGAACAGTGAATGCCGCGTGCCAAGGAAGTCTTTCCGCGAGCCATTTTGGTTACGCGAGCTATAGTTTTGTCAGTCCTGCTCTAGTCCAATCATATCACCTTCACTTGCTGCTTTTTCCCATCCTCCATTCTTTCAAACTCAGATGTCTCATAAAATATGATTATTCAACCGATACTACCAGTTGATGCGGGGTTTCCTCGAAACACTGATTTCTGTGGCATGGAACTGCCCACATAAGCGTCTTGCGGCGCGTAACGGGCGGGTTCTAACGTTAAGTTCATTGTCATCCCACTCTACGCTGAAGGGCAGTTTGTGGGGTGGAGAGCCCTGTAACCCGCGACATTTTGAGCCTGATGTTAGAGGGTGGTAAGGGAGTGAAAATCAAAGGGCAGATATGTAATCGCAAACATCTCTACTTACATGTGAAGTCACTAAGATGTAATGAATAAGTATGTACAGCACGTAAAATTAGCTTTAAAATTGGCCCCATTAAGGTCTTTACCTGAAACCATTCCGAAGACGCTGTGTTCGAAAGTCACGCACGGGACAAAGTTCTCCAAATTACAAAAAAATATGGAAAAGTAATCGACACAGAGGTCTCAAACTTAAAAAAAAATCCAGACGCCCAACGAGTACACATAATTTAAAAATACACGGTATATTTTTCTCGCATTTTGTGCAGTCGGACAAGAAATCGCCCACACCCATACCTAATTCTTTGCAAGGGGTGTAAAGGTGATCGTACTTTGCGGAGTCTGTTCGCCCTAATGTCACTGTTTGTTATGGTTTTTCCTTACGGCACTGTCAGCAACGAAGGCTACTTTACGGCACTGTCAGAAACCAAGGCTACTTTACGGCACTGTCAGTACCGAAGGTTACTTTACGGCACTGTCGGTATCGAAGGCTACTTTACGGCACTGTCGGTATCGAAGTCTACTCTACGGCACTGTCAGCAACGAAGGCTACTTTACGGCACTGTCAGCAACGAAGGCTACTTTACGGCACTGTCAGCAACGAAGGCTACTTTACGGCACTGTCACTACCGAAGGCTACTTTACGGCACTGTCAGAAACCAAGGCTACTTTACGGCACTGTCAGTACCGAAGGCTACTTTATGGCACTGTCAGCAACGAAGGCTACTTTACGGCACTTTCACTACCGAAGGCTACTTTACGGCACTGTCAGCAACGAAGGCTACTATACGGCACTGTCAGCAACGAAGGCTACTTTACGGCACTGTCAGCAACGAAGGCTACTTTACGGCACTGTCACTACCGAAGGCTACTTTACTGCACTGTCAGCAACGAAGGCTACTTTACGGCACTGTCGGT
>Ga0209628_10004255_pt1 | contig 10292 bp, 9 predicted proteins | sample TergutCu122P4_FD_187285 | JGI IMG/M metagenome (GOLD analysis project Ga0209628, IMG submission 187285) | Cubitermes ugandensis P4 segment gut microbial communities from Kakamega Forest, Kenya - Cu122 P4 (SPAdes) (version 2) | ecosystem: Host-associated > Arthropoda: Insects > Digestive system >... | reverse complement strand
TCATTGGTAGCCCTGTCAGTCATCTGTAGATGTATGTTCTAATAGAATTCACAAGGGCAAAAGTGTGACAACAGTCTATTCATTTGATCCTCTTGTTTCAATTATTAACATTTTTATGGACCATGTTTCGTTTTTATCACTGAATGTATGTTTGATAATACACATATGGTGGGGTCTCCTTCTACTGAATGTTGACATGTATCAGATAAATAAAACGTACAGCAAAACAAAAGGCACATCTGTTTCTTCATAAGCAGCGATTCTCTCAATGTTATATAATTCATACCTGCTGTCATGCAGTTTTTCCCAACTGAATATTTCTGTGTGCAATAAAATTACCGCTGTGGTGTTACAATGAAATGGACGGTAACCCCGTTATAACGACATTGATTTGTGCGTAATATTGAATGGCTATTCAGAAAGTTAATTAATCTAGATATCATGGACCAGTGAAGTTCTCAATATGAATCATTATCCACACTAAATCTGGCATTTACATAATTTGATTTGTGATCTTCAAACTTTACATTTTCCAAGTGATACCATGAAGCATTTTGTCCAACATTTTACAGTATACTTAAGCACAGAGGACACAAGATCGAAATATCCAGCACGGTTCCAGTTGGTTGCTATGGACGGATTTACAAAACGAATTTTTGTACTGTACAGGACAAAAGGAATTAACAATTAGCCTAATTTATGCATAAAAATCTAGGCAGCCAAATTGCTTTAAAAATTTCACCCCTTTTGTTTGAACTTGTTTAAGAGCTAATTATTAGAAAGGGATTTAATACAAACGCACAGATGTATGTTTTTTCCTTCCCATTACCTACGACATGCACATCTACTTTAGAGTGTAATTTGTTTCTCTGTAGTTAATAATGATTCAGTATTCCAACAGATTTAAAGAAGTTTTTTAATCAGATTAATTTCAGCCATTTATAAAACCATATCAAAATACGAGTATATAAACGTCGACGATTCTACAGATAGCTACAGTAGAAACCATATAAATTTACTACGGAAATATCTTGAAACATGATTGTGTACAGTTTGGTTTTATGCATTATAGTTGATGTCCTTTTGATTGATCTCAGTATTGATGTCGTCCTTCTAAAGTTAGTATTGCCATGTGTTGAAAGAATTACTACAGCAATTTGGATTTGAATTGAGGGATATTTGTAAAATAAGGGACATATTGCATAATATAAGTTAATTTAAATTTTATTACGTAGTCCTTATTTCGATGATACAGTCGGTAAATTGGAGCCTGAGACTTCTACCATATCAAAATACGAGTATATTAACTTTCGCAAACTGGAATTATTATTAAAAGTAATTACTGTCAAACATCTATATAACGCCACATTATTTTGCGCCCATACAAGCGTGTGAACAGAAATTAATCTTTCACGTTATCTCCATTTACAACCACAAATTGCAGTGAACAAACAGTGGATATTGTGAACCCACCTGTAAAAATACGCGCTGAACAAAACAAAGCTCGTGCCTTGACTAAGAGGATAAAATGTCGGATTATTGCAATCATACTGGTTTTCTGCATAATTGTAGTAGTGTAGTGACTACGGGTGTTGAATCCACACCGATGCCACCATTTTTTTAGTGCCTATTGGGGATACTGATTCAACCTCACTGTAATCCTACTCACAAAGACACTCCGATATATAAATTTCTAACTACTCGAATTTTGTTGTCAGGGTTCTCAAAATCTATCAGTTGCCACCATTCCATTTGTTAAGTTAAAATAGTAAAAAATGGACAAACCACTATGTCGCGTAATCTAAAGTTTACACACAAAAGAAATTTAAATTTCTATCATGTCAACGTACAAAGCATAAGTTATTAGTATAAAATTCACTACAATTTCCAAATTTCCAAACATAAGTCAAATGTTAATCATTCCTTTTCTTTCTATGCATTACAGTAGTGCGACTTGAGCTACCAGTCACTTGTAAACTGTAAGAAAAGAAAGTTTGTGACACGCTTCTGGGGAGTGGAACATCTTAATTTTAACGAATTGCAAAATTGTTAAATTTAATTATTTTCATTTAGGACACACAGGGATTTGAATCCGGGCCTCCTGAACATGAAGTTGTGCGAAAGGAATTGGTTAAACTTCAGACGTGAGCAGCTGGTAATAGAGTCTTGGTTCAAGAATGGAATAGGACTACAAAAAGTGACTAAATGTGCGTATAATATTTCATTGTAAAGCGTTCATGTTACCGTTGTTGTTGCGAAAAGCAGTAAGTGTTAAATAATCTGAGTGTTTTTGTAGACTTTTTATCCTGCATGCGAATTCCATGCGCCACATTATTTTTCCATCAGGGCCTTGTCTCCCTCTGCAGTATCCTTTACATTATTTAAAAAACGGCAGTGTTTTCGAAAAATTTAAACATAGAATGTGCTTCTTGATATTTTTTTCTAAGTTTCCTTTAAACCTCTCATACTTTGAGAAGAACTGACAAACTGCTATGACGAATGCAAATATATCTTATGGTAAAATAACCGACATGATTTTCAGATTGCAGAGATTCTTTTTATTCTTTACACATTGTTGAGAAATATTCAAATATTTATTTTCAAACATTTCGCCTAGTAGATACCGTGTGACACGGCAAATACTCTAATTTCCTTATTTTGCGAAATCTTCTAAAATTGTGATGAGGATTTCTAGTGTCTTTTTCACAGGCCTTGCTTACATCTACTGAGGTTTACGTTCAATTAAACGAGAAGAGAATAATTTCAATACATTACCAAATAATTATCCGTAAATCATTCAATTACTCGAACGTACTCGCTCTCATATGCACTATTGACAGTTCGTTAATGGAACCACAAATAAAATACTTGGATAACGCAAGCAGAAGTTTTGAAAACTCTTTGTTTCAGAAACCCTATCAATAAACTAATACCTACTTTATTCCAATCGAAATTTTTCACAAACGTAGTTCCAACGTCACAGGCGTCACAGAACAACGCTAAGTTGCCGATTAGACCCAAAAAGATAATCATCAGCAAGTTGGTTTTAATTCCCGTATTTAATGAAAACAGGTAATATAAAAATTATTTTTGCCCCCTCTTTCCCTTCGCACAGTGAACACAGTGACGCACAGTTATGTTACATCGATTGTTCTGCCACTGCTTTTATTGGTTGAATAAAAGCGGAATACTTGACATCGTTTTCAAGTCATTACAAATTTTCTTCGCTTCTTCCTGTGCAAAATTTTATATTCAAACTTGTTGGTGGAAAGAACGTTTCAAGCAAGTGCATAGAAACTATTTTATATGATTACGACTATATTTCCTTACAATTCCTACTTTATTTTTCATTTGACAACCCCATAATCGTACCTATATATTCTTTTGCAGTGGTACAGATATTAAGGAATTTGCACGAAAACGAATTTTCTGTTTCGATAAAGGCGTGAGTCAGCATCAGACAAACTGCATGCTGCTCTTTATAATTTCACTGTTACATACAGTTCACAAATGATGTGGTTATCTGGATCTATTTTATGCACACTGTACTCATCAGATGACTGTGTGTTCTGTAGCTTGTAATAAATTGGAAATATCAGGAAGATTCTTGTAGTTAAGTGATAAGAATTGTAACCAGAATATGCGGCATTTATATTAAGAATGATTGATTTTAAGTGTTGTACTTGAAATCAGGAGTTTCCGAATTTAAACCATTTTTGTCAGTCAAATAACCTGTGTGTGTAGCTGTGTTGACCTGACATACAGTAATGTGATATCGGCCCCACTCTCTGTAAGAAGGCCAGAAATTTCGCAGGTCTTCTGTAGATGTGCAGCGCATTTGTAATGGCGTTGAAAATATCCATTCTTCTCTCTCTCTCTGTCCCTCCGCACCAAACAACTTGTACAGAATTGTTTGGTGAATTTACGAAAATCTCTGTGGAAAATTAAATTTTCATCAAATTCTAACAGAGAATTGTTAGAACGGACTGGAAGTATCGTTATACCTGTCAATTCTTCCGCCTGTCTCTTTGTAAACATGAAAGAAATCTTCTGCCAATTTAAGTTTTATGAAAAATTATTTTCCAAAGATATATCTAGAAAATTGAGCAATTACTAACCTCTTAAAGAAGCAACATATAGTTTGTATTTAAACCAATGTTAATTAGGAATAAAATATCACTCAATTATTTTTAAATTAGGAATAATTTTGACAAATTTGTATATCCTTTCAAAATGCATAATTTATGCTCAGGTATGTTTTCTACAACTGGTAAATGTAATGAAATAATGTGGAAATTTTTGTAGCTGCAGACAGGAGAGAGAATATATTATACACGTAATGCGTCGCATAGTTGTATCTTGTTGGATAATAAATTCTACATACACATTGGAGAAACGTAGTTTTTAATTCACTTTTTAAAAAGACTAATTAGTCGAACGGCTATCAGTGTTATATTATACGTACGCTACGTATCCTTTAGTCATTAATATTTTGTTTGTACGTGGTGGAGTCGTACGTTTAATATTACATCATTTTACCAAGTGTTGAACTTTTGTAATTATGTGGTGTTTTGCAGAATAATGTGACATTCATAAGTAAATCTGTCAAATTTTTGACATATTGTGAACACCCAACTTCTTGATTCATGAAATATTCGATGCAAAAAGTGTATTATATGAGTATTTTGGATTTCATATCAGTTTATGTCCTCGTTGTCATGCAAAATTTCAGAAGTTTATTATCTGGAATACAAAGATATCCAATTCATAATTTTGTTTAAAATATTTTCTTAAATATAAGCTAATAAAATTGTTCAAATTATTTCTTTACTTTCTATTTAAAACCTCCAAATGTTATACCATTTTATGCCATCCCAAAATATTTCTTGCAGGATATGAACAATCTAGTGTACCAAATATATCCAACACTTCACACTCACTCATATCACTCATCCCTTCTGTTGTTCTACCAAAACTCATTCAGGTTTATTATTTGGAGCAAGTCTGTGCACTTTAATTTTTTCTCATTTCACAAGACAAACAATGTTGTGTCGAAAGAATTTCAGTGACTGTGATCGATAATATAGCTGACACATTTTATCTAACTGATCATTAGTGATTGATTTCAGTCGGGTGAATCTAATTTTTTTTTATTGCCAGTTTTAGTGTCTTGTAAATTTGACATAACTATACTCGATTACGTTAGTGTGTCTACATAGATGCAGTGACAGAATGCTATGTGGCTACGTCAAACCCACTGGCCGTGCGGCCTGAGCTATAGTTGTGCAGCGATTTCCTTCCCGGTATCGCGAGTACGAACCCCGTTAACGCAAGGACATTCTTCTTCTGTTTTTGTTGTGGGTTGTGTTTGTAGCGGCATGTGCGACGAGCTGCTCACTCGTTCGCAGGAGTCTTATCGAATGGGTCTGCGTCTAACTGTGTGTGATCTAAGAACTTGAACAATCCATCACTAAGGCCCTGAGTTTTGTTGAAGCGCAACAGAAAGAAAGTAACATAAAGTTTACTTACAGACCCTCGAATTGTAGTTGTCGTCTTCTTCCAGCCCTTCTACATTGCGGTTTTTTTCAGTCGTGTGGAACCTTTTATAGGGCACGTTTCAGAATAAATTACACGTGTCGAAGGGGAACACGTCGTCATGGGAATACTCGACTTGCGCGATAATTCTTTGTTTATTTCGTCGTAACTATACGGAAGTTGCAACTTAAGATAACAGAAGCCATTTTTGTCGTCCTACGCCCCTCTGACTGAACAATATCGTTGTGACTACATTATTGTAACCTTAGAAACTGTTAGTTACGTTCTTCTTGTAACAAAGAATTTCTGGCTGTACGTTTAAACTTGCATGTAGATTTGCTATGTTTGTCGTTGACATTGTCAGTAATTACTAATAAATTTTGGTTTAGAATTTTGTCCGTGGGGTTAAAAGAAGCAGCTGAATTCCACCATTATTCATTGGTAGGCTTATCAGGCTTCTGTAAACGTATGTTCTAATACAATTCACCAGGACACAAGTGTGACAACAGTCTGTTGTTTGAGCGTGTTATTGACAACCTGTTAATTTGTATGGACCGTAGTTTATTTTTATCACGACGTGTGAGTTTGATAATAGGGATATTGAGGGAACTCCTATTGAATATTGCGGCATATATCAGGCTTTCTTACCATCGATAATGATTTGGCTTCTAACTAATCTGAACCATCAATTCAGAAGCTGTATTTCTGAAGCTCTGCTGCTCTTCCGGCCACTGTTTGCAGTTGCACGTCCTTAATGAAAATTCAAAACTTATTAATGATAAACAAAACGTACAAATGAAACATAAACCACATCTACAGGGTTATTCGTAAGTCCCTCCGAATCTTCCGAACTCGACTGCGCAACAACCAAGAAAGACAGGGCAGAAAGGAGCATATCAATAGGTACAGAATCTCTCAAAGTCTTTTTTGTACTAGGGGCCTTGGCGTACTTGCAGGTTCCACCGCTAGGGGGTAGTCGTGACGAAAAATGGCGTACAAAGTAAATAAGAAAGCGTTCTGTGTCTTGGAATTTGCCAGAACTGAGTCAATTGTGACGGTGCAACGGAGGTTTCGGACCATGTACCGTACAGAACCACCTACGGACAAAAAAGTTCGTGAGTGGAACATGAAATTCCAGCAGAGTGGCTGCCTGTGCGCTGCGAAACGAAGAGGCCGGCCGGGGCCGATTTGTCTTTTAAGAACATGCCTTATGAAATGAAGTGCCTTGCAGGGTTTCTTTACTCTGTAACTAACCTGACCAGTCCCGCTTTAATCGCTGTGTAAGATTATTTCTAAATATTTTCAGCTGGACGCTTTCGGAATTCTTTGGTCCCCCGATCCTTCACCCGAGAACTCGTGAAGCTTATAGATTGTTTTTAATTGTGTATATGTATTTTCATCGCATTATCTACGGTCCGCTGCCCCAATCTTCCTATACCTAACTTCATCGTGTCCATGTCGCTATCATTTATAATTTTCCTGTATATAATATGGTCGTCTGCGGGATGTTTAATAGTGGACTTGAAATTCCGGCAAATATCATCTGAGTTCGCGGGGAACAGAAGTGGGCTCAATGAAAGTTTGAATGTTTGGTATTTGGATTCGAGCACTTCCGGGCAGGATGCACCTTATGGTAGGCCCTTTGTGTCACATGTTCTATTACTAAATTAGAGGGGCGCTGTTCCTTTAGCAAATTTTCCATTGGCCACTATATTTTGTTTCCTAATATCGTCAGGGTCCAAAAGAAGGAACCTAGTTATGTTTATCTAATTGAAGCCAAGGCCTCACACGTAAACAAAACATGACCTGAGATTTCCTCATCAGTATTACACTTCCTACAAATGGGGTTATTGACCAGCAACATTACATATAAATGTCTTCTCAGGATGTTGTGTCCGATAAGAAGACCAAAGACAACCCTGTATTATGACCTATTAAAGACAATAATCATGCCCTTGTGGCCAAATTGGGTCCGGCATTCAATTCTCGAGCCTGCCTTTTTGTGCTGCAAGGTCCACGTCATATTTCCAAATTCTGGTTGTCCATCCAGCGTTTTATCTTTCTTCTTATGTTCTTCTTGAGACCCCCAAGAGGGTTCTGACCCCACAGACCTCTGAACGGAACCGCCCCTTGCGAGGTTGTTAGCGATTTCATTTCCTCGCGCCTCGGCATGCTCAGGGACCAGTACCACCCCACTTTGTGTCTGGTAAAGATATCATTCAACGCCTTCTGTCACTCTCGTACCAAGAGAGGGGTTATTTTGGCAGCTGAAGCGCACTGAGTGCCGTATGACTATAAGAGCAAATACAAGAGGTTGCTGATAAATCCTGAGCCCAACCCTCTTCCCAAACTCGTAGGACGGAATCAATGTTGTCTTTGGAAAGAGGAGTCAATTCATGTGCCGATTTGCAAGTCTTTTCTTGTTACAGAGGCTGAAAGATTCACGTTAGGCAATGCGCAAGATTTTATCAACTTCGAGACGCAAGCTGTCATCAAGTATTTATTTTCCTGCAACACAAGGCGACGAAGAAAACTCACGCATTTCTGATAGAAACATTAGGGGAATATGCGCCATCGTATGCCACTGTCAAAAAATGGGTGGCCCAGTTTAAACGTGGTGAATTTTCCACCTGTGATGCGCCTCGTCCTGTACGACACAAAACAGTGACCGCCCTTGAGATTTTTGATCAAATTCACGAGCTAATCTTGGAAGCTCGCCGGATTTCGACTAAATCAGTAGTTGATCAACTTGGCATCTCACGTGAACGGGTTGGCTCCATCATTCACGAAAATTTAGACAGGCCGAAGCCCTCCGGAATGTGGGTCCCGAAATGTCTGAATTCGGATCACAAACTTCAACGGCGCGAGAAGTCAGAGCAAATTTTGGAATCTTTTTCGACGTAATCCAAATGATTTTCTGTCGCGATTGGTGAACATAGGTGAAACCTGGTTATATCACTATGACCCGGAGACAAAGCAAAAATGAATTGAGTGGCGGCATAACGCCTCACACACAACCAAAAATTCCGATTGCAAAAAATTCTCTGGAAATATTCTCGCCTAGATTTTTGGGGTCAACACGGCTTTCTCTGCACCAATTATCATCCAAAGGGCTAAACTATCAACGCGGAGTATTACTTATCTCTGCTGGTGCAATTGAAGGACATTTAAAAAAAACGCCGCGGGAATTTCACCAAGGAAGTCTTGTTCTTGTACATAAAAAACCGGCTCTCCGGGCAATTGCAACCCAGAAGTATCTGTCCTACCTGGGTTTCCATTACCTTGATCACCCACCATATTCTCCAGATCTGGCCCCGTTGAACTACCACCTGTTCCCTGTACTGAAAAAAAAAACAATTGAATATTCACAATTTATCGTCCGACGCGAAAGTCTTTGCTGCCGCGGAGACTTGGTCGGAGGGACAACTTTCTGAATATTTTTTTGAGTTGGTTGCATAATTTAGAGCAACGGGCCGAGAAGTGTATTGGGCTTCGTATGGAGTATGTTGAATAAATCACGAGTTTGGTCTCTGTAGCGTGTTTCCTTCCTGTTCGGGCTAAGGACTTATCAGAACCCTCTCGTACTAACCCATTTCTCTGGCCATCCTGCATTTGAATTTCATGAACACAAGATGATATTGCTTATACCTCAGCCTGAAAGACTGTAGCATGTTTTCCTGGAGAGATACTGAGATTTCTCTCTACAGATTGCCCATAAATCTCAACTCCCTTCTCCCCCACAGTCGTTGAACCATCCGTAAACCAGTCGAGCACTTGAACCGCAGGAATATTCCCAGGCCCTCTGGTCCATTCCACTCTCTTTAACATAGTTATCCTATACCTAACCTCTGGCGAAGACTTATATACTGGATGTTGCACAGCATGGCAGTTGCCGCGGCTTCGGTGAGACCCCTACGTTTAGTGACATTACACCCAAATCACGATTGGTCACGAATATGGCGAAACATGATTACTGCCTGGATCCCTGACGCCGTAGATCCACATGGTACATGGCAATTCATGACATACTGCCCACCAAGGAGCGTCTTAACAGAATTGCCCTCTTTGGAAACGACCGCTTTACCTACTGCTGATAGACTGACACCTTGTCTCACCGCGTAATCAAATGTGGCGCCGGTCGGGTTATGTGTCAACGGACTCGAGTCCGGATGGCTGCGATACTTCGCAGCAACGCCTACCAAATTTTAGACAATTGGCTACTCCGTCCTCAGTTCAACCTCTGGCCCCGTTAGAGACATTGGGCTGTCTTATGGATTCTGGCCTTTTTCGCCTAATTTCGTGTGCAGCACGCCGATCAGCCTACCTTGCTGGACTGTGTGGACTTAATGCGGGGGGCGGGCTGGAAGGCGTACTCCTTACTGCTGCGTCTCCAGAGGGTCAGAAACTGTCTGTCAGTGTTGTAGGTGTCTAGTTTTCTTCCCGCCCATTGTGCCGTGCTACACCCAAGAAGACTGTGGTCGGATGCACCGACAATCAGAGAATCTCTGTAGTCAAGATGGACTTTAGGGAGATTATGGTCTCCTGAACTCCCCTGAAATTATCATTTTCAGAAACCTGCCTCCTCTGAATTGCGTTTCTGACCTTGTACATATATGACAAATCAAGATTCTTAAAAAAAATTGATTTTCCCTTTATATAACCATTTATTCGTTTCCCAGACTTGCCTTAGGTATCCTGTTTTGACGTGTTTCATTTGCTTGCTGACCGGTCTCTAGTTGTGACTACTGATCGATTCT
>Ga0209628_10004254_pt1 | contig 10292 bp, 6 predicted proteins | sample TergutCu122P4_FD_187285 | JGI IMG/M metagenome (GOLD analysis project Ga0209628, IMG submission 187285) | Cubitermes ugandensis P4 segment gut microbial communities from Kakamega Forest, Kenya - Cu122 P4 (SPAdes) (version 2) | ecosystem: Host-associated > Arthropoda: Insects > Digestive system >... | reverse complement strand
AGAGTGGAGGAAGTTTAATTTTCCGCACGGGTGGCACTACATTCACTACGACATATGTCTTTAACACAGATTCTTCCGGAGCGGGTGTATGGACAAGTGCGGCAACCGCAGCAACTGTAGCCGGAACTAAATAAATCAGATAGAGTAAAAGCACTGCTGCTAACGAGCGTGGCTGTTGCACAACCTTTTTTTAGCTTAAAATTCTTTGGTTTTTTCAATAAACCGACCCCCAAAGCAATCCCTTAACTGAAATTGCTTTGGGGTTTAATTTTTTTTACCCCTCAAAAGTATGTGTCTTTTTATCGTTATTTCAATGCATTATTAAACCCACTCATAAAATAAAAAGTCAAAGGCGCAGTTTTTATTTTTTTAATTACCCAAACAATTATTTATGACATTAAAACCCAAACAATTTTACATTTACATCCTATTTTTAATTCTCCATTCTTCATTCTCCATTCTCCATTCTTTCGCTCAGCAACCCGGCTATGGTGGCGGCGGTCGCCCGGGCGGCGGCCAAATGCCCGACCTTGGCTCGCTCGGAGCAGTGTTAGGAATGATTGTGGATGCAAACAAACAGCCCGTACCATACGCCATGGTTTATGTGCAAAATGCTAAAGATTCGCTGAATATAACCGGCGGAATTACTGACGAAAACGGTAGAATTTTGATTAAGGAAATCCCCTGGGGAACCTACAGGGTGCAAATAAACGCCATGGGCTACAACCTACAATATACTCCGGAATTTACTTTGTCGCAAGGTGATCCTTACTACAGGATGCGACAGTTTGCGCTTACTCAAAAAATGGAACAACTTCAAGGGGTAGAAGTTACCGGGCAAAAAGAGATGCTGCAACAAAATTTGGACAAAAAGGTTTACAACATGGAAAACAGTATCATTACCGATGGCGCCACCGCGGTGGATGCCTTAGCCGAAATTCCCTCTGTAGATGTGGATATTGAAGGGAATGTATCCCTGCGCGGCTCAGGAAATGTTACCATTTTGGTGGACGGAAGACCTACAAATTTAACCTTAGACCAAATTCCTGCCGCAGATATTGAAAGTATTGAGGTCATTACAAACCCATCGGCAAGGTTAGACCCCGACGGCATGGGCGGTATCATCAATGTAATTCTGAAAAAGAAAAAACAGTCCGGTTTTAATGCCTATTTCAGCGGAGGAATCGCCACTTCGGTTTTCAAAAAAAAGTTCTATTTGGATGGCGGAAATCTGGCGGCAAATTTTAACTACACCTATCACAAAATTTCCATGTTTTTTAACTACAATTTTAGAAGCGGACAGTGGCGCAACGCCGGCGATTTGGAACGTACCTCATGGTTTAAAAGAAATAAAGAGACAGATTCTACTTTTTTAAAACAAAACAACGAAAGTCACTCGCAATACTTTGGAAATAACATCCGCGCCGGTTTGGATTATTTTATCAACAAAAAAAATACACTCTCGTTTGTTTTTGGATACAACCGCCACGATAATAAAGACACAAGCAACTTAAATTCAGATAATTATCGTTTGATCTCGGGTGAAAAAAAATTGTTTAATACTTATACACAAGATGGCGCCGGAAAACGTTACGGCAACAACTTCTCCGGAAATGTCAATTATAAAAAAACATTTGAAAAACAAGGTATGGAATTAACTTCCGATTTGTATTATACGGAAATATTTGGTAATCAAAAAAATCAATTCTTACAGCGAATTACACTGCCGAACACACACAATTATTTTCAAAAAACAAATACGGATATGCAAAACCGGACTGCCACTGCACAGGTTGATTTTATTACTCCGGTGGGAAAAGGCGGGCGCATTGAAACCGGTTATAAAATTTCGTACCGCTCCATTTGGCAAGATTACCGACTGTATAATGGAACAAATTATTCGGATTTTACTGAAAACAACCAACAAAGAAACAACTTCATGTTTCGAGAACTGATTAACTCTGTTTATTTTATCTATTCAAACTCGTTTTGGAAAGTGTTGAAAGTTCAGTTAGGTTTGCGTGGCGAATTTGCTAAAACATGGTCGGATTTGTTTTCTTCAAACAAAAATTATACTAAAGATTATTTGAAACCGGAAAACATCCTCTACCCAACGGTTCATATTCGATATGATATTACAGAGGCTCATTCTTTACAACTCAGTTATTCTCGGCGTGTTACCCGTCCGAATTTCTGGAGTTTAAATCCGTTTGTGGATGTTTCCGACAAACAAAATCTGCGTATGGGAAATCCCAATTTGGGTCCCGAATTTGCCGATAACGTGGAATTGGGGTATTCCATGTACATCAAAAAATCCTCTTTTAGTGCCACTGTTTTTTATCGTCACCGCACCGACCTAATCACCCGTTTTACTCAATTGCGTCAGGCGTTTTTTAAAGACGGTATGATTCACTACACGCTTCTTGATGATGAACCCTTTTTGTTGCCTGTTGATGATAAATATTTAGGAACCGACACGTTTACTTATTCGCTTAACTCTTCGCAAAATTTGAACAAAAGTCAAAGTGTTGGACTTGAATTGGTTTATGGGCAACGACTTTGGAATTTTTGGCGTGTCAATTTCAGCGGAGATTTTTATTATGTAAAGATGAATAGTGCTAAAGATTTGATAGACAAAAATTTACTAAATGATTGGGCATTTGGTTTTCGATTAAATCAAACATTTAATTTGCCGAAAAACTGGGATATCCAATTGAATTTCCGTTTTCGTTCGCGTTCTATCACAACCGGAAGTATGGGCTGGCATGGCGGCGGCGGCGTTGGGCAAGGAAAGCGCAATGAACAATACTCGCTCAATCTCGGTGTAAAAAAGTCGTTCCTGAAAGACAAAGCCATGTCGGTAAGTTTGAATATTCGCGATTTGATTTACAATCCCAAAACCGTTATAAACTCTTACGATAAACGGACCGATGGCGGATATGATTCGAAAAGTACCCGTTGGCGGAGTGCGTATCAGATTAACCTGACCGTAACGTACAAGTTAAACAACTACAAACAACGCCGCGAACAGCAGCGCGAAGTGGACACGGGCGAGGTGCCAATGGGGGAATAATGGAATAAGAATAAAATATATGAACTAAAAATCAAGTAACGTTTTAATTTACAGCGCAAATATCTGAATTTTTTTTCAATTTTGGAACAATTAAAATAAAAGGTATTGCGAAGCGTTTAAAACTCTGCAATATCTTTTTGTAATATGAATTTCCAAAAGTTTTTCGCTGTTTTATTTTTCTGTTTTTCTTTTTTATTTGCAAACGCGCAAGCTTCAAAATATAGCAACGAATTTCTTTCTTTGGGAATTGGCGCCCGCGGGTTGGCAATGTCGAACACCATGGTTTCTTTATCTAATGACGTTACGGCTGCCTATTGGAATCCCGCAGGATTGGCGCGAATGGAGAAACCCTACCAATTGTCGGTAATGCACGCAGAATATTTTGCCGGAATTGCCAAATACGACTACATCGGCGCCGCTTACAAAATTGATAATAAACACGCTGTAGCCTTTTCCTGGATACGGTTTGGTGTGGATAATATTATGAATACCACCGAATTGATTGACAAACAAGGAAATTTTAACTATAGTAGAATTACCTATTTTTCGGCAGCAGATAATGCTTTTTTATTGAGTTATGCGTATAATTTTGAGAAAATTGAAGGATTATCTGTGGGCGCCAACGCCAAAATTATTCGTAGAAAAATTGGAAAATTTGCCGGTGCGTGGGGATTTGGATTAGATGCCGGAATTCAATATAATATTAAAGGATGGCAAGTGGGCGCTATGTTAAAAGATGTTACCTCCACTTTTAATGCATGGAGCTATAATATCACGGATAGAGTAAAAGAGGTTTTTATTGAAACAGGAAACGAAATACCATCAAACACTTTGGAACTAACCATTCCCAGTTTAAATATGGGTGCCGCTAAGTATGTAGAGTTTGGAAAAGGATTTAACGGAACTTTTGCCTTAGATTTTGATTTTACTTTCGGAGGAAAACGAAACACCCTGATTAAAAGCAAAGCACTAAACCTTGACCCCCACTTGGGTATGGAGTTTGCTTACAAAAAAATTGTAGCCATTCGTGCCGGTATCGGCAACTTTCAACAAGTACCTCACTTTGATGGAAAAAAGAAATTCTCATGCCAGATTAATTTAGGAATAGGTGTTGGAATTAAGGATGTTGCATTTATTGATTATGCTTTTACCGATTTGGGTAACCTCTCCGTTGGGCTCTATTCGCACGTCTTTTCATTAAAGGTGGCAATTGAGTCGTTTAAAAAGAAATAACCAAATGCACACACTTTCTAAAATCCCCGCTTTGGTAATCCCCTCTCTCGTGCACCAACTCATACCCAATAGCAGCCATACTTTCGGCTAATCTATTTACGCTTTCCGCAGCCTCCAAACCGGTGGCTATTTTGTTGTTGTACAGCATATATTGTTTTCTAACATTCATAGGTGACAAGTTCGGCATCACCACATTGGCGCCTGCCAAAATGGCTCTTTCGCGCCCATTTGGGTCAAGTGTACCTAAAGCGGTTGTAGCCGGAAGCAAAACTTTGGGCAGTAAAAGTCGAGACAACGCCAGCAAAAACAGCGTAAGTTCCACGTTTCCGGCAGGAAAATCGGCAAAGGGCGTCTCTTTATGCGGAATAAACGGACCAATGCCCAACATTTGCGGCTGAAAATCTGAAATAAAAAGCATATCTTCCGCCAAGTTTTCAATCGTTTGATACGGAGAACCCACCATAAATCCCGTACCGGTTTGAAACCCGATTTTTTTTAAGTCAAACAAACACTGTTTGCGGGGAAGGAGCGATAGATTATCCGGATGTAATTTGCTATAATGTTCGGAATTAGCCGTTTCGTGGCGTAGTAAGTAGCGGTCAACGCCGGCTTCTTTAAAAGATAAATAGGAATCATAACTTCTTTCACCCAGAGATAACGTAAGCGCATTGTCGGGATATTTTTCTTTGATGGCAGTAATGATTTCCAACAGTTTTTTATCGGTAAAAAAAGCATCCTCTCCGCCTTGCAGAACAAAAGTTTTGAATCCTAACTCATTACCAATTTGGCAACAAGTTAATATCTCCTCTTTTGTGAGCCGGTATCGTGCTACTTTTTTATTTCCGGAACGAATACCGCAATAGAAGCAGTTGTTTTTACAAACGTTTGTGAACTCAATTAGCCCGCGTGCAAATACTTTGTTTTCAAAATGTTGCAATGAAACCTGCCGTGCCTTTTCAAAAGCATATTCCGTAATTTCCTCATTTCTGTTAGAAAGTAAAAAAATCCATTCCTCTTTTTGAAGAATGGATTTCTTAACAAGTTTATCAATAAGTGATTTCACTTTTTAGTTTACCAAATTTTTAAATTTAGTATTGTCTCTATATTTTTTCAACTCGGCATCTTTTTTAGCTTCGTTTTTATAGGAATGGTCTAAATCAATGGCTTGTTTCAAATTATTAAGTACTTCGTTTTCATTATTTTGACGTGCTCCAATCAAGGCTAAAAGATAAAAAGCTTTGGCATCTTTGGGTTGCACACATTCTAAAGAAGCTTTTGCGGCAGCATAATTTTTACTTAAAAGTTGTGCTAAAGCCACGCCATAGTCGCAACTGCGATTACCCATAGCTTGAAGAGCGCCGGCATAGTCTCCGTCTAAAATTTTGAAAAGTCCTAAATTATAATCTTGTTTTATGGGTGATTTTTGTGCTTTTTGCGAACTTTCAAAAGCCTTTTTAGCGTCATCTTTTTTTCCTTCTAAAAAGTAGCAGATTCCCAGATTATTCAACACGAGTCCGTTGTTTGGCTCTAAAGCGTTGGCTTTGTTTAAGTTATTAAGCGCTTTTTCCAAGTTTGATTTATCTTTGGTTTGCAAATAATCGTTGATAGAAAGAATGCCCAAATTGCTGTAGGCTCTCCAATCGTTTTGCGAATCATTTGTATTCACGATATTATCATAGATTTTTGCTTTTTCTGCCAAATCGGTTGTATGGGCGGCGGCAAACATTTTTTCGTTAGCATTTAATTTTGACAAATCTGTTTTTGCCAACTTAAAGATTTCTTCATCGGTATAATTATTTTTATTATAAAATACTTCAAATTCGGCGCGACGAAGAGGGGGCAAAATAATATTGGCAATTTCCGTATAAATGTCGGTCATCTCTCTGATTTTTTTCTCTCTTGCAGACGATTCTTTTTGAGAGCGAACCACATTTAATATTTGGTTTTTCTCTCTAATATTTGATTTTTCAACAGCCACTTCAAATCCCGACCAGTCTTCTCCTTTTGCATTATTTTCAAAAGTAATTTTCGGAATAGTAACATCTTTCACTTTCAATTTATTCTTTTTTGCATACTCTTTTTTCCACTCTTCCATTTGATTGTCTAACCATTTTTTACCTTGGTCAAAGCGTTTTTCGGAAAGTCCTTGATTTAAAGATTCTTCCCCTTCAGGAGAAGCCCAACCTGAAATTACAATTTTTTGAATACTCTTTTTATTTTCAAATGCGTTGAAAAGATAATTTTTAAGTTCCTCTAAAACTTGTTTTGCTTTTGCATCTTTATTCAAAGGCAAATTCCAGTTCAGGTCAAATTTATTTACTTCAAAGTAGATATTTCCGGCTTTCGTTTCAAATTCAGGTTTATAATTATGTTCGGAGTATAAAAGGTTGGTACCGTTTCCGGCTTTATCGCTCAAAACGGGGTTAATAGCAATGCGTCTTGCTGTGTTGGTGATACCATCTCCGATTTTTTGAGCGGTATAAGTAAACTCTTTTTTTCCTGCTTTTGCGGTGCTTGTTCCGTAAATGCCTTGGTCAGCAAGTTTATCCTGATAGGGAAAACTTCCGGACACCGTGAAAGTACCACCGGTTTTAAACGGAATTACCGTACCTTGTTCTTTTGATTTTTCGCCCACCAACTTAATAGACTTGATTTCTGTTTTTTGATTACCATTTTCATCCATAAACACAGGAACTTGAATATCAACGGTTGCTTTTTTCTTCATGAATTTCGGAGGAACATTTCCTTTCACCACATATTCAACATTTCCACCTTTACTTTCCAAGTCAGGGTTTTCAAGTTTTAATGTGATTTTGTTGTTTGGAATCATTTTTCCTAATCCACAACTAATTAGAATAAACGCTAAAAGCGTAATAAACGATAAAAAGGTAATTTTTTTCATTTTCATATTTTTTTAATAGTTATTTATGGCGGCAAAAATATAAAAAAAGATATACCATATTTTACTTACAGAAAAACATCTTTTATTTTGCAATAATGTTCAACGCTTTATGTAAATTATTAATGACAATTTGAGTGGAAATACCTTTGGCATCCCCATCAATATGGTAGTAAAAATCGCTTTTTGAGTGGAGTGTGATTTTATTGGAAGAATAAAGCGAAACATATACAGACTGTTCAATTTTTCCTAATAACACTTTCATTCCAAAGGGGATAATACTTAAAATGGAAGGTTTTTTACACAAAACAACCGAAAAAATTCCATCGTCTAACTTTGCTTTTGGCGCCACTTTCACGTTATAACCCCATTGAGAGCAGTTGGCAATGGTTACAAAGAAAAAACTGCCGGTTATTTTTTTGTGAGCTAATTCAATTTCAAACTGCTGATTTTTTGAGGAGAAAAAAACTTTTAAAATAGCCTTGACATACCCGAAGAACTTTCTTTTTTTTCCTTTATTAAAATCGTAAGCCACTTTTGCATCGAAACCAATACCGGTTAAACTGAAGAAATATTGACTGTTGCAAGCGCCCACATCAATTTTTTTGGTTTGTAAAGTGTTGATTTGTTGCAGTGCCTTTTTATAATTGAGCGAGATGCCCAAGTCGCGTGCCAATCCGTTTCCCGAGCCGCACGGAACAATGGCAAACGTTGCATTTGTATTTACCAATTGAGATGCCACCTCGTTAATGGTACCGTCTCCACCCACAGCCACCACAATATCTGTATGGTTTTCCACTGCTTTTTTCGCAATTTCTACGGCATGACCGGCGTATTGCGTTTGGGCAATAGAAACATTAAACTTGTTCGTATCCAATATTTTAGATATAGATTTGATGATTTCCGCCTTGTTGTGTCCGCCGGAAATGGGGTTGATGATAAAGAGGATGTTGTTTTTTGGGGTGGTCATTGTTTTTATTCGCCTGTTTTTCTTGCTCCCCAAAGAAAGAAAGCGTTATTTTCTGCAATTTCAAACTTTAAAATTCTTTCCATTTTTTAAACCGTTACTTTAAAAATAATAGATTTTTTTAAAGTGCAAAAATAGATTTTTTTTTTTCAAAGTTGAAGTCGGGTGATTTATCATTGTTTCATTTCCTTTTTTTTATTCTTTTGCGCCCTCAAATAAAAAAAGAAATGAAAAAGATTGCTGTTATCGGCGCCGGACATTTTGGCTCGGCAATTGCCACCGCGCTCTCAAGTAAAGGCGCAGAAGTGTTAGTAATTGACAACGACATTAATGTGATTCAGAATATTTCTGATGATGTGGCGTTTGCCGTGTGTTGCGACGCTACAAACAAACGTGCGCTACTTGCAGAAAATATCCTTGATTACGACGTAACAATTATTGCTATCGGAAATGCTTTTGTGGCGCGATTGCTGTGCGCCGCAAATTTGTTAGATATTGGGGTTGAGCGAATTATTTGCAGAACAATGGAGGAAAACCAAACCATTATTCTCGAAAAAATGGGAATAAAAGAGTTTCTTTCTCCCGAAGATGAAATCGGACACGTGGTTGCCGACAGGTTAATGAACCCCAACTTAATTACTTACCTCCAACTTCCCGAAGAATACAAAGTGGCGGAACTTCAGGTGCCCGAATCTCTTGTAGGAAAAACCGTAGGCGAAGTCGGTTTTCGGGATAATTTTAAAATGAGCTTAATCACCATTCGCTGGAAAGTGGAAGAACCCAACGCAAAATCAAAAATTATTCAAAAAGAACACGTTGCCGGTGTTCCCGATAACAACGTGCTCATCGAAAAAGATGATGTTTTGGTGGTGTTTGCCAAATCAAAAGATATTGACCATTTTATTAAAGCCAACTCATAAAATTAAATGACAGTATTTCAACGTTTTAATGTGCGTTTTAAGAACCAGAGCCCCGGAAACTCCCACCATTTTTTCCCAAAACTGCAAATTACACCGGCGGGGTTGATGCTCCTTTCTTTTTTCATTTTGATTGCAATCGGTACACTTTTGCTCATGCTGCCCGGCACGACCTACAAGGAAATAACGTTTGTTGATGCTTTATTTACCTCTACCAGCGCAAGTTGTGTAACCGGATTAACCGTTTTGGGCACCGGTTCCGATTTTACTTTCTGGGGACAGATGGTAATCTTATCGCTGATGCAAATCGGGGGAATCAGTATTTTGGCTTTTTCAACCTTTTTTGCCGCTTTTTTTGCCGCCTCAAGAATGGGAATCAAACAACAACACCTGCTGAAAGATTTTTTCTCCACTTCCACCATCACCGATTCCATCTCCATGTTGCGTGAAATCATCATTGCCACCATTCTCATTGAGATTATCGGCGTAGTATCGCTCGCGCTTTATTGGCACACAACCGGTTTATTTGCAAACAGTTCCGAGAATATCTTCTATTCTGTTTTTCATGCGGTTTCGGCTTTCACCAACGCCGGTTTTTGTTTATGGGACGAAAGTTTCATGCACGAAGCGCTCTCCAACAGTTATTTTCCGCAAATTGTAATTATGGGTTTAATCGTTTTAGGCGGAATGGGGTTTATCTTTTTGCACGATGTGTTCAGTCCGGAACAAATTAAAGAGCGCCATATTCACAAATGGAGAAGACTCAGTCCCAGCACTAAAATTGTGTTTTACACTACTTTAGTTATCATCGTTTGTGGTGCGGCAATTTTCTTTCTTTTGGAACGAAACCATTCATTGGCAAATTCCGGCAACGACAGTTGGGGCAAGTCAATTTTTGCATCTGTTTTTCAAATAGTTACATCGCGGTCGGCGGGGTTTAATGCCATGGAAGTCGGCACGTTTTCTGCACCGGCGTTGTTGCTCATTATGCTTGTAATGTTTATCGGTGCTTCTCCGGGTTCAACCGGCGGCGGTATAAAAACCTCCACTGCCTTTGTGATTTTCAAATCGGTTGCAGCCACCATTCGCGGAAAAAACAGTATCGAGTTTCAGAAAAAAACCATTCCCTTTGAGATTGTGGACAAAGCGTATTCCATTGTGGTAATGTCGCTTATCATTATTTTGATTTCCGTATTTACATTT
>Ga0209628_10004252_pt1 | contig 10296 bp, 7 predicted proteins | sample TergutCu122P4_FD_187285 | JGI IMG/M metagenome (GOLD analysis project Ga0209628, IMG submission 187285) | Cubitermes ugandensis P4 segment gut microbial communities from Kakamega Forest, Kenya - Cu122 P4 (SPAdes) (version 2) | ecosystem: Host-associated > Arthropoda: Insects > Digestive system >... | reverse complement strand
TCGCGTTGCATCATTTCCATTATTTCCATGGGGAAACGGTTGGGGTAAGTGTAGTGCAGTCTTATCCAGTCGATGCCCGGTATTTCGCACAGGCGGGCTACCAGTTCTGGCAGCATTTGTTTCCGGAACAAATCCATGCCGTAGTAAGTGATATCCTGCGAAATAACCAAAAGTTCCCTGACGCCTTTTCCGGCAAGGAAAGATGCTTCGCTGATTATATCTTCCATTGGCGTTGAAACATGCGGCCCGCGGATATGCGGTATGGAGCAGAAAGCGCAGGTACGGTTGCATCCTTCGGCTATTTTGAGATAAGCATAATGTGCAGGCGTGGAAATAATTCGTTCATTACGGAGTTCATAACGATAATCGCCGGCCAGACTGCGAATGATTTCTTCCATATTGCGGGCGCCAAAATACCGGTCGACTTCCGGCAACTCCTGTTCCAGTTCCTTTTTGTACAGTTCCGAAAGGCATCCAATCACAAATAGTTGCTCAATGATACCCTTTTTCTTTGCTTCTACGCATTGCAAAATCATATTTACCGATTCCTGCCGCGCATCGTGAATAAAACCACAAGTGTTTACCACCACCACCTGTCCTTCCTCTAACTGCGCATCATGCAGTACAGTAAAACCGGCGGCATCCAACTGCCGCATCAGGCGCTCCGAATCGACTAAATTTTTCGAACAACCCATGGTGATGATGTTGACACGCTTTTTCAATAACTGAATAACTGAATAACTGAATAATTGAATAACTGAAACTTGCTAAAACCTATTTAAATAAAAGCACAAAAATAAGATTTTTTTAAGATTTGCGAATTGTTTTGTAGGATTCCGCCTGCATTTTGATAGTTTGCAAGTTATAATATTGAAATTTTTTTTAATTTTTTCGATATTAAAAAAAGAGTATCTTTGTGTTTTTTAAATTTATATGAAAATAATATTAAAAATGCCATTATGCTTCACAGCGATAACAACATTGTGCGTTATTGTACTTATTTTTTTTACAACAACAAGCTGCAACAAATCTGATGGAGATGAATTATGTTTCTGTATCAACATAGATGAAAATGTCTGTGGTAAAGTGGAAAATGCATCAAAATTCAGTAATGTTGTTGGAGTAAATCTTATATGGTATGGGAGTGACAATAAATATAGCGTAATCGCTCACGGCGATAGGAAAGATGACGGTTTCACAATTACACTTCCAGAAATTTTAGACCCAATTTACTTCAATACGCTTGAACTTGAGGGGCGAAGGATAAATACCACCAAATCATCAACCATGACTGTCAGCAACTTAAACGTAAAAGGTAGTACTTTTTCTATGTTTTGTGGAGTCAATAAAGAGGGTAACGAGGTTATATCTTTTATGCCTACCGCAATAGAAAAGGATGGCACTGTCAAGAATATTTTTTTTACATACGTTGACGCTGATGTAATCATTTCCGGTTACGTTGTGAATGTTGCTACTGTTATTCCCCTACCGAACTATAAAGGTCCGGACGAATTGACAATAACTGCGATTTTTTCGATTGAATGGAAGAAAGGATGGAATATTTGGTGGTTTTCAGATACAAAACCAACAAAGGAAGGAGCTGTAACAAGGAAGTATTCAACCAATCCCATAAGCAAACTAAAATGGCGTGGGAAATAAAAAAGTTGTATTTTATATTCAGTAAATATTGGTGATGCACTAAAATAAAATATTTAATTATATTTATCTGATATATAGCATTATAATATTGCTCTTTTATTTTACGATTTGATTTGCGAATAGTAATTTTGCCGTTTTATCACTTTAAAACATCAAAATTATTATGCATCCAGGTAAATTCGTTTTTTCGCAGGTACTGGCATTGGTCAGTCAATATGAGTTCAACAAATGTGTCAAAAACCCAGTCAAGATGCCATAAAAATATACGAGGTCTTCAATAAGAAGAGACACGTGGTGCCTTTCAGGTTAACCTCCGAGGTGTAAATGTAGTGTACGAACCAAAATTTGCACCACTGATAATCATGTGCTTATAAAAAAACACCGTCAAAGTCGGGTGTACTACAACTTTTTTAGTTTTTTCTATATGGCTGATTTTTGGCGAATTTGTGAGGCTTCAAAAATACATGGCGGCAAAGGTCAACCTTAATTTGCTGATAAACAATACCCCCTTGTGTACTACAAATCAATTTCAAAATTTATATTCCATAATATCAACACCATACAAAACTATATTTTAAAGAGAAGAGCATTTATAAACAAAATTTAACATTTTTTATGAGTCGAAATGAATAAATATCGGAAAATCGGCTTTGTAATTTGTTGTTTTTCAGAGCAATAACGGATGTGTCTGTCTGTCAATCACCTGCAAAATGGGTTAATTCTCACGGCTAAAATATTCAATATTTGCAGATTTAAATCCTGGATTTTTCTGGGATTTTTCTGGTAGTATAATAAAGAAAACTGATTTAACCTTAATCTCTTATCCGCCCTCTAAATCTTGGAATCCATCACCAGCCCGTCCTGTCGAAATCTCCCGGATTTTTGCGTTTTTCATATTTCAAGTCTTGCAGGGTAGCCGATTTGACATTGATCTTGAAAAAGTAAGTTCTTAAAGGGCCAAACGGCGTAACATTCATACTCATTTGCCAGCAATGCAAATCGCGGGTAATGTTCATCTGCATTTGAGCAATCTTTTTTGCTTCGAAATCGTAGGATGAGTTGAAATTGAGCGCCCATTTTGAGGTGAGTTTCACATCACCCCGGAATGTCAGGGTATGTGTGAATTTTCCGTCGAACCGGTCTTTGGAATAAGTAAGATTATAGTCGAAACTTATATTCCAGGGAACGTCAAAATAGGTATAATCCTCTTTTGTTTCTCCCTTTTTCTCATCTTTTTTCTGGTCATTTTTATTCAGAGGCAGAGAAATACCTGTGGCAAGATTTATTCTGGTAAGCCGCGGGCCGAAATGGTTAATTGGAGTACCTGCAGTAGAAAGTTTGTATGGATTGATGTTTCCGCTCATGTTCAGGTTTATTCCGGCTATGGTGGTATTGGCTGACAATGCCACAGCGTCAAATCTCATGGTGTCTCTAAAAATATCGTACCTCGTAGAAGCGCTGATGTTATTCAGTATTTTGATTTTTCTTGACTGTACATTACTGGTACTGTCGTCCGAACGTACTTTTGCTTCCACATTTCCGTTTATTCCGAGATTCACTGTACCGGTTTGCTTATTTGATGGTGTGGGCGTACTGTAAGTTCCCATGTTTTGATAAATGTCATAAACCTGTACTTTCCCATTTTTGTCTACTACAACATTTCCATTTTTATCCAATAATTCCCTATGATAATTGAAGAAACTGCTCAAATTTGGCACATAACTGACTCCCACTGTGGGTGAAATTACAGTACGTATAGCCATCAATTTCGAATTGGGGCCATAGGTGTTTGTCAGATAAAATTTTGGATTCATCGAAACAGAAAGGGTAGGCGCCAGGGCATGTGCGTATGACAATCCCCGGATGGTGTCTACGATGGTAACCCCTTTAGCGCCGTTTACAATGGAATCAGCATCAAATGTTTTTCGAATCTGTTTAGTATAAAATACCCCGGTGTAATTCATTGAAGGAGTGATGTTGAAAAATTTCAATGCTTTGAAATTGATAGAAAATGGAATTCTGTGCTGGAAACCATTTCTCATTTTTCTCAGATTGTTATCGCTAAAGAGGTTATCCTCATGCCCGTCGAGCGTATTTTGCAAGGTAGCGTCGTATTGCAGGCCAATATCCTCGTACCATTTGGGTTTGCCCACAGATTCCTTTTTTCTGAACGGGTAAATCTTCATCATACTGAAATTGAAATTCGGGAAAGAAATCGTCACACTTCCATCTCTGGAGTTTTGGTTGGCGCTCATGTTGGTGGAAAGATTGAAAGGACTGTTGGGCCATTTCTGGGAGAATGAAATGTTTGATGATTTTGTATTGGTGAAGGTGTTATTTTGTCTGGATGGATCTTGATTGTAAAAGTTAAATTGCTTGTCGAACTTACTGCTGCTGTAATTAACATTTGCCGAGAAAGTATGGTAGGGGTGAGCTTTGGAGTCCTGCTGGTGCGACCATACAATAGAATAACTTTTTTGTTTGCTCAGGTCGAGTCCTTTCTCACCGGTGATATATACGCCATAACTCATGTTCAGGTTACCGGAATACTTGTAGCGTTTCATGTAGCGTGTGGTCGGGTTCACTTTCCAGGTTCCGGTCGAATAAATTTCTCCCATGACCGTGGCATCAAAATGGTCGTTGAAAGCAAAATAGTAACCACCGTTGGTCAGGCTCAAACCGCGGCTTATTTCCATACCGATACTGGGAGGAATCATCCCGGATACTGCTTGCTTGTTGGTTTGTGGGAAAAATCCAAAAGGCAGAATCAATGGAAGCGGTATATCGAGCAACTCAAGATGTGCCGGGCCAAATACAACCTTATCACCCGGCATTATTTTGGCCTTGCTTAGTCTCAGTCCGAAATGCGGATGATCGGCATCGCAGGTGGTATATATCCCGCCACCCAAATCAATATGCCCGTCCGGATAACGTTTGGCTTTGGCTGCCTGCAGGTGTCCTTCTCCCTGTTTGGTTTTGATCCTGTGAATGATGGACTTTTGCGATTCGAAATTATACGACAGCGAGTCCCCATCAAATTCCTGGTCACCCTTCTTGAATACCGGCGCTTCCATGTAGTGGTTGAGACTGTCTCTTCCTCCTTTGGCATAAACAATCTTCGATACCATATCGAACTCCGTTTTGAATGCTTTCAGTTCAATATCCTCGTAGTTGATTTGTGTTCCCCTGTACATGTATGCATGCCTGTTCTGTATTGTAAACTTGACAGAATCAGTAGCTTTGTACTTGATTCGCGATGAGAACATCGGTTCCTTCTTCTGAACGATGGCCGTAGAGTCAACAAGAAGACTATCGCTTACTGACCGGGTTGAAAAAACCGTATCAGCCTTTACAGCAAGCGTGTCTTTATCGGTAGCAATGGCTAAACTGTCTGGTGCCGGCACGTTCTGTGCAACAACAGTTCCGACGTTTATCCAGGCAAACATCACAAAAAGATACAATATGTCCTTCAAAAATACTATTTTTGTGGCAAAATTAATTTTAAAAATAATCGACAAAGGTAAATAATCTTTGCAAATGAATAAAGGTTGGTGTTTTTTATATTTTTCTATTCTGGTTTTTTTGATGCAGGTGGAGATGGTTTATGCGCAGGACAGCCAGGTTTCGGTGTTAAAAAAGGTGGTGATTGATCCGGGACATGGCGGGCATGATTCCGGGGCGCCTGGTAAGATATCAAAAGAAAAGGATATTGTACTTGATATTTCTTTGCGGGTTGGGAAAATGATCAACGAAGCATTTCCCGATGTTGAGGTAATTTTTACCCGCAAAACGGACATATTCGTTGAACTCGATAAACGCGGCGATATTGCGAACAAAGCACATGCCAATCTTTTTATCTCTATCCATGCCAATTCAGTAAAAAAAGGCAGCAAATGTCCTTCGGGTGCAGAAACATTTGTGATGGGAAACAGTAGATCGGCTGCGAATATGGAAGTTGCACAACTCGAAAATTCCGTTATCCTTTTTGAAAATGATTATTCTACACGATATGAGGGATTTGATCCTAACAAGCCTGAATCATACATTAAATTTTCATTGATGCAAAATTCATATCTGATTCAAAGTCTCGATTTTGCAGCAGAAATACAGAACCGGTTCAGAAATACTGCAAAAAGGGTTGACCGTGGTGTGAGTCAGGCTAATTTTTTAGTTTTGTGGAAAACTGTCATGCCCAGCGTATTGGTCGAACTTGGTTTCATCTGTCATCCCGAAGAGGAAAAATACATGAATTCGGCAGCAGGTAAGGAAAAACTGGCAACTGCTATCTTTCAGGCATTTTCGTCCTACAAGGCAAAAATCGAAGATAGGAGTTCGTTCCGTCCCGGCGACACAGATATTGTCAAGCAACCTGAAACTCAAAGCTCAAAACCAGAAACCCCGAATAGCAAAGTTCCCAATGAAGTTAAACCCGAATCGTCCGCTTCGAAAAAAGTAGAGTTTTGTGTGCAGATTACTACTTCATCCCGGCCAATAGATACCAATTCGGCCATTTTCAAAAAATACAGAGATGTGGAGCGGATACAAACAGCGCCACAAAATTACAAATACATTCTTGGCAGAACCACCAATCAAGCTACAGCACAGGAAACTTTGAAAAAAGTACGCGCCGACTTCCCGGATGCTTTTATGGTCTGTATCGTTAATGGGAAAATAGTACCATTAACAGAAGGACTGAAACTGATCAATAACTGAATAACTAAATAATTGAATAACTGAATGATAGAATGATCAATATAAAAAAAATACTTTACTCGAATTTGAGTTGCGATAACTATTTGCGTGTCCTTCAACGCAGCTATTTCCTTTTATACAGGCTTGGATTCCTGAAATTCAATCATAAATTTGCTTATCATTACTTTATAAAAAAACTGATCAACAAAGGTGATACGGTTGTTGACATTGGTTCCAATCTGGGGTACTATTCCATTCTGTTTGCCCGGTGGGTAGGAAATGAAGGGAAAGTATATTCTGTTGAGCCGGTTTCAATCTACAACAGAATATTTGAAGAACGTGCGCGAAAATTCCGCAATATTACTCTTTTCCCCTACGCGTTGGGAAATGAAGAAAAGGACGTGGAATTGGTGTCTGTGGTTTCTTCAGGATATTTGCGAACAGGCCTTTCGCATATATATAGAGCAGAAAAAGAAGATGATTCACGTCATTGCGGACTTGATCCACAATCTTCAAAGTATGGATTCAGAATTCAATCGAAAATGAAAATTGCCTCTGAATTGTTTAAGGATATTCCCAAAATCAATTACATAAAAATTGATATTGAAGGGGATGAGTTGGTTGTTTTGTCGGACATGAAAGAATTGATACAAAAACACAAACCCATTATTCAGGTGGAAATGAATGATCGCAGGGTAACTGACTTGCTTCATCAACTTGGCTACAGCGCTTACAGAGTGGCAGGTAAAAAGTTGGTGAAAATTCAAACGGAAGTGGAATTGGAAGGCGATGCACTTTTTATTAATAACTGAATAATTGAATGAAACGGGTTCTTGTTATTTCGTATTATTGGCCTCCTTCAGGTGGGGCAGGTGTTCAGCGCTGGTTGAAATTTGTCAAATATCTTCCCGGTTTTGATATCCAGCCTGTTGTGCTCACGGTAGATCCGGCACAGGCGGAATATCCTGTTCTCGACCGTTCGCTCGAAGCAGATGTAGCGCCGGAATTGGAAGTGTACCGTACCGGCTGCAATGGCGTTTACGATGTGTATAAAAAAATTACAGGCTCAAAAACAGCGCCTTATGGTGGTTTTGCCAATGAGAGCCACCCCGGCTTGCTACAAAAAATTACAAGATTTGTCCGGGGTAATTTTTTTCTGCCGGATGCTCGCCGGGGATGGATCAAATACGCTTTTCCCGAAGCCTGCCGTATCATTGAAAAACACGGTATCAACACGATCATCACCACCGGGCCGCCTCATTCCACGCATCTTATAGGTTTGAAGATTAAGAAAAAATATCGTGTCAAATGGATTGTCGATTTCCGTGATCCATGGACAACAATTTATTACAATGACGCGCTGTACCAGACACGCTGGGCGCGAAAAATCGACCAACGATTGGAACAGAAGGTGCTTGACGCATGCGATCATTTGTTGCTCGTTTCGGTAGATCAGAAAAAACTTTCTGTTGATCCACAAAAAGTTTCATTTCTTCCCAATGGATTCGATTCCATTGATTTCGATGTCGAAAAATCCGGTTTCGCGAAGAGGCTCACCTTTTGCTACACAGGCACTATTGCCGGCAGTTACCCTGTGTCGAAACTTCAGGAAGCATTTGATTTTCTACGGACACATACCGCCTTCAAACTGTTATTTGTTGGCAATGTAGCCGGTAGTATCAAAAAGGAATTTTGCGACAGGCTGGGTGACTCAGTCGAATTTATTGATTTTGTATCTCACACGGAAGCAATAAATTACATGATGTCATCGAATATTCTTTTATTGATTATCCCGAAGACGGAAAACAACCAATTCATCATGCCCGGAAAACTGTTTGAATATTTGGCAACAGGAAAATCAATCATGCTGGTTGGGCCTCCCGGCAGTAAGGCCGCACAAATCATCATACAAGCCAGAGCAGGGGCAGCATTTGATTACGATGACATAGAAGGAATGAAAAAATTCATGTTGCAACAGAACCAATCTTACTTGGATAAAAACCCCCCTGATACTGATACTGACTTTATTCAGGGATTAAGTCGTAAAGAACTGACCGGGAAAATTGCCGGGATGATCAACGGAAAAGATGATGTTTTATCATCGTATTTTTCATTTCCAAAAAAAATGGTAACTTTGCAGCCACCAAACCATTCTTAAATTGATATTTTTATATGAGGATTCACCCTGAAGGTTATATCATCATCGTTGTTGTTTTTCTGCTTTTGGCGGGATTAATAATAATTGTCCGTTACTTTTGGCCGAATCAATGGCTGACCATGCTTTTGACGATGGTGTCGTTTACTTTTTTCTGTTTGATCGTATGGTTTTTTCGTAATCCTGACCGTACATTGACCCCGGATGATCGCAAAGTCTTTGCCCCTGCCGATGGTGAAATTGTGGTGATTGAGGAAGTGGAAGAGACCGAGTATTTTCATGACAAACGAATACAAGTATCCATTTTTATGTCGCCGCTCAACGTGCATGTCAATCGCTATCCGGTAAATGGAGAGGTGACGTACATCAAATACCATCCTGGTAAATATTTAGTTGCCTGGCATCCAAAATCATCGTTGCTCAACGAACGGTCCACGATTGTGATCAAAACCCCGAACGGTCAGGAGATACTCGTTCGCCAGATAGCCGGCGCTGTAGCGCGACGTATTGTAACCTATCCCAAAGTGGGTGATCAGGCAGTACAGGGAGCCGACTTGGGATTTATTAAATTCGGATCGCGTGTGGATGTTATTCTTCCGCTCAACGCAAAAATCAATGTCGAACTGGAGCAAATTTCAAGAGGCAATCAAACGGTAATAGCAACATTTGACTAAATGCTTATGAATAACAATGATCGTCCTCTTATCCTGATTACCAATGACGACGGTTATCGTGCCGGAGGACTGCAAGCGCTTATAGAAGCAGCCCGTCCGTATGGTGATTTACTGGTAGTAGTTTCTACCGAAAGCCAGTCTGGCATGTCAAGCGCTATCACGGTGAAAGTTCCTTTACATGTGGAGAAGTACGCCGAAAAGCCCGGATTTACCATGTATGTGAGCAATGGTACACCTGTAGATTGTATCAAAATTGCACTCAATAAATTAGTTGGCCGGCACCCTGATCTGTTGCTTTCCGGGATCAATCATGGCGCCAACTCATCGGTCAGTGTGTTGTATTCGGGTACTATGGCGGCTGCTATCGAAGGCTGTATGTACCATATTCCTGCTATCGGTTTTTCACTGCTCGACCATTCGCCCCAGGCAGATTTTACTCCTTACACCGGACATATCAGAGCAATCATCGAAAAAGTGATGAAAAACGGTCTGCGTAGCGGAACCTGCCTGAATGTGAATATCCCGAAAATACCTGCTGACGATATCAAAGGCGTCCATGTTTGCCGGCAGGCACGCGGATACTGGATAGAAGAATTTGAACACCGTATTGACCCCAATCACCGTGAATATTACTGGCTGACCGGTGATTATTTTAACGAAGAACCCGATGCCCGTGATACTGACGAATGGGCATTGAAACATAATTATATTTCAGTTGTCCCCGTACAAATAGACATGACCTGCTATAAAAGCATGGATAAACTGAAACGGGTTTTCGAGTCAGATTGATATGTTGTAAACGAAAAAATACTATCTTTAGTAGTTATTTTAAAATGCGATAGAAATGAAATCCATGCAATTAACAGGTATCAGGCAGATGAAGATGTTTGATACGCCTAAACCCGACATTCAAAATGATACCGATGTGCTGATCCGGATGCAAGCCGTAGGTGTGTGCGGGTCGGATGTACATTACTACGTCAACGGTAAAATCGGCGCGCAAGTAGTAGAATTTCCATTTCCGGTAGGACATGAAGGCGCCGGGATTGTCGAAAAAGTTGGCGCTGCCGTAACCTCGTTACATGCAGGTGACCGTATTGCCATTCAGCCGGCCAT
>Ga0209628_10004250_pt1 | contig 10297 bp, 4 predicted proteins | sample TergutCu122P4_FD_187285 | JGI IMG/M metagenome (GOLD analysis project Ga0209628, IMG submission 187285) | Cubitermes ugandensis P4 segment gut microbial communities from Kakamega Forest, Kenya - Cu122 P4 (SPAdes) (version 2) | ecosystem: Host-associated > Arthropoda: Insects > Digestive system >... | reverse complement strand
CGTGCATTCCGTGGCATTGCGCTGCGCCTCCGTTTGCTGCGGCATTGAGCGTGCCGTTTCCGGTAATGCTAAGGTTTCGTGCGCGAATTGCACGCGCTTCTTTTTCCGATGCTATAAAAGTATTTATGCCGGAAATATGCAGGGTAACGTCGTCGGTAATAATGAGCGCATTGGCTGCTTCGGCTTTCCACCCGAAACTGTTGAGCGAAAGGGTGCCGTTGCGGTAAGTCCATCTGTCGGCTTGTTCGGTGTATTCGGTGTCGATGCCTTCGTTGTAGGTTCCGTTGGCGTTTTTGTCGAGGTAAAATTTGCCGTCGGCTACATTGAAAATCAAGGCATAGCCGGACGCAACCATAACTGCTTCCGGTTTTGCTTCGGGCTCGGCTGTTTTTGATTTTGCCGCCGGTTCTTTTTCCGGCTCGGTTTTCGCTTCTTCGGTTGCTTCTTCTTTTGGTTCTTCGGTTGCTGAGCTTGTGGTCAGTGAGCCTGTCGAATCTGTCGAAGCATCTTTTGGCTCATCTTTCGGTTCGGTTTTTTGTTCTACCACCGTTTCTACTTTTGGCTCAACTTTTGGTTCAACCTTCGGTTCTACTTTTGGTTCTACCTTCGGCTCAACTTTCGGTTCAACTTTTGGCGCAGTTTTAACAATACTGAATGTTGTTGTCGGATTTTGCAAAGTGTAGTTTCCGTTTGCGGGGTTGAAACTTGCGGTGGCGGTGTAGCCTGTGCCTATATCGGTTTGTGCGCCCTGCACGGCGAGGTTGATTGTGCCGCCAAAGCCTTCGATTGAGGCGCTTGGAACTTGCATTGCGCTGTTGTGGGTCAATGTTGTATTTGTCCAATTAACCGTTACGGGTTTTGGGGCAATGGTAAACGACTGTGATTCATTGCTCAACGAATAGTTGAGGTTTGTAGGAACTATAAATGCCACTGCCGAGTACGTGCCGGCATCGATTCGCGCACCTTCTACGGTAAGGTTGATTGTTTTACCGTCGATGGTGGCAACGGCGGTTGGACGTTGCGGAGCGCCATTATAAACAAGGTTGGTGTTGCTCCATTCTATGGTTGCCGGTTTTGCCGAAATGACAAAAGTTTCCGTAGGATTTACAAGCGTATAATTTTTGAAAATAGGGTCGGAGGGGAGTGTTGCCGTTGCAATGTGTCGTCCGGCATTGCTGCGTTCGCCCGCTACGTTCAGCGTTTTTGTTCCGGTGGAGCCCACGCCTGTGAATGTTGCCGCAGGTTTTTGCGCCTTGCCGTTGAAAGTGAGTGCAAGATTCGACCAGTTGACGGTGGCGGCAAAGGGCGAAATGGTAAAACTCGCCGTTGGATTGTTCAGTTTGTAGTTGTTGTTTGCCGATTTAAAACTTGCCGTTGCCGAAAAAGTTCCCACGTTGCTTTGCTCGCCTGCTACGTTCAGTGTTATTGTGCCGTCGTTGCCTGCGCCTGCAATTGTGGCGGTTGGTTTTTGCGCCGCGCCGTTGTAGGTAAGGTTTGTATGTTCCCACATTACGTCCACAGCTTTTGGCGTAATTTGAAAATCGGCTCCGTAAAAATCAATAAGATAATTGGCATCTACCGACAGATTTCCCTGTTTTATGGCAAAACTGCCCACATTTTCGCCTGCCGCACGGCTTAGTTCGCCAGTAAATTGGTTTGCGCCGATTGATTCGGGTGTCCAGGTAAAATCGAGTACGGGGTCGCTGTCGCCAAATGTTTTGGTTTTGTTGTTTGCCTTTATGGTAACTATTCTTGGAGCAATGGCGAATGTTGTGCTTGCGCCGAGTAGCGAGTAGTTTCCGTTGGCGGGGAAATCGGTGGTGGCGGTGAAGTTTGTACCTATATTTATTTGCGAACCCGACACGGCAAGGCGGATTGTGCCATCGGCTCCTGCGCCTGTGATTGTGGCGGTGGGGGCTTGCGGCGTGCCGTTGTACATTAGGGTTGTATTTGTCCAATCAACGGCTACGCTTTTTGGGGCAATGGTAAACGTTTGTGTAGCATTGCTCAGCGAATAGTTGTAGTTGGCGGGAATAATGTGTGCCACTGCTGTGTGAGTTCCCGCGTCGGTGCGTTCGCCTTCTACGGTGAGTTCTATTTTATTGCCGTCGATGCCGGTAATTACTGCGGTTGGTCGTTGCGAAGCGCCGCTGTAGGTAAGGTTTGTATTGCTCCAATCTATGGTTACGGGTTTTGGGGCAATGGTAAAATTTTCCGTAAGGTTGCGGAATGTGTAGTTTTTGAAAACAGGGTCGGCGGGTATGATTGCCATTGCGGAATATCTTCCTGCGTTGGTTTGCGCGCCTGTTACGCTAAGTGTTTTTGTGCCGTCGGAGCCTACGCCCGTGAACGTTGCCGTTGGTCGTTGCGCCGTGCCGTTGAACGTTAGTGCAAGGTTGCTCCAGTCGATGGTTGCGGCAAGCGGCACAATGGTAAAATTTGCAACCGGATTGTTCAGCGTGTAGTTATTGTTTTCGGGTTTGAAATGAGCTGTTGCCGAAAAATTTCCCACGTTGGTTTGCGCGCCCGTTACGTGCAGCGTTATTTCGCCGTTGGCGTCTATGCCCGTAACCGAGGCGGTGGGGGCTTGTGCGGCGCCGTTGTAGGTAAGTCTGGTATTTTCCCAATCCACGTTTACGGCTTTTGGCGCAATTTGAAAATCGGCTCCGTAAAAATCAATAGCATGATTGGCGTCCACCGACAGCGTACCTTGTTTTATATAGAAACTGCCTGCGTTTTCGCCTGCTGCGCGGCTTAATTTGCCTGTAAACTGGTCGGCGCCGAACGATGCGGGTTGCCATGTGAAATCGAGTGCGGGGTCGCTGTCGCCAAATGTTTTGATTTTATTGTTTGCCGTTACGGTAATTACCTGTGGCGCAATGCTGAATGTTGTGCTTGTGCCGTTGAGCGTGTAGTTTCCGTTGGCGGGGGTAAAACCGGTGGTGGCGGTGTAGCCTTTGCCGGCATTGATTTGCGAGCCCGACACGGCGAGGCGGATTGTGCCGTCGGCGCCCACGCCTTCAATTGTGGCGGTGGGCGATTGTGTTGTGCCGTTGAAGGTTAAATTTGTATTTGTCCAATTCACCGTTACGTTTCGCGGCGCAATGGTAAATGTTTTTGTTGGGTTGCTCAACGAATAATTGTAGTTGGCGGGAATAATGTGCGCCACTGCGGTGTGAGTTCCGGCATCGGTGCGCTCGCCTTCTACGGTGAGGTTGATTTTGTTTCCGTTAACGTCGGTAATTACTGCGGTTGGTCGTTGCGAAGCGCCGCTGTAGGTAAGGTTTGTGTTGCTCCAATCCACAGCTACGGCTTTGGTTGCTATCACAAAATATTCGGTAGGATTGCTCAGCGTGTAGTTTTTGTAAAAAGCGTCGGCGGGGAGCGTTGCCGTTGCGGTGTGCGAGCCTGCGTTGCTTTGTTCGCCCGTTACGTTGAGTTTGATTGTGCGGTCGGCAATTGTAACATGCGCCGCGGGAATTTGCGCTTTGCCGTTGTAAGTCAATGCCGTATTCGTCCAATTAACGGTTAAAGGCTGCGGCGAAACAGTAAAATTTACCGACGGATTTTTCAGCGTATAATTATTATTTGCAGGGGCAAAATGCGCTGTTGCGGTGTAGGTTCCCACGTTGCTTTGCCCGCCCGTTACACCGAGCGTTACCGCGCTTGCGCCTGTGATTGCGGCAGAAGGCGCTTGCGTTGCGCCGTTGTAGGTAAAATTTGTATTTTTCCAATCTACGGTTACTTCTTTCGGCTTAATTTCAAACATTTGCGGAGTAAAAGAAATAATATAGTTGCTGCCTGCCGTCAAACTACCTTGTTGTATGGGGTAATTGCCTGCGTCTTCGCCTGTTGCGCGGGCTAATGCACCTGTTATGCGGTCGTTTCCAATCAATTCGTCAACCACAGTGTAGGCGAGCGCAGGGTCGCTGCTGCCGAATGTTTTGCTTTGATTGGCGTTTGCGCGAACTCGTATTGTTTTTGGGAAAATATCGAAACGGTTGCCAACAAAATTGATTATGTAATTTTTGTTTGCCGCGAGCGTTCCTTGATTTATGCGGTATTCTACGATGGGTGCGCGGCTCACGTCTTCGCCTGCATTGCGGCTTAGTGCGCCCGAAAATACTTTGCTTTCGGTATCGCCCGGCGCCAGTCCGGTTACGGAATAGGTAAATACGGGGTCGGCGCTGCCAAAAATTTTGCTTTGATTGTGCGCCTCTACGGTTACTATTCTGTGTGTTACGGTAAGCACATTCGTTATTGCCGACTGGTTGTCGTAGAGCAATGATACGACATTGCCGTTGTGCGACAAATTCAGCGTTGTGCCGTTTGCAGGATTTGGGTAAATATTTTTTGTTGCAAAATCGGCAAGAGCAACAATTTCTTTCGAGCCGTCGTTGTAGGTCAATTTCACTGAAAGTCCCGATAAATCAAGCGTTTCGCCGTAGGTATAGTTCAACCGCGCAGGTTGTGTGAAAATTTCGATTTTTGCAGGCGAAGCGCAGGCAATATCTTGAAAGCGGAAAAACGGGTAGGTGTCGCACATTTTCCAAACGCTTGAAAAATCCCATGCTCCCGCGCCAAGTGCGGTGGTAAAGGTGGCAAGACGCATCATTTCGGCGGTGGTTTTGCCGGTTATGCCTGTTTGTGCGGCAGCGCCGCCGCTTGCACCGTGCGATATGGCAGTGTTGTCGAAAAAAGAATTGGCAATGGCGGACGATGCTCTTCGCCCCACCAAACCGCCGCTATTGGCGTTCGACGGCACAGTTACGGCTCCTGCGGCATAGCAGTTGGCAATGGCGCTTTCTATGCTATTGCCCACCAAACCACCGGCATAACCGTTTGATTGCGCGTTGCTTACATTTCCCAGCGCGTAACAGTTTTCAATGCGGTTTTTATTGCTGCTTCCCACCAAACCGCCAACATAATTCCCAGCCCCGCTTACATTTCCTATAACGTAGCATTTGGTAATTTCGGAATTTTCGGCGTAGCCCACCAAGCCGCCAATCAAACTATATTCGGAAAAATACCCTTTCACTTCTTTGTTTTTGGCAATTCCTATGCCGCAATTGCTGATGTTTGCGCCCGATATATAGCCGAACAAACCTACGCAATCGGCTTTGCTATTGGTCCACAAACCTACGATTGTATGCCCTGCGCCGTTGAAATTTCCGGTAAATTCGCTGTATAGCGTTCCTATTGGCAGCCAGCCGTTTGCATTGTCGTTTTGTGCAATAAAACCGGCTACATCAATATCATTGCCGAGTTTGTAGCTTGCCGACAGATTGTTGCGCACTTCGTTGAGCTGCGCCGCTGAGGTAATAATGTAGGGGGCAATATCCGTGCCGGCACCGGCGCCCGAAAACGTTTGAGCTTGTGCGGCAACAACTGTGAACAACATCAGCAAAGGGATTAATCCCCTTGTTAGGGTTTTGGTAATATATTTCATTGTATATGTTGTTTTTCTTTATCTTTGGCTTTTCTTGCAGATAATCAATACGTTGCACATCTGCAATTTTGCCAAAACATATTATATGTAATTTGAGGCTGTAAAGATAATTATTTTTTGTTATGTAGAAATATTTTTTTTAATAGATAATTTTTTTTGGGGGAATGGTGGGTGGTTTTTTTGATATTCGATTATTTATATCGCTTAACCTAACTATTATGATGGCTTACACATAAAGCACTTCGGGACTAATTTCCACACCATACGCCTGCAACACCCGCCGCTGAATTTCTTCGGCAAGTTGCACAATATCGGCGCTTGTGGCAGTTCCGGCGTTTATCAAAACTAAGGCTTGCTGTGTGTGTACTTGCGCACCGCCTACACGAAATCCTTTTAATCCCAAATTGTCAATCAGCCAACCGGCGGCAATTTTTACTTGTCCGTTTTCGGCTTTATAATGTACAATAGTAGGGAATTTTTGCTGTAATTCCACAAATTGCTTTTGCGAAATAAGCGGATTTTTAAAGAAACTTCCGGCATTGCCCGTAATTTCGGGGTTGGGCAACTTTTGGTTGCGAATGTCGCAAATTATGTGTCGTAAGGTTTGTAAATTTTGCTCGTTCTGTGCAGAGAATTTTTGTTGCAAATCGCCATAATTAAGCAAAAAATTACCTTGTTTGTGCAGTAAAAATTCCACTCCGGTAATGCAATAGTTGCGAGCCTGCCCGGTTTTGAATATACTTTCGCGATAACCAAATTGACATTCATCGGTCGAAAATGTTTTTTGCGCAAGTGTTTTCACGTGTGTAGCATGCACAGCAACAATACTTTGCGCAGCCTCCATGCCATAAGCGCCTATATTTTGCACTGCCGAAGCTCCCACCGTTCCCGGAATGAGCGACAGATTTTCTATGCCAAACAAATTTCTATTGATAGCCCACGCCACAAAATCGTCCCACACTTCGCCGGCGGCTACTCGCACACGCACGGTTTTGTTGGTTTCGCGGGTTATTTCTATGCCTTTGTTGCAAGCATGAATGATTGTGCCGGCGAAATCATTGGTAAACAGCACATTGCTACCACCTCCGAGAATAAAAAACGGCAGTGTTTGTTGAAAATCATTACGCAAAAAATCGTGTAATTTGGCTACGTCTGTGTATTCAAAAAAATAGCGGGCACTACAATCTATACCAAAAGTATTGTGTTTTTTGAGCGAATAATTTTCGTGTATCATTTTCTTTGTGTTTTTTTGCAAAGGTAATTAAATTTTCCATGTAAGCAAAATAGTATATCTCGCCAAATCCACGAAAAAATATTGATTTTGGCGAATTATACGTTTATATTTCGCCAAATTAAATGTTTTTATACGAATTTGGCGAATTATGTGCTTATATTTTGCCAAATTCAATATTTTTTATATATTTGTGGCGGATTATAACGCAATTTTTTATGAAAACACATACAATCATAGGCAGGGAACAAGAACAAAAACGCTTGTGGGATTTGTATCATTCGGGGAAAGCAGAATTTGTGGCAATGTATGGCAGACGGCGTATTGGTAAAACATTTTTAATACGCCAACTGTTTGAAAATGAGTTTATTTTCGATTTAGCCGGATTGGTAAATGCGAATACCAAAGAGCAACTTGTGAATTTTACATTATCGCTCAATCGTGTTGCTCCCGCGCCGTATAAGACTGCCGGAAATTGGCTGTTGGCATTTTATCAACTGATTTCGCACGTCAAAAATTTGCCGCAAAAGCGAAAAATAATTTTTATCGACGAAATTCCGTGGTTGGATACGCCTCGTTCCGGCTTTCTTACCGCTTTGGAACATTTTTGGAACGGCTGGGCTTGCTCACGTAGTGATATAGTGTTAATTGTTTGTGGGTCAGCCACTTCGTGGATTATAAATAAACTTATCAACAATCACGGCGGTTTGCACAATCGTTTGACGGCACACATTCATTTACAGCCATTTACGCTTCGTGAAACGGAATTATATCTGCAAGCGCACAACTGCGATTATTCTCGCCACGATATTGCAGAATGTTATATGACCATGGGCGGTGTTCCCTATTATTTAAGCAAATTCGACAGCAGTTTGAGTGTAGCGCAAAATATTGATAATCTGTTTTTTGCAAACAATGCCGAACTCAAAAACGAGTTTCAAAATCTCTACGCTTCGTTGTTTAAAAATCACTCCGATTACATAAAAATTGTGGAAGCGCTTAGCAGCAAAGCAAAAGGTCTTACACGCCAGGAAATTGAAAAAATTACCCATTTTTCGAGCGGCGGCGGACTGACAACAATTTTGAAAAACCTTGAATATTGCGGATTTATTCGTTCATACCAAGCATTTGGCAAGAAAAAATATGAACAACTCTATCAACTTTTGGACGCTTATACCCTATTCTATTTCAAATATTTAACGAAAAATGAATATAACGATAGCGCATTTTGGAGCAATTCGCTCAATACGCCGCAACACAATTCGTGGACCGGTTATGCTTTCGAAATACTTGCATTGCAGCACATTGCAGCAATAAAACAAGCCTTAGGAATTGCCGGCATACAATCGGCGGTGTCGGCGTGGAAGGGGAAAAGCGCACAAATAGATTTGATTATCAACCGGAAAGACGGAATTATTAACCTCTGTGAAATAAAATTTTCGGGCAATGAATTTGTAATCGACAAAAATTACGAAACAAACTTACGAAACAAACTGTTTAGTTTTAAAGAAGAAACAAAAACACGAAAAGCTGTGCATTTACTTATGCTAACTACTTATGGAACAGTAAAAAACAAATATTCCGGTATAGTTCATAAAGAAATACTGTTAGACGATTTATTCACATAAACAATGGTATATCTCGCCAAATTCGCGAAAAAATATTGATTTTGGCGAATTATACGTTTATATTTCGCCAAATTAAGAGATTGTTTTGCAAAAAATTAAAAAAATGTGTTATTCAAGCTGCAAATGCAATTTTTTTATTTGAAAAATATTTTGTTATTTTACGTTTCTAATTTTTACCCTCTATTACCCACCCTCTGTTATCTACCCTCTGTTATCTGCTCTCTATTACCTATTCTCTAATCTCTATTCCCTAACAACATGAAAGCCATAGAATTATCCGACAGTAAACTGTTTTACACCATTGGCGAAGTTGCCGCAATGTTCGATGTCAATACCTCGCTTATACGTTTTTGGGAAACGGAATTTAGCATAATCAAACCAAAGAAAAATGCAAAAGGCAATCGTTTGTTTACCGCTGCTGATGTTAAAAATTTCCAGTTAATTCATTATTTTGTAAAAGAACAAGGCATGACGCTGAAAGGCGCAAAAAAGAAACTCTGCGAAAATACCGACGAAGCACTGCAAAAAATCCACGTGATTGCAAAATTGGAAGGATTGAAGGAGCAACTTGTTAATATAGGGAACAAATTATAGACACAAGATAGTTAGACACAAGACTATTAGACAGACAATCTAAAAATCTTGTGTTTGAAACTCTATCAGTCTTGTGTCTATTGGTCTTATGTCTAAAAATCTAAAAAAATGAAAGTCAGCGGTTTTACCTTTATTCGCAATGCCGAAAAATACGATTACCCAATAGTTGAGGCAATTACTTCGATACTGCCGGTTTGCGATGAATTTATTGTATGCGTGGGTAATTCCGACGATAATACCGAAGCTCTTATTCAAAACATAGATTCGCCGAAAATTAAAATCATTCATTCCGTGTGGGACGATTCGCTGCGCACCGGCGGACAGGTACTTGCCATAGAAACCAACAAAGCATTCGATGCTATTTCGCCCGATAGCGATTGGGCATTTTACATTCAAGGCGATGAATGTGTACACGAAAAATATCTTCCTACAATTATAAAAGAAATGCAAGATAATTTGAATAATCTAAAGGTTGAATGTTTGGTCTTCAGTTATTTGCACTTTTATGGCAATTATCATTACACGGCAAATTCTCGCGGGTGGTATCGCCGCGAAATGCGCATTATTCGCAACGATAAAACAATTCGTTCCTACCGCGATGCGCAAGGTTTTCGCCGTGATAACAAACACTTAAAAGGTAAATTGATTGATGCCACAATTTATCACTACGGGTGGGTAAAAAATCCTTATTTTCAAACACAAAAGCGAGCCGGATTTACCGCTTTATACACCGAAGACAATGCGGTAATTACAAAAATAAAGCAAGAAGAATTGTTCGATTATTCAAAAATCGACAATCTCGAAGAATTTTCGGGTTCACACCCACAGGCTATGCAAAAGCGCATTTCGGCTCAGGATTGGGATTTTGAATTTGATATGAGCAAACGAAAATTGAGCACAAAAGACCGTATACTCCGTTTTATTGAAAAAGTTACCGGAAAACGGTTGTTTGAATTTCGGAATTATGACCTCGTTTCCTTGTCTCCTAAAACCTCGTCTCCTACCTCCTAAAAAAGCTCCAACTGAATAGAACTATTGAACGTTTTTCTGTGATAAGGCGTTAATCCATGCTCATAAATTGCTTTTCGGTGAAAAATGGTTGGGTAGCCTTTGTTTTTTTGCCAATCGTAGTGCGGAAATTCATTGTGGATTTGCTCCATATAATCATCGCGATAGGTTTTAGCAAGAATTGAGGCGGCGGCAATTGAGAGATATTTATCGTCGCCTTTTACAATGCAATGGTGCGGTGTGGTTTTGTAGGGTTTAAATCGGTTGCCGTCCACAAGAATGTGTTGCGGTGCAATTGCGAGCGCATCTAAGGCTCGGTGCATTGCCAAAAACGATGCTTGCAGAATGTTTATTTTATCTATTTCATTGTTATCAACCACGCCAACT
>Ga0209628_10004249_pt1 | contig 10298 bp, 5 predicted proteins | sample TergutCu122P4_FD_187285 | JGI IMG/M metagenome (GOLD analysis project Ga0209628, IMG submission 187285) | Cubitermes ugandensis P4 segment gut microbial communities from Kakamega Forest, Kenya - Cu122 P4 (SPAdes) (version 2) | ecosystem: Host-associated > Arthropoda: Insects > Digestive system >... | reverse complement strand
TGGCCGTGCGCGTGGACTCCGCCGAGGGGCTCGAGGCGGCCGCGGCCCGCCTCGCGCGAACCGTGGACCGGCCGCGCGGAGCCCGGGTGGTGACGTGATGAACCGGCTGGGGGTGGCGGTTCTCGCCTGGCTGACCATGGCGGCCTCGCTCATGGGGCTCGGCAATCTCATCGAGCCCGGCCCCTGGCAGATTCACCTCGTGATGATGCCGCTTCTCATCGCGGCCGTGATGGCGGCGGTGAGCTGGCCCATCGCGTCGCGGTGGCCCGTGGTGGCGGTGGCCGGCTCCCTGCTGGCCGGCGGGCTCGCCTGGGTCTGTTACCTGACCGGCCTGGCCTCCGGCGGGCGCGGCTTCCTGCCGACCCCGGACGCGCTGGCGGGGGTCGGAGAGGCGCTCGGCGACGCGGTGGGGAACCTGTACGCCTACGCGCGTCCCGCCTCGAACCCGGACCTGTTCCTGCCGCTCGGCCTGGTGGGCCTGGGCCCGGTCTGCGTGATAGCCCTGTTCGTCGCGATTCCGCTGGAGCGGCCGCTGTGGCTCGGGGTGCCGGCCCTGGGGTGCTGGGCGGTGTTCCTCGGCGGGGCGCCCAGCCAGGGCCTGGTGTGGCTGATGGTCTCCGTCGCCGCCTACCTGTTGCTGGTGGCCGTCGCCCCGCGCGACGGCTACGACGGACCGAGAGCGCATCGATCCCGGGCGGTGGCCGTTCCGGTGGTCGCCGTGGCGGTGGTCGTGGGCCTGGTGGCCTCGGCGGTCTCCCCGGCGGCGCCCGGCTGGGGCCGGGTGGCGGACTGGCTGACCGTCTGGACCGGCGCGTACTCCGACCAGACCGGGATCAGCCTGCAGGGCCCGGTCGATGTCGGCGCCCAGCAGCGCGAGCAGTCCTCGGTGGTCGTCTTCAAGACCAAGGGGGACTACACCGGGCCGTTGAGGGTCGGCTCGTTGTCGGCCTTCGGGGGCACGGCCTGGATGGTGGCCACTTCCGACCGCATCCCCTACGAGCCGGGTTCCGTGGTCGGCGGCGCCTATTCCCAGCCTGACCCCGGTGACATACTCATCTGCCCCGAGGAGCCGGCCTCACCGGAAGACTGCTGGTGGGAATGGGAGACGCCGCCGTTCCCTGACACCAGCCAGATTCCGGCCGGGTGGAGCGAGTCCGGCACGGTAGATGTGCAGGTCGCCAACCTGTCGGGGTACACGTTCGCCACGGGCAGCGGCCCCAGGGCCCTCACGATGACGGAGCCGGGCGCGAACATGGACTACGACTGGGATCAAGACTCCTTGTCCCTGGAGCGCTCCTTCGTCCCGGGTGACCTCTACCAGGTCAGGACATGGACCCTGGGCCGGTCGGCGATCCCCCAGGACTTCCGGCCGTGGAACTGGGAGGGGGCCGGCACGGATGCGGGGGGCTTACCCATCGCGCACAGCGCCGAGCTGCGTGACCTGACGCTGGGCGTCATCGGCGACGCCACGACCCAGGACGCGATTCTCACCGCGATCCAGGCCTACCTGCGCGCCTCGCCGTTCCGCTACACCCTGCACCCGATGTGGCATTCGACCGGTGACCCGGTGTGGGATTTCCTCACCTACAAGGAGGGTTACTGCGTCCAGTACGCCACGGCGATGGCGCTGATGGGCATGTCGGTGGGGATCCAGATGCGGGTCTCCGTCGGTTATCTGCCCGGGGCGATCGGCGCCGACGGCTGGCGGACGGTCACGGGGGCCCAGGCCCACATGTGGCCCGAGGCCTACTTCGGCGAGACGGGCTGGGTCGCCTACGAGCCGACCCCGTCGGTGGACGCGGCGGTTGTCCTCCACAACACGCCGGGGCCGTCCGGCACCTCTGCCACCCCGTCGGCCCCCCAGACCACCCGGCCGACCGCGTCGCCCACCGCGCGTCCGACCACCGGTCCCGGAGCCAACAATCCCACGGGCCCGGACTGGGGGAGCCCCGTCCCGTGGCTCACCGCCGGTGGCATCGGCGCGGCGATCCTGTTGGCGGCGCTGGCCGGTTGGCTGTACGTGTCGTCCTACACCCCGGAGCGCGCCTGGCGCTCGATCCGCCGCCGGGGGCTGCGCGCCGGGGTTCTGACCGATTCGATGAGCGTACGAACCGCCGTCGCCACCCTGGTCCGCCGCGACCCGGCGGCGGCCGGGCGTCTCGGCGAGCTGCGGGATCACCTGGAACGGGCCCGCTACGGCCCGGCCGGGGAGGAACTGTCCGCGATACCGGGCCGGGATCTGTGGCGGCTGCGAACGAGGATCCGGCGGGGCCTGGGCGCCGTCGGCCAGCCCGTCCCGGATGGCGGAGTGCCGGATCAGGTGGCGGCGACGTGACGGGCGAGGCGGTGCGGTGATGGACCGGGCGGTGCGGTGATGAACCAGGTGGTGGCGGCGTGACGAGCCGGGTTGGTGTGGCGGTTCTCGCCTGGCTGACCATGTCGGCCTCGCTCATGGGGCTCGGCAACCTCATCGAGCCCGGCCCCTGGCAGGGTCACCTCATCATGATGCCTCTCCTGATCGCGGCCTCGATGGCGGCGGTCGCCTGGCCCACCGCGTCGCGCTGGCCGGTGGTGGCGGGGGTCGGCTCACTGTTGGCCGGCGGTCTCACGTGGCTTGGCTATCTGACCGGGTTGGCCTCGCGCGGCCAGGGTTTCTTGCCGACCCCCGACGCGTTGCGAGGCGTCGGCGAGTCGCTCACCGAGGCGGTGGCGAACCTCTACGCATACGCACGCCCCGCGTCGAATCCCGACCTGTTCCTGCCGCTGGGCCTGGTCGGGCTCGGCCCGGTGTGCGTGATCGCGCTGTTCTTGGCCATACCGCTGGAGCGGCCGCTGTGGCTCGGGGTGCCGGCGCTGGGCTGTTGGGCGGTGTTCCTGGGCGGGGCGCCGGGCCAGGGCCTGGGGTGGCTCCTGGCATCATCGGCCGCGTACCTGTTGCTGATGGCCGTCGCCCCGCGGGCCGGCCGTCCCGCCGGGCGACGCCCCGGGCGCCCCCGGCTGATGGCGGCCCCGGTGGTCGCGGTGGCCGTGGCCGTGGGCCTGGTGGCGTCGTCGGTCGCCCCGGCCGCCCCCGGTTGGGGCCGGGTGGCGGACTGGCTGACGATCTGGACCGGCGCGTACTCCGACCAGACCGGGATCAGCCTGGAGGGACCGGTCGATGTCGGCGCCCAGCAGCGCGCGCAGTCGTCCGTCCAACTCTTCCGCAGCAAGGGCGACTACACGGGCCCGCTGAAGGTGGGTTCGCTCGACCGGTTCTGGGACAACGTGTGGATGGCGAACGGCGCGTGGACCCAGGGCTATGAACAGGGTTCGGTGATCGGCGGTTACCCCGTCAGCCAAGGACCCGGGACCATCTGCGAATGCGAAGGCGACCCGACCGACGATCCCACGAATTGCCAGTGCCAAGATATCCCGGGCCCGACGCCGTCGGACATCCCGCCGGGATGGAACGAGTCGGGCACCGTGGACGTCGAGGTCGGCAACCTCGCGGGCCCGGCCCTGGCCACCGGCGCCGGTCCCCGGACCGTGACGATGCCGGGCGCGGAGATCGAGTACGACCCGAGCCGCGATTCCCTGATGCGTTCCGACCGGCCCCTGGCCCCGGGGGATGCCTACCAGACCAGGACGTGGTCGTTCGACCGGACGGATCTCGCCGCGCGGACCGCCCTGCCGATGGAATGGTGGCGGTGGGAGGAGACGTGGTCCTTGTTGGAGCCCGGGCAATCCAGCATGGGCCACTCCGCCGAGCTGCGCGACCTGACCCTGGGCATCATCGGCGACGCCACCAGCCTGGACGGGGCGCTCACCGCCATCCAGGCCTACCTGCGCGCCGCGCCGTTCCGCTACACCCTGCACCCGATGTGGCACTCCACGTCCGACCCGGTGTGGGATTTCCTGACCTACAAGGAGGGTTACTGCGTCCAGTTCGCCACGGCGATGGCCCTGATGGGGATGTCGGTCGGGATCCAGATGCGGGTCTCGATGGGTTACCTCCCCGGCTCGGTCGGCGCCGACGGCTGGCGGACGGTGCGAGGAGCCCAGGCCCACATGTGGCCGGAGGCCTACCTGGGCGACATGGGCTGGGTCCCCTACGAGCCGACCCCGTCGGTCGACGCCGCGGTGGTCCTCCACAACACGCCCGGGGCCGCCAGCACTTCGGCCACCCCGTCGGCCTCCCCGACCGCCCGGCCGACGGCCTCGCCCGGCGCGCGTCCGACGACCGGCCCGGGGGCCAACCAGCCCACCGGCCCGGATTGGGGGAGTCCGGCGCCGTGGCTCACCGTGGCCGGGATCGGCGCCGCGCTCCTGCTGGCCGGGCTGGCCGGCTGGTTGTACATCCGGTCCTACACCCCGGAGCGGGCCTGGCGCTCGATCCGCCGCCGGGGGGTCCGCGCCGGGGTTCTGACCGATGCCATGAGCGTACGATCCGCCGTCGCCGCCCTGACCCGCCGCGACCCGGCCCGGGCGGAGAAGCTCGCGGCGCTCCGGGACCACCTGGAGCGCTCCCGCTACGGACCGGCCGGTGAGGACCCGGCCCGCATCCCGGGCCGGGATCTCTGGAAACTGCGGACCGGAATCCGTCGCGGCTTGGCCGCCGGCGGCGGCGATCCTTCGGCTGACTCTGGGATAGGCTAGGCCCAAGAGTTCCCCGGAACGGGGAGGAACGAAAGGGGCCTTTCATGACGACACTGGACTGGAGCGATCTGGACGCGCGCGCGGTCGATACCGCGCGGATCCTCGCGGTTGACGCGGTGGAGAAGGCCGGCAACGGCCACCCCGGGACGGCGGTCTCGGTTGCGCCGATCGCGTACCTTCTATATCAGAAGATCATGAAGCTCGACCCGGCCGATCCGGACTGGCTCGGCCGCGACCGGTTCGTACTCTCGATCGGCCACTCGTCGCTGACCCAATACACGCAGCTCTACCTCGCCGGCGCGGGGCTGGAACTCGACGACCTGACCCGGTTCCGGACGTGGGGATCGCTGACCCCCGGCCACCCGGAGTTTGGCCACACGAAAGGCGTGGAGTGCACCACCGGACCGCTCGGCGCCGGGGTGTCCAACGCCGTCGGTTTCGCGATGGCCGCCCGCAAGGAGCGCGAGCTCTACGATCCCGCCGCCCGGCCCGGGGAGTCGGTCTTCGACCACTTCGTCTACTGCATCGCGGGCGACGGCGACATGCAGGAGGGCGTGTCCGCCGAGGCATCGTCGCTCGCGGCGACCCTGGATCTCGGCAACCTAGTCCTGATCTACGACGACAACCGGATCTCCATCGAGGGCGACACCGTGATCGCGCTGAGCGAGGACGTGGCGGCGCGCTACGAGGCGTACGGCTGGCACGTCCAGACGGTCGACTTCACGAACGGCGGCACCACCTACGAGGAGAAGATCGAAGAGCTCCACGCGGCGATCGAGGCGGCCAGGGCCGTCACCGACAAGCCGAGCTTCATCAAGGTCACGACCGTCATCGGCTGGCCGCTGCCGAACCTGGCCGGGTCCGAGAAGGTCCACGGCGCCAAGATCGGGGCGGAGGAGACCGCCGCGCTCAAGACCCGCCTCGGCTTCGACCCGGCCGCGAGCTTCGCGGTCGGGGACGACGTCCTGGCCCACACCCGCGCGAACGCGACGGCCCGCGCCCGGGCCGCCCGCGAGACCTGGGACGCCGCCTTCGCGGCCTGGGCCACGGCCAATCCGGCCGGCAAGGCCCTGCTCGACCGGGTCCTGGCCCGCGAGGCGCCCGCCGGGCTGGACGCGGCGATGCCGGTCTTCGCGCCCGGGAAGATGTCGACCCGCGCGGCCTCCGGCGAGGTGCTGACCGCCATCGCGGGCGCGGTCCCGGAGCTGTGGGGCGGCTCGGCCGACCTGGCCGGCTCCAACCTCACCACCATGAAGGGCCAGCCGTCCTTCCTGCCGGCGCGGCGCGCCAGCCACGACTGGACGCCCGCCCCCAACGGCCGCGTCCTGCACTTCGGCATCCGCGAGCACGCCATGGGCGGCATCCTCAACTCACTCAACTCGGGCCTGACCAGGGCGTACGGCGGGACGTTCCTGGTCTTCGCCGACTACATGCGCACCCCGCCCCGGATCGCCGCGCTGTCGGGGATCCCGAGCATCTTCGTCTTCACCCACGACTCGATCGGGGTCGGCGAGGACGGCCCGACCCACCAGCCGGTCGAGCAGGTCGCCTCGCTCCGCCTGATCCCCGGACTGGACGTCATCCGCCCGGCGGACGCGAACGAGACCGCCTGGGCCTGGAAGCTGGTGCTGGGCATCCACGACCACCCGGCCGCCCTGATCCTGTCCCGCCAGGACATCACCACCTACGACCGCTCGCCCGGGACGGGTTTCGCGCCCGCGTCGGAGATGGCCCGCGGCGCCTATACGCTGATCGACGCGACCTCCGGTTCCCCGGATGTCGTCATCGTGGCCACCGGCTCCGAGGTCGAGATCGCCGTGGCCGCCCGGGCCATCCTGGAGGAGGCGGGTGTCGGCACGCGGGTGGTGTCGGCGCCCTGCCTGGAGTGGTACGCGGGGCAGCCCGCGGCGTACAAGGCAGCCCTGTTCCCGGCGGGCGCGGTCAAGGTCTCGGTCGAGGCCGGCGTGACCTACGGCTGGTCGGAAATCGTCGGAGAAACCGGTGTCAGAGTCGGAATCGACCACTTCGGGGCCTCGGCCGCAGCGGGGCGTCTCTACACCGAATTCGGGCTCACCGCCGAGCGGGTCGCGGCCCTGACAAGTGATGCCGTGGCGGCCCGCCGCTGATGCTAGGATGAACTCACCGTACCGCTCAAACCCTCCCACATTCCACGGTGGACTGTGGTGGGCCAGGGCGGGCCGACCCGCCGTACCAGAAGTAGAGAAGGGGGCCTGATGAGGATCGGTATTCCGATGGAATCCTCCCCGGCCGAAACCAGAGTCGCCGCCACGCCAAAGACTGTGGCGCAACTGGTGAAGCTGGGTTACGAGGTCGTAGTCGAAGAGGGAGCCGGGGTCAGGGCGGCCTACCCCGACTCGGAGTACGCCGAGGGGGGTGCGACGATCGTCGGCCGGGCGGTGGCCTGGGCCGCCGACGTGGTCTGCAAGATCAACCCGCCCATCGACGCCGAGATCCAGGCGATGAGCGAGGGGGCCACCCTGGTCGCCCTGATCGCCGCGCCGCGCTCACCGGAGCTCCTGGCGGAGCTGGCGCGCCACGGGCTGACCGTGCTGGCGATGGACTCCGTGCCCCGCATCTCGCGGGCCCAGTCGCTGGATGTGTTGAGCTCGATGGCCAACATCGGCGGCTACCGGGCCGTCATCGAGGCCGCGCACGAGTTCGGCTCGTTCTTCACCGGCCAGGTGACGGCGGCCGGCAAGGTGCCGCCGGCCCGGGTGTTCATCTCCGGCGCCGGCGTGGCGGGCCTCGCCGCGATCGGCACGGCCAATTCGCTCGGCGCCGTGGTCCACGCCACCGACATCCGTCCCGAGGTGGCCGAACAGGTCGAATCGATGGGCGCGAGCTTCGTGGCGGTCAAGACCGAGGAGCAGCAGGTCTCCACCGACGGCTACGCCAAGGAGGCCTCGGCGGCCTACGCCCAGGCCGCGGAGGCGATGTACGCCGAGCAGGCCAAGATCTCCGACATCGTCATCACCACCGCCCTGATCCCCGGCAAGCCGGCCCCCCGGCTGATCACCGAGGAGATGGTGGCCACCATGAAGCCCGGTTCCGTGGTGGTCGACATGGCGGCGGGTACGGGTGGCAACGTCGCCGGATCGGTCCCCGACAAGCTGGTCGTGACATCCAACGGCGTGAAGATCATCGGTTACACCGACCTGGCCACCCGCCTGCCGACGCAGGCCTCCCAGCTCTACGGCACCAACGTCGTCAACCTCATGAAGCTCGTCACGCCGAACAAGGACGGGGTCATGGTCATCGACCTGAACGACGTCGTCCAGCGCGGCATGACCGTCGTGAGCCATGGCGACGTCATCTGGCCGCCACCCCCGATCGCCGTCTCGGCCGCCCCGGCGGCGGCACCGGCCGTGCCGGTCGCGGAGCCGGTGGCGGAGAAAGCCAAGCGGCCGGCCTGGGTCAACTACGCGGCCATCGCCGTGGCGGCGGCCTGCCTGCTGGCCCTGTTCACCGTCTCGCCGACCGGGCTGCTCGGCCACTTCATGGTCTTCATGCTGGCGGTCGTCATCGGCTACTACGTCATCGGCAACGTGTCCCACTCGCTGCACACGCCGCTGATGAGCGTGACCAACGCGATCTCCGGCATCATCATCGTCGGCTCGCTGGTCGGCCTGTCGTCGCTCGACGCCATCAGCGCGGACGGCGGGCCGTCGGTGGTCGTCGCGGTGCTCAGTGTCATCGGGATCCTGCTGGCGTCGATCAACATCTTCGGCGGCTTCACCGTGACCCAGCGAATGCTCGCGATGTTCAGGAAGGCGTGACATGCCAATCACACTGCAATCCGGTTCGTACATCTTCGCCGGTCTTTGTTTCATCCTGGCCCTGGCCGGCCTGTCCAAGCACGAGACGTCCAAGCGGGGCAACCTGCTCGGGATGCTCGGCATGGGTCTCGCCCTGGTGTTCACCATTCTCGGGACCGTCCTCGGCAGTGTCGAGCGGGCACCGTCCTGGGCGATCATCGCGATCTTGGTGGCGATGGGCGCCGGCGCCGTTATCGGCTTGATCATGGCTATGCGCGTCCAGATGACGGGGATGCCGCAGATGATCGCGCTGCTGCACTCGTTCGTGGGCCTCACCGCCGTTCTCGTCGGCTGGAACGCCTACTACGAGCCCGTCGATCCCTCGCTGGCGGGGCTGCACCGCGGCGAGCTGTTCATCGGCATCTTCATCGGCGCGGTGACCTTCACCGGTTCGATCGTCGCCTACCTGAAGCTCGCGGAGAAGATGAAGTCCAATCCGCTCATGCTGCCCCACCACAACCTCATCAACCTGGCCGCCATCGGCGTGATCGTCGGGCTCACCGTCTGGTTCGTCATCGACCCGCAGCTCTGGCACCTCATCGCGATGACGCTGGTGTCGCTGGCCCTCGGCTTCCACCTGGTCGCGAGCATCGGCGGCGGCGACATGCCGGTCGTGATCTCCATGCTGAACTCCTATTCCGGGTGGGCGGCGGCCGCGGCCGGCTTCACCTTGAACAACGACCTCCTGATCATCACGGGCGCGCTCGTCGGATCGTCCGGCGCCTACCTGTCCTACATCATGTGCAAGGGCATGAACCGCTCGTTCATCTCGGTCATCATGGGCGGGTTCGGCTCCGAGGGCTCGGTGGTCGGCGACGCCAAGGACTACGGCGAGCACCGCGAGACGACGGCCACCGACGTGGCCGACATGCTGCGCAACGCCAAGTCGGTCATCATCACGCCGGGGTACGGCATGGCGGTCGCCCAGGCGCAATCGGCGGTGGCCGACCTGACCAGTAAGCTGCGCGCCCTGGGAGTCCAGGTCCGGTTCGGCATCCATCCGGTGGCCGGCCGGCTGCCGGGCCACATGAACGTCCTGCTGGCCGAGGCCAAGGTGCCCTACGACATCGTCTTGGAGATGGACGAGATCAACGACGACTTCGCCGGCACCGACGTGGTGTTGGTGATCGGCGCGAACGACACCGTCAACCCGGTGGCGTTGGAGGACCCGCACTCGCCGATCGCCGGGATGCCCATGCTCCACGTCTGGGATGCGGGCACGGTCATCGTCTTCAAGCGTTCGATGAACACCGGCTACGCCGGGGTGCAGAACCCGTTGTTCTTCAAGGACAACACGATGATGCTGTTCGGCGACGCCAAGCAGCGGGTCGAGGACATCATCCGGGCGTTGTGATCTCCACCCGGGCCACCCCGGGCGGGCCCCGGGGGCTGGGTTGTGCGGGTTGACCGGGCCCTAAGTTACGATTGTGTTGCGATACGGCCGCAGAATCGCAACGATGCTTCCGGCAAGTGGAGGGTGATTTCCCGATTGTGCCAGAATAAGGGAATTCACTACTACGAAACGGAGCATTCATGCGCACTCGTACACGGATTGCTGTCGCGGCCGCCGCGGTGGCAGTTTTGCTAGGGGGGACTGCTGCCTGCGGGACCACCGGTGGCGGTAACACCGGCACCACGACTTCGATCACCGTGCGTGGCTGCACGCCCCAGAACCCACTCATCGCCTCCAATACCAACGAAGTTTGCGGCGGCAACGTCCTCGACGCCAGTGAGGCCAAGCTCGTCCACTACAACTCGGACACCGCCGCCCCCGAAATGGACATCGCCGAGTCGATCACACCCAACGACAACGCCACCGTGTGGACC
>Ga0209628_10004248_pt1 | contig 10298 bp, 8 predicted proteins | sample TergutCu122P4_FD_187285 | JGI IMG/M metagenome (GOLD analysis project Ga0209628, IMG submission 187285) | Cubitermes ugandensis P4 segment gut microbial communities from Kakamega Forest, Kenya - Cu122 P4 (SPAdes) (version 2) | ecosystem: Host-associated > Arthropoda: Insects > Digestive system >... | reverse complement strand
ATACTCCCTGAGGATGATCTTTAAGATCGAAACATGTCGGAGGACCATCAAATATTTTTATGTATTTTAATGAAATCAACACGCTAGACTAATATAGTGTTGAGTAAAAAAGTGCATGTGTTGGTGTTTTATCCATTATTAAAACTAATGTGTTGGGAATTCAGTCTTTTAAATTCTACAGTCCAAACAATTTGGACAAACAAAATCAAGATCACTTTTATTAACCAACTAATGCACTCAGTTAACACAGTCGTAGACATTAAAATCTGCATAGTATAAAATAACAGTAGTTCTCAGCCCGACGCAGTGCACACACATACCACAAGTCCAGAATATGCTGCCAAAAACAGATCACGCACATAATAAGCACATGTGAACCACCATATGTAACTTCAATCAAGTACAGGCTATCACTCCCTGATGATAGATCCTATGTGATCTGAAACATGTTGGAGTAATTTTAATGTGTGTCTTTTAGACTTTTATACTACACAGATTTTAACGTCTACAACTGTGTTAATTGAGTGCATTAGTTGGGTAATAAAAGTGACTAATAATAATGATGCATGGTGGAAACCTGAAATTAAAAAGAATCAAGATCATTGGTGTATTTGAACAGAATGGATTGAGAATAATGTGATCTCAAAAGACTGAATGAAGTGACGTTGATGAGGCACTACTTGAGTGTTTCAAGCAGGAGAGAAGTGACTGCACCAATGAGTGGTCCTCTTTTCATGATAAATGAGTTCTTCATAAATTTTAATTTTATGGTAACGTATTGTTTTGTTTCAACCTGTATGGAAATTTAAAATCGTAGAAGAGTAATTTTTATTTTTGAATTTTAATTGTAATTTACGTTTGAAAGACATCATAGCATTTACATTAAGTAATATGCCTGCAGGCCTGTATTTTGCCCTGAAATATTTTTCCTTGACGTTAGCATACACCTTGCTTAGAGCATCACATGTTTATAATGAAACAACTTGTTCATTTCCATCGATGACATTATAACTGTGTTCTACCATATTTTCATGGAGAGACTGAATGAAGCCAAGAAGAGTCTACAATAATAGCCAGCCATCAGTCGGAAAACTGAACTGAAGTTTTCCTCTAAATTAAAGCACTACAGTGCATGGAGCTTTACATCCATATCTGTGACATAGCTTAGAAACATAAGTTAGCATTTACTTACATTCAAGACTGAAGTATGTCAGAATATTTTTTTTAGATTAAAAGTAACCAAAAGGAAAGTGATATTCTTAGTTGTAGGGTAATATAGCATAAAATTTAATAACCTGTATGTGTATAACTTTGTAACCAAGCACTTGACATATCCTGTTAATTTGGAAATGTGAGGAGGGTAGAAACACTTTGACAGCTAATTTTTGTAGCATGCTGCGGTGAATAATTGTGTACAGTGGCTATGTTAATTTACAAGAAGTTTTAATTTCTTTCAGGCTGATGAGAAGTTACGGTGTCTTGGAATTGAATGCAAGAAACTGAAAGTAGAGGTTTGTAATACTATTATACATTACCAAGTATTGAGAACATGTTTGTTTTAACTATCATATGAATTCTGAATTATATGAAGCTGTTTTCTTTGAAGAAACTTGTTAGTGATTGGATTCTGAATGATGTGTTTGTACTAAATATGTGAGGGACAATAATATTTTGTAGTTAACAGAGTATGAGATGATGATTGCTGGACATTTGGTTGATCCATCTGCAATACCTATATCGTGGGCAGATATTGCTGGCTTGGATGATGTGATTCAGGAGTTGAGGGAGACTGTTATCTTACCAATTCAGAAGAAGGAATTGTTTGCTGATTCACACCTCACACAACCTCCAAAAGGTATGTACATACTCTGAACAAGTAATGAAATACAGATTAGTGGAGTCACCAGTATTAAATTTGAACAAAATGTAGAAACATTTGTGGTATACAGGGAAAAACTGATTTGCTCCTTCTGTAAACCAAGCTTTATTATGGATCAGTGTGGCCACAAATTCAAATTGCTAGATTACTTTTGGTGGAGGTGTACCATATAAAATGTCAACAACATTAGTGAAACAGTTTATGTACTACATGAAGAAGGGAATTTCTGGCCTTACAGGAAATAGGCTGTACTATCTCAGTATGACCAGAAGTAAGAACTGTACAATAATTTCACTGGAATTTCCCTGTGTTAAATTTCAACAAAATTTGTACAGTGATTTAGATCTTAATGCTTGGTCACAGACAGACATCCAGACATGGATTCAGTACAAGGTATTCTTTTTTAATTTGTAAATAATGCCTATGAACTATGTTTTCACATACTATCAACATATTGTATTCAGTGTGACACATTTTTAGGCAGTCGCATAATTGCAAAAAGTGACTGTTAGCTTCGCCATGTCTGTTTGTTCGCATGGAACAACTTGACTCCCACTGGACAGATTTTCATTAAATTTGATATTTGAGAAATTTTCCAAAAATCTGTAAAGAAAATTCAAGTTTCATTAAAATCTTACAAGAATAATGGGTAATTTACATGAAGACCAGTGTACATTTTTGATCATATCTCACTGAATTCTTCTTAGAATGAGAGATGTTTCAGACAAAAACTGTAGAGAAAATCAAAGCACACATTTTTAAGTTCTTACCATTTATGAGATGATGTGGAAAATTGTTGTCGAGCTAGACAGGTCACAGATTACAATATGGCACATGCGCATTGTATGCTGGGTACCTAAGGCTACAAACACACACTCAGAATATGTAATACTCATTGCTTTTCCACTGCAACAATGGTGTATGAACATGCCTCCATGTTACATTTTATGTACATCACCCATCTTGTTATGTATGTTACGTACACTTCCATGGATAAAATGTTCTGTATTTCATAGGTGTGCTATTGCATGGACCCCCGGGTTGTGGGAAGACCATGATGGCAAAAGCAACGGCTAGTGAAGCACGTACACGATTTATTAACTTGGATGTATCAATGCTCACTGACAAATGGTATGGAGAAAGTCAGAAATTGGCAGCAGCTGTCTTCACCCTGGCTGTGAAGTTGCAACCATGTATTATCTTTATTGATGAGATAGGTAAGTTGATGTACGTATTTATTTATGAGGCAGGTAAGTTAACCCTGTGAAGGTAACTAACTCCATGGAGCAGAGTTGTTTCTGAGGAGCTAGTAGTTCCTCTACTAGTCTTCCCGACATTTTATGGAACACTTATTAGCGTGTTAACAAGAACGTGACACTTATCCCTACTTTGAGGCAGATGAATCTACTCCATACCCTCCCATCCTCTCCCTTTAAGATCCATTTTAATATTATCCTCCCATCTATGCCTGTGACTTACAAGTGGTTTCTTTGCTTCAAATTTCCCCACCAAAATCCTGTATGCACCTGTCCTGTCCTCCATGTGTCACGTGCTTTATGTATCTCAGTCTTCTTGATTTGCTCACCTGGATAATATCTGATAGGGAGTACAGATTATGAAGCTCATCATTATGCAGTTTCCTCTAGTCCAGTGTTCATTTGTTCCTCTTAATACCCAATATCTTCCTCAGCACTGTATTTATGAACATCCTCAGTCTATATCTTCCCTTGATGTGAGAGGCAAAGTTTCACACACATCTAAAACAATAGGCAATTACATTTCAGTATGTTGTAATCTTTATATTTTTAGAAAGCAAATGGGAAGACAAAAGATTCTGGACAGAAAAGTAGCAGGCATTCCTACAGTTCAGTCTGCTCTTATTTTCATCATGAACATGATATTGATATGTTAGGGTTGTTTCCAAATATTTAAACTTTGCCACACTTTCAAAAGATGCAGGTATTCTGTATATCAAATATATTTTACAGATTCATTCTTGAGAAATCGCAACTCACATGATCATGAGGCAACTGCCATGATGAAGGCACAGTTTATGTCATTGTGGGATGGCCTTATCACTAATCCAGACTGCACAGTCATTGTTATGGGAGCCACAAACAGACCTCAGGACCTTGACAGAGCAATTCTTCGGAGAATGCCAGCAACGTTTCTTATAGATTTGCCAGTGAGTTTCTTGTGAATGTTGAATTTTTAAGCTCTAAGTATACTTCAATAACCAATGGTCAGTTAAATTCTTCAGTGCATATTGTTGCAGCTATACTGCCCAGAGGGAAAGAAATTAGGAAATGTAAACTTTCAGTAACAATCTCAGACATTTACTTTCGTACTGCATCCAGATTCCGTGAGTTTTGAGATGACAGCTTGAAAAGTGCTAATCTTTAGTCATTTCAGAGCCATAAGACTTATGGAAAAGGTGTATTGGACATGAAATGTGTGTTGTTTTTCTGTACAACTGTTATCCAAAACATTCTTGTGCAAGTTACACTCAAGATGCCTGCAGAAAAGCATGTGGGTGGATAAATTTACTTTTATTTTCATCAGCAGGTTGTTGGGAATCTTTGGACCCAAAAATAAATTGTGAAACACATGTATTACAGGAAGCAACATTTGTTGGTGGCAGCATGTTTCTGAATATGACATAGCATCCAGCACACACATATTGATAAGTCAGATCTGATGTGTAAGTTAGTATGTGGTTCACAGATAATTAAAAATTTAAGGTATGTTATCAGTATTTGCCTGAAGGGACTGAGGAAGACCACACAATCCCTCAGTCAGGATGGTTGGTGTATATTCAGTATATTTGAATTACTGAATCTCCTTGAACAGCCTGATGCATTATATTTTGTGTTTTGATGTAGAATATGATACAGCGACAAAAAATTTTGCATCTTATCCTTCAAAATGAACCCATTTCTGAAGATGTGGACCTTAATAGGATAGCAAAACTGACAGAAAAATTCTCAGGATCGGACCTGAGGGAAGTTTGCCGCAATGCTTCAGTGTATAGGGTTCGAGATTACATGAAAGTGGAATCTGAAAAAGGGTAAGTGGATTTGTATGTTACTATTACTGTTATATCTTACATTATTGCTAGTATCCACTAATGATTCAAGATGTATTTAGTTGTCATTTTGTATTTATTTTAGGCTGATTTTTGGAAGGAAAAATTCCCTTATAGCATTATGCATATTGTATAACCCCTCCTAAAACCCAAATACCAATGTCAATTCTCATGAAACTCTTAGGATTTCATCTTCAAAGCATATTTTTAACTGTTTTTCAAAGATAAACCAACTCCTATCATTTTGTATTCCATTCATGTCATTTATTTGTTTGAAGTAAAATGTACAGTGAAACTTTTTAAAAATTTCACAGATTTCCATATTGTAACTATTCAGAGGCAAGTAAGAGAAGTATTACATTTGTTTGTAGTATACATAACCAAATGTTATAATTCTTAGTCAGAAACTGAAGACCCATGATGAAAGTACCTTGATTTTGTATATTTTCTAATCACTATTACTACACAAAGGTATATGTGATCATTTAGATTTTTTTGCCATTATTGTCATGAACAGTTATTTATTTTTGCCATGGTTTTCTGTCTTCAGACGGGGAGCTGGAACAAGTAAGTCATCATCACCGACTGGAACAGGTGATTCAGAAGAAGAATTCCATGATGCATTGCGACCAATCACAATGGACGATCTTATTTCGTCTCTTAACAAAATGAAGGAATCAAAATTATACACTGGTGGTTTGCATTTGCCTAAATTAGATATGGACTAGACAAGGTTTAGGGATTAACTATCATAGACTTGTTATTATGAAAGCAGTATAGTATGTGAGAACTGTCTTGACACCTTGTGCACTGGCAAGTAATGTGCAGGGGGCATCTTGCACATGTGTGCTGTGCAACGTTGGTACATTGCATCCCAGGCTACCTGATCCGTATTCAGAGATACAGTCAGCCTCCATCACAAGTGACATTTTATGTAGAGTTTTTGACTTTACACACCAGGCCATTTGTAATTCCCGCCTCTTGTACGGTCTTGAGGATATGCTTCAGAAACAGTGGATGTGATGCTTTGTTTACTCATTGGAAAGATGCAACTTGTTTTTTGTGACACAAGTTAAGAAGCATTTCAAACCTCAGATGTATGATATCCTTTTGTCTGTGACATATGCCTGTTGAGTGAATGATTTTCTTTTATGGTATTGGTTACTAGTTTTCAGATTGTATCTGCACAAGTTTATGTTTTATGTGCTGCATTCTCACAAATTTCCCATTATGTAATTAGGGAAGAAACTGAACGTTTGTCTTCCACCGAATAATTTTTGTGTCCTATTATAAGCACTTTGGAAATTAAAATATCATTCAATCTGTGATGCGGCATTACCGCCACAAGTGTGTCAACCCCAAGAAATACTACATTCCTGTTGAAAACACAGGTTTCTAAGTGCCATTATCTGGTAATGGGCACATCTTCCTTGTATACCATCCACTCTTCAGAATTGATGGCTGTCAGTGTCAAAAATTACATGACAACATAATTGCTTAGGTGTACATTCAGCTTCATAAAATGTGTTAAGAATTTTTCTGTTGATTTAATATATTTTGATCAAATACCAACAATCTGTTATCACAACTATGCATCACAGACAGTACTGTGACATATGCATTTTGACACACTAGCATATCAGCGTCAGTGTTGTCTATGCTAAAGCTGGTTTACATCTTTGGCAGATTATCTGTTGAGATTTCTACCATTTATAACATGTACTTTTAATCTTTATGTTGTATGAGTTAAAATTGTGTGTGTGTGTTTCGTTACAACCTTTCTTTGGAACCTTTTGTATATTCTTTTCCCTATCATTTTTTGTCTCCTAGCTGTAGTAATATGTATTGTGCTGTTTATGAGTGCATACCCATGTTTTTCACTTTTACGGCATTTGCACTTTTTTGTTCACTTTGTCACTAATGCTGTCACTGTCATGTCTTTTATTTTGCACGCACAGTTGTATTGAATATGTTATTATTAATGAATCTGTCATACTTCTGCCACCTTGAATATAGTGAAGATAGTGGTCCCTTTATATTTTCTTGTATTTCAGTTGCATTGGCCCTGCAGGGGACTTGTATGGTTGATTATAGTTCTTGTTCTTAGTGTTTAACTACTTAAACACTTCAGTTTATGTTGTGGAATGGTTGAAAGTACACATGGTACAATAGCAGAAACCAAAGCAGATCCATTAGATGAATGATGTTATTTGCGAAACATGTGAAACTGAACTATACTGATTAACTTCATGACTTTTTTCATCATCTATTGCATTCAAATTAATGTAGTAAATACAACACCAAGTTCTGGGGGCAGGATCAGCCCCTGTCTTCAGGTTTGTGTCATAGAACATTGTTTATAATTATGTTATAATACGATGTTTCAGCAGTAAGTCTGACGACTGAGGCCAATTTTTTGTAATTTGAATACACAGTGGAAGAAGTCCACAATTAATGAGTATAACTCTGATATACCATCATGAGAATTTAATGGAATACGTAAAACTGACCCCAGAATAGAAAAAAAAAATTGATGGTGAGAGACAGTTGTTATATAAGATAGGTATTTTATCAAAATTGTATATTAAGATAAATCACCATGTCATATGCAAGACAATGTGTATAGTATCTGAGTCACTGTCATTTTTACCTCATCCTTGAGTTGTGGACATAAGAGGACAGTAACCTTCATGAATAAATGCAGTATTTACAAACTGTGACGAAATGGTAACAGAAACTAGCACATTGATTAGAGCTCTCTTTAAAAATAAGTTACACATGTAACAGAGAAGAAGAAGTTGAACATTCCAATCGCTAAAATACAAATATTAAATTTTATAAATTATTTGACTGTTCCAGGTTAAGTCAGGTACACACTGAAAGTATTGAACAAGACTAAGACTCTTTACATGTACAAAATATAAACCCATATAGGAGAAGAAAGGACCAACAGATGATACAAGTATAGATGTTTATTCACAATAGGTTAACTCAACATGTTTCGGGCATCATTATGCCCATCGTCAGGAGACAGACTGTATAAAACCGCGTCTGGTGTTAGCCTGGATGTGCTGGCTGCGGATTGTTTGGAGTCAGGACACGAGCTGAGCGCACTGTGTCCTCATGTCCTGACTCCACACACTCCGCAGCTAGCAGATCCAGGTTAACACCAGACGCGGTTTTATACAGTCTGTCTTCTGACGATGGGCATAACGATGCCCGAAACATGTTGAGTTAACCTATTGTGAATAAACATCTATACTCATGTCATCTGTTCATTCTTTCTTCTCCTACGTTAATGATGCACAGTCACACGAACCTGAATAAACCCATATACTTTAAATGCAGACCATCTTTCATATATTTACAATTTGTATGTGAGTAAATGTGGTAGGGGGTAACCTGGATAGTGTTTTGAAATGTTATAATAAACTGCAGGAACATTCAAAAGAATGCTGAAACAGATGTGTAATCCAAATGAAATGTGATCTTGCCATTACATTAAAGAGTTATTATATAAGTGCTGTCAAAAGAATAATATTTATTTTTAAGGTTTAATATAGTCTATGTAGTCTCATGGGTGGTATTTATTTTACAGTATGCCATCCTGAGAGGAGAGTTTTGCTTAGCATTAGTTAATCTGATAGTTTCCTGGAATATTTTATGACTTCCTGACTAGTATATATTTACAATTCTCAAATTAAATTTGTGCCATATGGACAGATCAATTGTAAGCCTCAGAGAATATAGTTTTTGTTATAATTTTTGCCACATAATTTGCCTCTTGGCATGGATTATGTAGTAGTAAAGTTAGGACTTTTTAAACTGACAGTATTAACCTGTAATGATAATTGCTCAAGAGCTGAAAACAGCAAATAAGTATCAGAGCATCTTTACTGTTTTACTGTACTTTCTTGATGATAAAATCCATTAACATCCAAGTGATCGTTCATTCATGATTACATCACTATCTGTTCTTGATGTACCATTCAGGAAGTAACACACAGTCTACTACAGTCATATGCATTCACATCAGTGCCATGGTTGCTATGCATTATGTTCACTGGAAATATTTTATCAGCATTACAATGCTTTATATAGTGCTGTATTACATTTCAACTTACTGAACAGGAGTCACCATACTTAGCAACCATGTATGAGTCAACCGATTATCCTTCACTCACTCACATTTTACCATTATTGGGGTTTTATAGAAAGACATCTTGAATAGTAATATTATCATTCCTTTTATTATATTAGTATTAGTTATTACACCCTATATCAACTTCTGTTTGTAAAATCTGACTTTCTGTTTTGTTCAACACTTTTATCTCTGCAATTGAAAGGTGTAACTACACTAAAAGTAAACAGGTACAATTAACTAAAGCTGATGTGATATGTCTTGTAGTTTCTTCTGGATACTACAGATTTTCATTAAAATGGCTGTGAACTAGTTATTTCAACTCCATACAAGTTCTGTGTCATTGAGAGACACATCTGCTTAAGTTTGAATGAAGTCAGTGTTGTAGTGAAGGTGGGCGTATCTGGATTTGCAAAGCAAACCAGTCTCATACCACACATTGAAGTCTCAGATGCAGGTCTGCATCATTTGGGATCTGACAGTGACAAAAACTGTTCTCTCAAAGTCTTTTAAATAGGGTACTATCAAAATAAGGTGCAGGATGTCATGGAAAGTGTAGGCCTTATGTGTGATAAAGCTGCTGTGCTTTGCTTAGTGATAAAGTAAATGTTCTGTATTTTATGATTTGGTAAGTGAAATTATTACATTTTTGGAAATGTAACAAGATATTAGCAAAATAAAAGGTATGAAATGGCAATAAGATTTGCCATTTTCCATTGCTATTAGAAAGCACCTAAATTAATTAAATGTGATGCTATAAGGGAGGAACAATTAATGACCACTGTATGACAGTAGGAAAGCTTTTCAGATAAAACTGGCTTTTGGAACTGCAAACCAAAATTAAAATTTAAGTACATTTTGAAACATGGAAATCATTGAATATGTGTGTTTGGGTAACATCATCCCATTAATTTGTTTAATCGGCATTGGTTTATTGATTCCCTGAATAATACGACAATATAAATTATTGTATATTCATTTATTCATCACATTCACTGTGACTTGTTTGAGCCAGCAACTGCAACCATTATTGGGTTGTGCTACAATTGTATAAAAGTCAAGAATCAATAAACCAACAGTAAACTTCATGGTTACACCGTGCATCAAACAATGTTGAAACCTTTTTATTACCAACTGATGCACATAATGTTAAAAAACACAGAGTTATTAAAACATTCTAAAATTACGCTCCA